>Ga0075117_1000400_pt1 | contig 29654 bp, 20 predicted proteins | sample AntAceMetag02UKJ_FD_69789 | JGI IMG/M metagenome (GOLD analysis project Ga0075117, IMG submission 69789) | Saline lake microbial communities from Ace Lake, Antarctica - Antarctic Ace Lake Metagenome 02UKJ | ecosystem: Environmental > Aquatic > Non-marine Saline and Alkaline > Saline | place... | reverse complement strand
GAATTAGCTCCTGGTGATTATCAGTTCAAGTATATCAATGGAAACACTTGGGATAATCCTAATGAGTCCGTTCCTGGCGAATGTAATGTAGGAGGGAACAGAAGCATAACGGTTTTAGAGCAAGCGGCCCAAGAAGTTCTTAATTGCTACAATCAATGTGGTAGCTCGTGTGAAGTAGATCCTTTACCTGCAGATATTACTTTTTCTGCAGACATGAACGGAGTAGAAACTATTTCTCCTGATGGTGTTTGGTTAATAGGTGGATTTACGAATCCTCCTTGGCAGGGTGGAGCTACTCAAATGACAGATGACAACAGTGACGGAATATACATTGCAACGCTTAATGCTGCTGGGCCAGCAAACATCCAATATAAGTTCGTTAATGGAGATGTAAGTGTTTCTGATAATGAGGAAAACGCAGGCATAGAGCTGTGTGGCATAGCCAATGGTATAGGAGGGTTTAATAGAACTCACGCTAGATCTGGTTCTAATGAGACGTTAGCTATAGCTTGTTTTGATCAGTGTGACTGTGAGTCAAGTGTAGAAGAAATAGCACTTTTAAACTCATTAAATATTTACCCAAATCCAGCCACTGATAGAGTAAATATAACTTTCGCTTCAGAGAGAGAGCTTACCGTTAAATTAGTAAATTCTTTAGGCCAGATTGTCTATAGCCAATTAGTAATTAATGATTTAGTGACTATAAGCACCTCTTCTTTGGCTGCTGGATTATACACTATTCAGCTAGCAAACGAGGCTATTTCTGTGAACAAGGTTCTTATTATACAGTAAGTTACCGATATGAATTTCAATAAAAAGCCCTGCGATGAATCGCAGGGCTTTTTATTTATGTTTCATTTAACCATTAAAGTGGTTTACCGCATCAAGACCACCTTACCCGACAGCCACTTTTTCCCTATAGGATACCTCAAAAAGTAAATCCCCATCGGAAGCCCTGTTAAGTCGGTTTGAATTCGTGTTCCTCCATTCATAGTGATCTCTTTTAGAATCTTTCCAGACATGTCTGTCAGATAAAGCATTTCTACCTCCTTAGAGACTTCGATGGTAATAGGGCCATACGTAGGGTTAGGATAGTATTTCCAGCTTATTTCTTCTATCGGTTCTAGCTCATCTATATAACCTGAGTTGAAGGCAGTGTCTAGGGAGTCTATCTCTAAAGAATCTACAGGGAATTCATACACCACTAAGCTGTCAGGAGTCTCTGGTAAAAAGTCGATTTCTGGCACTTCTTCATCACAACTAGGAACGTATAGGTAAGATTGAATCAGTCTAACCAGTAGTTCATTTAAAAGTTCTAATTCATACTCATCTGTAGATGGATCGATATGACCACCACCTATGCCACTATGGTCTGTTAGAAAAGTATAGCTGCCATTCGTAGAGAGGCTCATAGTTCTCATTAAATACTCTGTAGATTTATCCAAACCACTTCCTGTTATAGGAACTATTCTAATTCCTTTGGCCGAGGCTCTCTTCATTAAGCCCCGTAGTTTTTTCTGAATGGAGGAGTTATTATGCGGAGGAGCATCCAATACTAGAAATAAAATTCTAGCTCTAGCATCCTCACTCCATGAGAGAGAGTCTATAGCTATGGATAAAGCATCTTCCACAGCTTCTGGAGCATCACCTCCTCCAGCGGAAAACTGCTCTTCTATAAACGCAGAGGATGCCGAAAGGACTTTAGTGAAGTCTTGCTTTTTAGTTAAATAGGCGTCTCCATGGTCTCTGTAGAAAACATTACCGAATCTCATCTTTAGCTTGTCATTTATCTGCTTAGCCTGATAAAGCACATCATTAATATCTAGCTTTAGGTAATCTATTTCATCCTGCATACTGGATGTAGCATCTACCACGAATGCTATATCTACAGCATAACTTGCTTCGCAATCCGCTTTTAAATTCACCATATTTATCCCGTCTTCAAATCGAGTAGGCTTCTTTAGTTCTTTTTCTATATCCTGGTAGATAATCTTTATATGATAATCATCAGACTGGATAGAATCCAGTGGATATGCGATCGTTTCCCATAACTCTGCTTTTCCTGTATTATCTGTCCTAGATTTCCATATTAGCTTGTCTGAACTATCTAGTAATTCTACTCGAGCATCTACCAATGGTATTTTCTCCCTATTTACTAATTGTACGCAGTATCTACCTCTAAGAGAAGTTTTCCAGGTTTTTTGGTAATAGGCTAATTCTCCTTTGGTAAGATCATTCCATAACTCCCATTTCCCGAAATCGTTAATCTCACCTGCTGTAAGTCCCATAGAATAGGACTGTTCAGTGGTGTTTTCTGGCTCAGACAGGTCTACAATTCCTCCTTCATAGATTTCACCTCCATCTATTTTATTGAACTTTTTAGGAGCCATAGACTTAGATAGTAAATTGAATTCTGTAGATTCTACTACATAAGAATCCGAGCTGTCGTATAAAACCATTTTAGACTCATTTATTTCTAATTGCATTGTAGCCCTATTTTCTAAATCTATTATAATATCTCTATTTCTCTTTTTAGCATCAGGATTATCCAGGAGTTTGTAATCCATGTTTTTATCGCCTTTTACTACTATCTCTTCGGTGTGGGTTTTGTAGCCAGAATACATCACGTTAACGACATAAGTTCCCGTATCTAGAAGGGCTACGTTATAATTTCCGTTTTTGTCTGTAATTAGTGAAGCCACCAATTCTTCATCTTTAAAGATTTCTACATTGGCAAAATCTAAGCTGTTGGATTCACGAAATTCAGCCACATTCCCATAGATAGATTGTGCAGATGAGCTTAGGTGGAACAGTGAAATGAGAGCGAAAAGAAGTAGAATGTGTTTCATGCTTGATTTATTAGATATATGCCTCTGTACACATCCTAATCTGTTTGGTTCATTGAGAATGTGGAATAATTTTCTTTTTTAGGTCATGTGTCTCTTAAAACAGGTTTGTAGTACTTTTGCGGTCTATGAGTGAACCATTAAAAACATCTCCACAGAGAATAGCAGTTAAGCTGAAATCCGCAGCTGAAAGAATGATTAGAAAAGGTCATCCTTGGGTTTTTAATGAGAGCATTACTAAAGAAAGTACAGTGCCCAAGTCGGGGGATTTAGCGATTATCTATGACCATAGAACGAATAAGCTATTGGCCATAGGGTTATTTGACTGTGAATCACCGATTCGAATAAAGGTTGTTCATTTTGGTGGAGGAGCACAAATAAACGAGGAGTGGTTCTTAGAGAAAGTAAACCAGGCATACAGCTTAAGGGAATCACTTTTGGCTAGTGAAACGAATAGCTATAGATTACTTTTCGGAGAAGCTGATGGACTTCCAGGGGTGATCTGTGATGTTTATGCTGAGATTACTGTGCTGAAAATATATTCTGCCGCATGGCTTCCTTATATGGAGCTGCTTTGCAACGCTATTAAAGCTGTAATTAAACCAGAAACTATAGTTCTAAGGCTAAGTCGTTCTCTTAAAAAAGAAGAGTTTAAGCATATAGTAAACGAGGGTGATGTGCTGCATGGAGAGCTTTCCAGTGAGGAGGTTATTTTTAAAGAGCACGGAGTAAAGTTTCAGGTAAATGTGATTCATGGACATAAGACAGGGTTTTTCTTAGACCACCGAGCCAATAGAAAAAGAGTAGGAGAGATGTCCAAAGGAAAAACCGTTTTGGATGTGTTTAGTTATGCTGGAGGGTTTTCTATACATGCATTAGCGGGAGGTGCAGAAAGAGTGTTAAGCTTAGACATAAGTGAGCCAGCTCTCGAATTAGCGAAGAAAAATGCGGAACTAAATGAGTACACTGGTTTTCATGAAGTGTTTAGGGGAGATGCTTTTAGACAATTAGATAAAATGGTGGAATCCGAAGAGAAATTTGATGTAGTTATTATTGATCCTCCATCTTTTGCAAAGCAAAAAACAGAGGTAGATAATGCGGTAATTCAATACGCTCGCTTAGCTAAGTTAGGTGCAGAGCTAGTTAATCCTGAAGGAATATTATTACTCGCATCCTGTTCTTCTAGAGTTTCTAGCGACTTATTCTTCGATACCGTAGAATATGAGCTAAGTGATTCTCACATGGAGTTTGAGTTTTTAGAAAAACAATACCACGATACAGATCATCCTACTAAAGAGTCTTTTCCCGAGGGAAGCTATTTGAAATGTGGTTATTATAAGAGAATCTCTTAGTTTATCTTAGTTCTTTTGTACTTAGAGCTTAAGTTATACTCCAATCCAAATGACATACCCAATCGGTTAAACCAAATGTTATAATCGAAAGTTACAGGACCGTTTAAATCCTGATTTAATGCTGTTCCTGAGGAGTAATTGTGTGATTGTGTAATCTGGAAAAAAGTCTTCATCCTTCCTTTAGTGGCCTTAGTAAACCCTATGCCATAAGCAGCTAAAAATCCATTGTTGCTTACATTAGTATTAAACGCTTGACTTTTCCCTACAGTGTAGCCTAATCTTCCATGGATATACATACTTCTTCTCAACCTATTTACATAATATTTTCCCTGGGCGAATATCGGTATGCTTCTATTAGAGATTCTTATATTTAAATTAGTCGCTCCCGCTTGAAGTTGAAAAGAGGTAAATAACGTCTGAGACCCTATTCCTAAACCTGCTGTGATCTTCGTGGTGATTCGTTTATTTAAAGAAACATCGGAATAGGCATAGGCTCCACCTTCAGAACCCCCCAAACCTAAGTTGCCATCTATATGAAATCCTTCCTTATAATGAAATCTCCTTTTAGGATATCTAAAATGATCTTTTAGTTCTACTTTTTCAGCGATGTCAGAATTACTAATGGTGATCGTGTCACCAGTGAAAATAACGAGGTCAGTAATTAAAAAATCCCTATACACAATCCTTCCCGTGATAGAAGTGCCGTCCTTAGTATAAAGGGTAGACTTATTCTCAGAATCATCCTCCGATTGAGAGAATGATCCCTGAGAGATAAATACAGTTAATATGAATATAAGCTTATACAAATGCATCTCGCTTATATCTGAATATGACTAATTAGGTTTAAATCTAATGTTTCTTGGTTAAACTCATACTGCTCTATGCCGTTAGGTCCAGAAGTAAGTATAAGATTAGTAATCGTTGGATGTGGAATAACATCGTATGCTTGTACAGCGGTGTTCGTTCCTAAAAGAGTCACATTAAACCGATCAGAAATATCATACATATATAATCCAGCAGCTCCATTTCCTACATAGAGAATGTCACCTTCAATAGCCATTCCGTAAGGGCTAGCCATATCGATAGATTGTCTTTCTTGGGGTGAAGTAATGTTCTCTAGGTCTAACACCAATAATGCATTTACATCACCAGGACAATCAGAAAAATCTCCAGTTCTTACAGTGACATAAGCCACGTCATCTCCATGAGGCAGAACAGGATCACAGGCAGTAGTATGCCAGTGAGAAGATATTTCTACAGGTTCTTCAGGGTTTCTAACATCATATATATCCATAGAAGTCTGAGTTCCTAAGAAGATGTAATCACCCTTTGGGTAAATCGTCTGCAGGTTATTGAAAGTCTCTATTTCATTAGACTTAACAAGCGCCCCATTCGTATTAAAAACATGAATCTTACGGTTACTAATCGCATAAATATATCCCATATGCTCTGTAATTCTATTTACTGTTCCTATCTGTCCTGAACTAGCTCCAGAGAATGAAGATGGCACTGCAGATGGTGGAATTAGGCTTTCAGTATAATCATAGTAAAGAGTAGCATTCTCAGAAACTTGCTCATATTCTTTACTGTTTATTTTTATTTTCTCAGTTACCTCTTCATAGCTAAACCCTACCAGCTGCTGTCCCTGGTCATTGGTTAATGGCGTAGCAAAAGAGTTCATGGCTCTTTCTGAAAGGAAAGGACTAGCGAAATCTGAAATGTTTATTTTCAAAAGATCGTACTGACTTTCAGCATAAATAAAATCGTCCTTCACAAAGAACTCTTTACAGAAAGGAACATTCATAAAAGCTACATTCACAGGGTTAGCAGGGGCAGAGTTATCATATACATGAATGCCTATTCCTTCTTCTCCTATAAGTAAATACTCTTCTCCGATATAAATTTTCCCTGGATTCTCGATAGCGCGAGAAGCTTCTAGTAATTCAGTATTTCTTATTTCTTCGAGGTTACCGTATTCGGCAGTAGATTTAGTAAAGGTCAAGGTTAGCGAACCTTTGTCTTTAGTACACGAAGTAATAATTAAGCAGGCCAGCAAGGCTATAGAAAGATAATTTTTCATTTGTGTGTTTTGATTATTTGACATACTATTCACAAGCATGACGTGTACTTAACACGAAAAGTTACTTAAAAGTATTGGGTAGAATTGGTTTTTTTTATCCCTTACTTAAATGCGTTACCCTAAATAGCTTATTCTATGTAAGATCTAAGGTCCTCTATTTGCTGGTTAGACATTTTTTCTAGCGTATAATGAGGCATATACTCCTTATGCCCTTCAGCAGCATAGGTTCCTTTTCTAATTATATCATAGATGGAAAGGTCTCCGTTGGCAGTGATGTTTCTCTTCAGCCAATTAAGCGTGGCTTTAGAATCGTCTAGCACCACATCACTCTCGCCTTTTTCTCTGTGGCAGTGTTGGCAGCCTAGTTCGTAGATGATTTTTCCGTTTGCTGGGTTTCCTTCTAATCCTTTATAGCCCTCAGACTTACTCTCAGGAAGTTCACCAAAAGTAGCAGGAGACTTAGCTAAGAATTTCTTTTTTATATGAAGTAATCGCTCATCATCTGAAGCGTTTGTCATTTTTTTCTCATCCTCTGCTGTCCAGTTTAAATCTGATTTTTTCAAGTCTAATGTCCAGAAATAAGCCAGAATACTCTCTATTTCCCATTGCTCTAAGGTTCTTCCCTGCGAGCATACCTCTGCACATAACTGAATACTGCCCTCTAAACTGTTCTTGGCACTTTCCACCAAACTACCGTATTTCACTACATAATCATCATTATACCAGGTCTCTCTGTTTACTATCCCATAAAAAGTAGAACCTTGGAGAAAAGGAATGACCATTTCTCTAGCGTAATCCAATCTTCTTTCAGGGTTGACCTCTGCCAGATTTGGATCTTCTTTAACCGTATTATGGCAGCTGATACATTTATAAAACTTACTAATGTGCTTAGTGTTTTTCCCATTTGGAGCGGTAGTCCTTCCGAAGTGAATTAATTCATTTCCTCTCTGAATCATTTCTAAGGAGACACTGTCTAGGTAATGCGCAGGTTTAGGTTCACCCAAAGAAAACAGCATATCCGAAATAGATACGTCTACTAGAACTGCTTTTTTTTCTACTTCGAAAACGTCACCTACACTTCCTATAAGCAAGCTAGAAATGACTAGAGTTATAAATGCTAATGAGTATTTCATCTAGATTTCCGTCCTTTAATTTTAAAATCTCGAGTAATGTTAAATCCGAATCTAACATCTCCATCTGCCCAGCTTCCTCTAGTCTCACCTATAAAAAACTTCTCAGTCATTCCTAATGAATTTCCGAAATGGAACTGAAACACATGCCCTTTGGTTTCCCAATCTATTCCTAAAGCCAAGCTATTCTCGAAAGGGTCAGATAACATATCTGGTAGGGCGTGATAGTACTCTACGCTAAATGTAAATCTTTTACTAGCCACATACCTGGCAGCAGCTCCTATGCTAATAAGATCATTCTCTTGACCCGAGTTTAACACTAGATTTCTATGAACGAAAGAAGGCATTAATTGAGTAGAAAGTCTATCATTCCATTTTCTAGCTACGAGCACTTGATGCGTATACGCTAATCGATGCTCGAACTTATTTGCTCTGGCGTCATCCGCAAATTTCAATCCTCTGGCGGCTATTCCTGAAAACCACGTTAATGAAATTGGAGTTCCGCCATTTGTGCGCTGTCTTAAAAGTCTTGCTTTGAAGAATACGTCACCAGTTTTCTCATTAGAGCTTCTTCCGATTCCTATAGATATATTATCAGAAATCCCGTAGTCAAACCCTAGTCGTATTGTACTCTGGTCAAGCCCGTAAAGCTCATATCCGCCACCATTAACTGGTCCGAACCTGTGGGCTATGATAAATTTCATCACCCCTTCATTGTTCGTTTCTACAGACTGTCCATTAACTATGCGCGTATCATAGAAAGTCTTTCCTTCGAGTTCTCCTTCCGTGTCTTGTGCTTTTGTAAGCGTTGCAATGCAGCAAAGAACAGCAATCCCTGCTACTTTTAATGTTCTAGTTTTCAAGTGCTCCTTCATCTATCCATGTTTTAATTTTGAGAATATTACACTCACTTAATTGAGGTTGGTTTTTAGGCATGTTATCGCATCCTTCACCATGACTAATAGCGCAGTAAAGAGACTCGTCTGCCCATGACTTAATAGTTATATAAGTATCTAAGACAACACCACCACTGGCCTCAGCTGTACTGTGACATGAAAAACAGAACTGTTCTACTATAGGAATTATATCTCCCTGGTAGGTTATTTCTGTTACGTCACACTCTTCCTCAAAGCCGAAAAGTTCTTCTTCATTTTGGTATTTACATCCTTGGCTAGCAGCCATGATTAAGGCCAGAAGCCCAGCCACTATATAGAAATAACTCTTCATTTTAACCTTTTCCATTCCTGCATTTTATCCATTTATAATAATAGCGAAGAAATTACTAGCTGAAGCCAATGCATTCTTATAGATAATAACACTAATTGTTAGAAAAGTTTCCTCTTCCATTATTTCATGAAACAATAGAATAATTCTCTTAGAACAAACAGATTGATTTGTAAATAGTAAAAAAGAATCCGCTTTTCCTGCTTTGAATCTCTCTCCATTTTTTACGCTTAGTAAACCCTAGCTTCTAAAATAGATATTTACAGAATCCAGTGTTCTTCTCTGCTCATTATAGGTTTAGAGGAGTTTCATTACACACGAAAAGTAGAGATGCGTTAGCAAAAACATATTCGATAAATCAGCTCGAGCTATGGCTAAATCTAATTGAGGAGCTTTTGGGTGAATAATTAAACTTTTTAACAATTCTAATATTCACCTATTCTTCTCGTTAATTTACAACCTGAAAGGGTCTTTAACGTACAAAGACTCTAATAAAACGTACCGTTTATGAAACTCTATTTTAAACTCTTGGCTGGGATTTTCCTTGCTATCGCTGTCTGTCATACATCCTGTAATGAAAACGATCTCTCCGAATTCGTAAAAGTGAACCCTGCATTTAGCCAATATGTTTTAGGTTTTAACTCTGGAGTTATTAGCAGGTCTTCTGATTTTACCATTAAGCTTTCAGAGAAAAGTAAAAAGTTTACAGAAGCAGATGCCAAACTTACAGAACAGGTTTTTACATTTAGTCCTTCCATAGAGGGAGATGCGTATTGGAAAGATGCAGAAACCATCGTATTCAAGCCTGCTAAAGCCTTGAAATCAGATCAGAAGTTTGATGTCAGCTTTTCTCTGGGTGAAGTGCTTGATTTATCAAAAGAATTTCAAGAATTCAATTACTCTGTAAGAACAAACAAACAAGCGGTATACGTAACCATAGATGGGCTAAAACCATATGATGAAAAAAACCTCAAATGGAATAGCTTTATTGGAACCCTTATATCTACAGACTTCTTAGAGCCCGAGGTAGCTGAAAAACTGTTATCTATAGAGAATCAGAATAGTGAATTAGATATACAATGGACGCATGACACTTTTAGTAAAAGACATTACTTTAGAGTTGACAGCCTTGTAAGAAAAGAAACGGAATCAGACAGGGTCATCCTTATGTGGGATGGAAATAGCTATGGAATAGAAAATTCTGACTCTAAGACTATCGAAATTCCAGCATTAAACGATTTTAAAATCACGAAGACAGAAGTCATTCAGCAGCCAGAGCAGCATGTAGCTATCTCATTTTCGGATCCTATAGATAAAAGTCAAGAGCTAAGTGGATTTATTAGACTAGGAAATATGTCAGCTTCTAGTGTGAGAATAGAAGTAAATAGCAATAAGATTCTCGTTTACCCAAAACAGAGACAAAGCGGAAGTTTACAATTAAAGATAGAACCAGGAATTAAAAACAGTGTTGGTTATTCTCTAATAGAAGCTAAAAATGTAGAAGTGCAGTTTTTAGAGGTTAAGCCTGCTGTAAAGATGAGTAATTCTGGCGTAATTCTTCCTTCTACAGATGGTCTGATTCTGCCATTTCAGGCGGTGAATCTTAAGGCTGTAGATGTTACAGTAACTAAGATTTATGAGAATAATATTCATCAGTTTCTACAAACCAATAACTCCAATGGCTCTAGGGATTTAACCCGAGTAGGAAAAAAAGTACTGAAAAAGAAGGTGAATCTCGTAACTGATAACACCACCGATTACGGTAAATGGAATAATTTCTCGTTGGATTTAGAAGATTTAATCAAGCAGGATCAAGGAGCTATTTACAGAGTAACTATCGATTTCAATCGAAGTTATTCTTTATATCCATGTGCAGGAGAAGCGGGTGTGCCAGAAGTAGAAGAGGAGCTAGAAGAAAGCTGGGAAGATGTAGCCAATCAGAATTCATGGGATTACGATTACTACTATGATGATTACTATTATTACGAGGATTATAATTATGAAGAGAGAGATAATCCATGTCATGAAATGTATTACAGGAGAAACAGAGGTGTAACACAAAATATTCTAGCCAGTAACATCGGTCTTATAGCCAAGCTTGGTAAAAACAATGAGTTAATCGTTTCCGCATCTGATCTTAGAAGTGCTGGCGCTATGAGTGGAGTTACCATTAAACTGTTTGATTACCAGAACCAATTGTTAGGTTCCTCTAAATCTGACAGAAATGGAATGGCTCGATTTGATGTTGAAGAAAAACCATTTCTCTTAGTAGCCATATCTGGAAATGAGCGGGGTTATCTAAAGCTGAAGGATGGAGCGGCTTTAAACACCAGTCATTTTGATGTGGGAGGTGCCGTAGTTCAGAAAGGGATTAAAGGACTTATTTATGGAGAGAGAGGAGTCTGGAGGCCTGGTGACACACTTTTTCTAGGGTTTATTCTAGAAGATAAAAACCAGGTATTACCAGAGAAACATCCCGTGAAATTAGAGATCACCAACCCTAAAGGGCAGTTGGTAGAGAGAATTGTAAAGCCGAAGAGTTCTACAGGTTTTTACACATTCGAGGTGGTGACTAAATCAGAGGATATGACAGGATTCTGGAGCGCTAAAGTAAAAGTGGGAAGCGTCCAGTTTCATAAATCAATAAGAATAGAAACGATCAAGCCCAATAGGCTTAAGATAAAATTTGATTTTGAAGATGAAGTACTGAAAGCAAGTTCCTCCAATGGAACCATGAATGTAACGTGGTTACATGGCGCTAAAGCCAAAAACTTAAAAGCCAAATTAGATGTGAAACTGACAAGTTCTAATAGAGGTTTTGAGAAGTTTGAAGGGTTCAATTTCAGAGATCCTATGAAAAAATATAGCTCAGATGAGCAGTCAATATTGGACGGTAGATTAGATGAAAACGGTCAAGTCTCATTTCCTGTAAATATTTCACTCACTACTGCAGCTCCAGGTCTTTTAACAGCCAGCTTCTCGGCTAGAGTATTCGAAGAAGCGGGTGATTTTAGTGTAGATAGGTTCTCCATGCCTTATTCCCCTTATAACAGTTATGTAGGAATAAAACCATTTAGCGACAGTAGAAGTGACGTACTGCTCACAGATAAAACCCATACTACAGAAGTAGTAACCGTAGACCAAGAGGGAAACCCTATAAATGTAGTTGGTCTAGAAGTCTCCATCTTTAAAATGAACTGGAGATGGTGGTGGGACTCTTCGTCCAATAATAACGGCAGCTACTTGAGTAAGAACTCTAAAGAACATATCAAGTCATACACTGTAAATACCACAAATGGTAAAGCAGAGATAGACTTGAAAATTGAGCATCCAGATTGGGGAAGATTCTTCGTAAGAGTAACCAATCCCGAGACAGGGCATAGCACAGGAAGCATCGCCTACGTAGATTGGCCAGGATGGGCTACCAGAACAGATAGAGAAGGAGTAGGAGCTTCTGTACTCACATTCAAGTCGGATAAAGAATCTTACTCTGTAGGTGAAACAGCTAGCATTACTGTTCCAGCTGGAGGAAAAGGGAGAGCTTTAGTAACTGTAGAAAATGGCACGAAGGTGATCACTGCAGAGTGGAGAGAAGTTTCAGGAACAGAGCTCAAGTACGACATAGAAATCACTCCAGAGATGGCGCCTAACGCTTTTATAAGTGTAACCATGGTACAGCCACATAAACATGAAAACAGCCTTCCGATAAGGATGTACGGCATAGTTTCTATCTCGGTGAACGATCCTAATACCATTCTCCATCCTGAAATAAAAATGGCTAAAGAACTCACTCCTGAAACCACCACGGTAGTAGAGGTTTCGGAAAGAGATGGAAAGGGAATGACTTACACACTGGCCATAGTAGATGAAGGTTTACTAGACATTACCAGATTTAGAACTCCTAAGCCACATGGTATTTTCTATGCTAGAGAAGCACTAGGAGTAAAGACTTGGGATTTATATGATGATGTTATAGGCGCTTATGGAGGAGAATTAGAGCGTGTTCTTAGTATAGGTGGTGACGGAGAAGCTCAGGGAGAAAGCGATAAGAGTAAAATCAATCGATTTAAACCTATGGTGATATTTTTAGGGCCATTCACTGTCCCTGAAAACGGAAGTAATAAACATAAAATAGACATTCCTAATTATATAGGTTCAGTAAGAACCATGGTGATAGCTGGTAATGGAAGAGCTTACGGCCACGCAGAAGAAACGACACCAGTAAAAAAACCACTGATGGTTTTAGCTACACTTCCTAGAGTTTTAGGGCCTGGAGAAAAAGTGAAACTTCCTGTTACGGTGTTCGCTATGGATGAAAAAATTAAAACCGTTACCGTGAAGGTTACTGCTAACGGATTATTTGATTCAGGGTTTACCAAACAGCAAACCTTACAATTCACAGAAGAAGGAGATCAAGTAGTCAACTTCGATTTAGAAATCCTGAATAAAATAGGCAAAGGTGAAGTGAAAATAGAAGTCTCAGGAGCAGGAGAAAAAGCGTCTTATGACATAGAGCTAGAAGTAAGAAATCCCAATCCACCTACCACTCGCTTTATGCAGTCGGTAGTAGAAGCGGGCAGCGCATGGAATGGTGAATATGAATTGGTAGGAGTAGACGGAACCAACTCTGTAACGCTAGAGGTTAGTAATATGCCAGCTATAGATTTAGAAAGAAGACTGAAGCAGTTAACTGGTTATCCTCATGGATGCGCGGAGCAAACTACCTCTAAGGCATTTCCTCAGCTTTATGTAAGTGATGTAATGGAGACCAACCTTCACTTTAAAAACAGAGCTACAGAAAACATCAATTACGGAATAGAACGGTTAAGATCTATGCAAAAAAACTCTGGAGGATTTAGCATGTGGCCAGGTGCAAGCAAAACGAATGACTGGGTGAGTTCTTACGTAGGACATTTTATGATAGAAGCGGAAAAGAAAGGATTTAGCCTGCCAGATGGAATGAAATCGAGCTGGCTTTCTTATCAATCTACTACGGCACAGAATCACACAGAAGGAAGAGGATTAGAATATGCATTGGTTAGTTATTATGACTTCAATCAAGCCTATAGACTCTACACCTTAGCTCTGGCAGGAAAAGCAGAGATAGGAGCTATGAACAGACTGAAGTCCAACGGTAAACTCTCAGATGCTGGAAAATGGATTTTAGCTGGAACCTATCATTTAGTAGGACAGACAGATATTGCCACGCAGCTTACAGCAGGATTAAGCAGTAATTTAACTCAATCAGATAATCGGTATTACTATTACTCCTATGGTTCATCTACTCGAAATAAAGCCATCACTTTAGAAATGATGAATTTAATGGGGAAGAAAACCGAGGCATTTAAAGTACTCAAGGAATTATCTGATGAACTAAGCAGTCCTAAATGGATGAGCACCCAAACTGTAGCGTATAGTCTTATGGCTGCTACTCATTTTATAAGTGAAAACGCGGTAAAATCAGATGAAATGAATTTCTCTTATACCATAGATGGGAAAGGTGAAAATGATATTTCTACTACGCTACCGTTCAAACAAGTTTCAATAGAGAATGTGACTAGCTTAGCTAATAAGGGCTCAATATCCGTGACCAATAATGGAGAAGGTGTACTCTATTCACGAGTAATCTTATCTGGGCAGCCTGCTGCTGGTACAGATGTAAATGCAGATAATAATTTAAATTTATCGGTAAACTATACAGATGTAAATGGCACTCCCATAAACGTGTCTATAATGGAGCAAGGTGTAGATTTTATAGCAGAAGTAACAGTGAGCAATCCGAGTACTGAGACTGCGCTAAATGAGTTAGCGCTTACACAAATCTTCCCTTCAGGATGGGAGATTTACAATAGCCGAATGGACGAAGGGTTTACCGTTTCAGGAAGTAGCCCTGTTGAATACCAAGACATAAGGGATGATAGGGTCTACACTTACTTTAGCCTAGGCAGAAGGTATAAGAACAGCTCCAACCACAAGAAGACGTTTAAAATATTACTGAACAGTTCTTACTTGGGTAAATTCTATATGCCCTCTATTCTAGCAGAAGATATGTATGACAATGAGGTAAATGCCACCGAGAAAGGAAGATGGGTAGAAGTAGTGAAACCTGGAGAGTAGAACTAGTGAAGAAGAGCTACTCTACATACCTAAAAAGACTGTGGCTGATTACTAAAGGGGCTCTCGTCTTATGCTTAGTTTTAGTACTGGTTTCTAGATTTTTGATTCCTAATCCTGTTTTTGAAAAGCCTACTTCTACGGTGCTTGTAGATAAGGATAATCGGTTATTAGGCGCCAGAATAGCGCATGATGGGCAGTGGAGATTTCCTGAGTCTGCTCAGGTGTCTACTAAATTTGAATCCTGTATTCTTACTTTCGAGGACCAGTACTTCAGAAAACATTTAGGGGTGAATCCTGTAGCTCTGGCTCGTGCGTTAAAAGTGAATATCCAAGCGGGAAAAGTAAAACAGGGCGGAAGTACGATTACCATGCAAGTAGCCAGAATTTGGCAAGATGGAAAGCCGAGAACCATTATCCAGAAAATTAAGGAACTATTCATAGCGCTGCATTTTGAGATTAATTATTCCAAAGATGAAATTCTAAACCTATACTGCAGCCACGCACCTTTTGGTGGGAATGTAGTAGGAATAGAAACTGCTTCGTGGCGTTACTTTGGCAGAAGTTCAGAGAACTTGACGTGGAGCGAATCTGCAGTTTTGGCTGTGTTACCCAATGCGCCATCACTAATATATCCTGGGAGGAATGAACTATTGCTAAGCGAAAAGAGAAACAGACTTTTAGATAGACTATCTAAGCTGAAAATTATAACACCCCAAGAAAACCAACTGGCCAAGCTAGAACCACTGCCTGGAAGAGCGAAAAGACTGCCCAATGTGGCTTCCCATTTAATGGACAGGGCTGCTGGGGATAAAAATGGAGAGCTGGTAGAAACAGACATCAATTATTACCTGCAGGAGAGGGTACAGCAAATAGTAAATCGGTTTTCAGACCAATACCAGCATAACGAAATTTACAATGCCTCTGCAGTAATAATAGAGACCAAAACAGGAAACGTAATCTCCTACGTAGGGAACACCACCAACTCCAAAGAACATGGAAATGCCGTAGATATTCTCCACTCCGAAAGGAGCACAGGCAGTTTACTAAAGCCATTCTTATATGCTTCTTCATTATCCAAAGGAGAGATCCTTCCAAAGAAATTACTCAGCGATATTCCTACATTCATATCGGGTTATGCACCAGAGAATTACCACAAGTCATTTGATGGAGTAGTTCCAGCCAATGAGGCCCTTTATAGGTCCTTAAATGTTCCCTTTGTTCGGCTATTAAGAGCGTACGGAGTAGGTCAGTTTTATAGCCAATTGAAGCTGATGAATATGAATACACTGCATAGAGGAAGCGGCAATTATGGACTTTCTTTAATTCTGGGTGGGGCAGAAGGGCAGTTAATGGAGCTAGCCAGCATGTACGCAGGAATGGGCAGAGTTCTTACCAGCTATGACGGAGCTGACTGGGCAGCTAAAGAAAACTTTTTTAATAGCCACTGGCTAAAAGATAGAAATGGGACCATAAACTCGGATGATCCATACCTCACTCCAGCAGCTATTTATGAAACCTTAAATGCGCTTACAGAAGCCAAAAGACCACTTGGAGAGCAAGGCTGGAAATCATTTAGTTCATCCAAGAAAATAGGATGGAAGACTGGAACCAGTTTTGGGAATAGAGATGCGTGGGCCATAGGCACCACTCCAGAATATACCATAGGAGTTTGGGTAGGAAATGCGGATGGAGAAGGAAGGTCAGGGCTCACAGGATTGGGTTTTGCTGCGCCTATTCTGTTTGAGTTATTTGAAGAAATGCCGCCTACATCATGGTTTGAAAAACCGTTTGATAATTACAAAGAACTACTCATCTGTGCAGAAAGTGGAATGCTGGCCAACCAACACTGTGTAAACACCTCAGAAGAGCTAGTTCCATCATGCCATTATACAGACGCTATCTGCGAGAATCATCAATTGATTCATCTGGACAGTACGGGAAAGCACCAAGTAAATTCAGCCTGTGAATCTCCAGAAAACATGGTGCATACCAGTTGGTTTGTACTCTCTCCCTCTGAGGAATGGTACTTTAAGCGAAAGAGCTTTAGTTATAAATCACTTCCTCCTTTTAGAGAAGACTGCGCACTGCTAGAGGATTCTCCCATGGAGTTTATTTACCCCAAGAATCCTAACCGTATATACCTGCCCGTGGGTTTAGATGGAGAGAAAGGAAAAGCCGTGTTTGAACTGGCGCATAGGAGAGTAGAGCTAAAGGTTTTCTGGTATTTAGATGGAGAATACATAGGGATTACGAAAGACTTTCACCAGATGGAGATTAACACAGGTAAAGGAAAGCACTCTCTTTTAGTGACAGATGAAAATGGAAACGAGCTCTGGAAAATCTTTGAAGTCTTGAGTAAATAACTGCTATCCGCTATGTGAAGTATTTCTTAGTCCAACAGATTCTAGACGAGAGAGCGGTCAACTATTCATGAGGAAATATCTTCACGCCAGCGGATGAAAAACAGAATCTATAGTCGCTTAAATCTTGGGGTAAATTTTACTGCATTTATAGCCCTACGCTTAAAAGCAGTTCTATCTGAGTCTATCATCATAAGCGTGTGAATAGAATGAATAAATAATCTTGTGGTTTAAGGGTTCATAAGTGTATCTTTGCGCCTCAGTTCTTGGTGATACAGGAAACAGTTATGAAAATCCCAGAAGATTTTCGGTCGTTCATAAGCCCCATCATTTGTAATCTTACAGTGTTAGCCAGCTTAAATTCTATCTTTTAACTGTGTGTAAATCCTTGATTTGTAAGCGTAATAATAACTTAATACTGATACATGGGTAAGTCGCAAGAGACATTTGGTAAAAAAGAAAGAGAGAAGAAGAGAGAGAAGAAAAGACAGGATAAACTCCTGAAAAAATCTGCTCGTAAGGACGACAATAACAAAGGAAAAACCTTTGAGGAGATGATAGTCTACAAAGATGAATTTGGTCAGTTGAGTGATACTCCTCCAGATCCAAAGGCTAAGAAAGTAGAAATAGATGCTTCATCTATAGTTTTGGGTATTCCTAAGAAAGAGGACATGGAAGAAACTAAAGTGAAAAAAGGTAAAGTTGATTTCTTTAATGATGAAAAAGGATTTGGATTCATACTAGAGAAAGGAACCAATCTCAAGTTCTTTGTGCATGTGCATGGATGTCTTCAGGATATAAGCCAGGGAGATAACGTGATGTTCGAACTAGAACGAGGCCCTAAAGGAATGCAGTGCTGTAATGTGAAGAAACTCTAGTCCAACTAGATTCTATATAAAGTTGAAAAGCCTGGTTTATCCGGGCTTTTTTTTGTGCCTATTTATTTTGGGAGAAGAAACTAAGGTCTATACCCTTCTCACTGCCCTTAGGGAGAGAAGCGTGGCAATAAACATTTCTTTTACAGTTCTCTACAGTGAAAAGTTGAATGGTAGATTAAGTAACTTTTCGGGCCTGGAACTCGTAAAACTATAGTAGTTTGTAAGGGAACTAACCAAATGCCTTTATAAATTTGACAAATGAACCCAGTGCAGTTAATCAAACTTTCAGAACAACTCCTGCTTGATGTAAAACTACAGAAAGACTCTTCAGCACTGCAGTTGAAGCTGGAGGAGTTAGAATTGGCTCTTTTAGAAAATAGTTTAATAAATGATGAGCGTAAAAAAGCCTTCTGGATAAATATCTACAATGCATATTACCAAATATTAAGAATAGAGAGAAAAATAGCCAAGACAGACATTTACAAAAAGAAACTAATTTCAATAGCAGGAAAGTCATTAAGCCTTGATGATGTTGAACATGGAGTTTTAAGAAAATATAGAAACAAGTACTCGTTAGGTTTATTTCCAAATCTGCTCACCCCGAAGTTCATTAAAAGAAATGCCGTAGATAAACTCGATTACCGAATTCATTTTGCGCTAAACTGCGGAGCCAAAAGCTGTCCCCCAATAGCATTTTATAGCACAACCAATATTAATGCCCAGTTGGACATTGCTACTCAATCCTTTTTAGACGAACAGAGCCAGTTTTATGATGACAGTAAAGAGGTAAGTACTACATCATTATTTAAATGGTTCTATTTCGACTTTGGCGGGAAGAAGGGAATAAAAAGAATCTTTGCCGAGCAGCTTAATAAGGACATTTCCGACTACAAAATAACCTACAACCAATATTCATGGGACGAGGAGTTGGCAAATTTCACTGCTGAAAACCCGTAAACGATGAAGAGTCAGGCTACATTTTTTTAACCGAGCCCACTCTTTATCGAGTTTATACTACCCAGTTAATTGAATTTCACCATTCCTAAGAGCTGCGAGAAAAAAAGCCCCAAGAGAATTAAAGTTCAAGGCAAGAGCAGCAATGAATAAAGCCATTCAGTTCTCTCCCATAAGACAATAAAACGCTGCAATTAGTCAAGCAGAAACTCCAAGAGAAGTTACCCCCTTTTCATAACAGACTTCCACTCTCTAAATTATTTACTTAACTTTCCGTCAAGTAAATAAACACCTCTTCTGGGCGCACAGAACAGCCGAAATAGTAGTGAAATAAGGACTTGTGGCTCGCGTCAAACTTTGTACTTATCCGAGTTTTATACTTAGAAATCTGCCCTAACCATGAACGGGAATCTGAGAGCACTCGAATACAATAGAAAATGAACGAAAAAATTTTAATTAGAAATACAACTATTGTGAATGAAGGAAAATCAATTATAGCAGACGTGCTATTATGGAATGGACTTATTGAGCAAATAGGAAATATTGCCGTTGAACCAAATCATAAAGTAATTGATGGAACAGGTAAACACCTATTTCCAGGAATCATAGACGGACAAGTCCATTTTAGAGACCCCGGACTTACGCACAAAGGAGATCTATATACCGAAAGTAAAGCTGCTGTTGCAGGTGGAGTAACTTCCTTCATTGATATGCCGAACACAGTTCCGAATATTTTAACCGTTGAAAGCCTAAAAGAAAAGTATGAAATTGCTTCTAAAAAATCTTTAGCCAACTATTCGTTTTTTCTTGGTGTAAATGGGGATAATATAGATGAGGTGATAGCAATGGACACCAGCCAATTTATCGGTGTTTCTGATGACGGCTTATATTTCACCAAAAAGGGAAATCTTCTGGCTGACAGTCCAGAAAAAATGGACAAACTATTTGCTAACTGCAAATCCATTATTGCTATTCATTCTGAAAAAGAAGAGATTATAGAAAAAAACGAACAGGTATTTAGAGAAAAGTATGGAGATGATATTCCTGCAAAGCTCCATCCAGTTATTCGAAGTACTGAAGGCTGTTATGAAGCTACTAAGCGCGCAATTGAAATAGCCAAAAAGCATAACGCTCGATTACATATTTTACACTTAACGACTGAAGCCGAAACGCACTTATTTCGAAATGATATTCCACTGAAAGAGAAAAAAATAACTACTGAAGTATCTGTACATCACCTGTGGTTCTCAGACAAAGACTATGAACGTTTAGGAATGTTAATTAAATGGAATCCAGCCATAAAAACGGAACAAGACAAAGAAGGATTATTAAAGGCGTTACTTGACGACAGGATAGACCTTATAACCACGGACCATGCACCTCATACTTTAGAGGAAAAGCAACAATCTTACTTTCAATCAATGTCAGGAGCACCAATGGTACAGCATTCGCTAAATTGTATGTTAGAGTTTTATAAAAGAGGGCTTATTTCACTAGAGAAAATAGCTGAGAAAATGTGTCATAATCCTGCTATTCTCTATGAAATGACAAACAGAGGGTTTATCCGAGAAGGATATTATGCCGATTTGACCTTGGTGGACTTGAATAGTAAATGGACAGTAGCTAAAGATAATCTATTGTATAAATGCGGCTGGTCACCATTGGAGGGAACACTATTTCAAACGGAGATAAAACAAACATTCGTGAACGGAAATTTAGTCTACGATAATGGCCTTTGGAATGAAGAGAAAAAAGGTATGGCAATAAATTTTACCGCAAAAAACGGATTACACTAAGCTGTCATGTTCAAAGGAAGAGGCTTAGTAATCGCCACGAAACACGAAAAGGAAAAAGTTATTGCACCGCTATTGGAGGATGCTTTAGGTGTCGTTTGCTTCATTCAAGACGGTTTTGACACAGATACTCTTGGAACTTTTACTGGAGAAATTGAAAGGAAACTTGACCCTATATCTACTGCAAGAAAAAAATGTTTGATGGCAATGGGAGTAAGTAATTGTGATTTAGGAATAGCAAGTGAAGGTTCTTTTGGTCCACATCCTTCGCTGTTTTTCTCAAGTGCAGACGATGAATTTTTAATCTTTATGGACACGAAAAACAACTTAGAAATTATAGTCAGAGAACTAAGCACAGAAACCAATTTTAACGGAAGTGAAATTAAGAATGAACAAGAACTTCTGGACTTTGCCGACTTCGTGAAATTTCCTTCACACGGCCTCATACTTCGTAAGTCAAGAACAGACAATAGTTATATGGTCAAAGGCATTACAAATTTGGAAGACTTGAAAAACTCATTTCATTTAATGCTAGAAAAATTCAATACTGTTTATGCAGAAACCGATATGAGGGCTATGTACAATCCAAGTAGAATGATTGTAATTAAAAATGCAGCCAAAAAATTGGCAGACAAGGTAAATTCTTGTTGCCCTCAATGCGATACTCCGGGTTTTGGGGTTACAGACGCAAAAAAAGGACTAGAATGTAGTTTGTGTGGTTCGCCCACAAATTCTACGTTAAGTTTTATGTATAGCTGTCAAAAATGTCATTTCAATAAAGAAGAACTATATCCGCATAAAAAAACAACTGAAGAACCAATGTATTGCGATTTCTGTAACCCATAATTATGTTGATAGAACTTATATAAAGTAAAATCACATGAAAGAGACAAAGCCGCTAATTAACTAAGCATAGACCTTACCGATAGGCTAGCGCTATTTGATTTATTGACTTATCCGTGCTTGAGTATAAGAGGGGGAAGTGGTGAATTTGAAAGCAAGAATAAAATGAACCTGTACTATTCATCCACCTCATGCCCAGGAAATAAGATGGGAGGTGGAGTTGTATATTCTATTGGAGGAAGTAAAGAATAAAGGCGTCCTCAAGGCCAGGGAGGTCTGAGACGCAGTTAACGATGCAGCCACTCCACTATCGTTCGTGTGTGAGCTAATCATTATTTTAGAGGCAGCATTGCGTTTTTCACACCTCTTCTGTGTTACAAAAACAACAAAGCCAAGCCTTATAGAACCCGAGGAATAGAAGAAATTTTAACCCTTATTTTCAATTTAAAATAGGTTAGGGAATGCCTGCAAGAAAAGAGAACACAAGAAATATATTTATGATTATTATTAAGCCATTTAATACAGCTCATCAAAAGAAAATTGACATTATGACATTGGAAATTTCTAACGAGTTTGAAACCCCGATCTCCAATAACACTGCTCCTGTCAAGATAACTTTACTAGACAAATACTGGGTTGCTTTTAAAGGCAATGAAATAGTGGGAACTGTGGGCATTTTAAAAATAGAAAAACAAAGGTCTGTTCTGAAAAATATGTTCGTTAAGAAAAATTATCGCGGAAAGGAATTTAATACATCTCATTTATTGTTGCAAAAGGCTTTTGAGTGGTGTAACTCTGAAAACATAACCAGCATTTATCTGGGAACGATGAAACAATTTATAGGCGCACATAAGTTTTATGAAAAAAACGGATTTCAGAGAATAATTAAGAATGAACTCCCTACATCTTTTATTCACAATCCTATCGACAGTGTTTTTTATAAACTGACGATTTAACTATTTTATGTAATTTCATTACTAGTTTAAAAATGTACTCTAGAGAATGAACTAGTACCCTCCCTTTAACTCCAATGGGAGTTCAGTAATTCACACTTAAGAAAATCATCATGAACATAGAATTAAAATCAACACTGACTTGCCCAAAATGTGGCTATAAAAAAGAAGAAGAAATGCCTACAAATGCCTGTCAGTTTTTCTACGAATGTGAAAAGTGTAAAGTCCTTCTAAAACCCAATAAAGGAGATTGCTGTGTTTACTGCTCATTCGGAACTGTTCCTTGTCCACCAATACAAGAAAACAACAGTTGCGGAGATGCATGCTGTTGAAGATAGAATGAAACAAACTAGCAGCTAATACCTCAGTGCAAATAAGAGATAGAAAGATTGTTTGACTTTGGTGGTACTATAAGTTATATGTACCTTATTTACACTCCGCCCTTCACCGTAAAAAGAAACTAATTCAAAGAGCTTATCTATGTTTCCCCCTATAAAACATGAGTATTCCTTTAATTATCTCATTAAAACCCAGTTCTTGTTCTGTTGTTGTTCAGGAGTAGTCCGTCCTAAACAGCTCTATTATTAGAGAACATCATGAACCATTTTAATGATTCGTTATTTCTACAATAATTAAATAGTGCAATCTATCAAAGATTTCTTTCTGTCCGTGGCGGTAAATATTTTATTGAATATAAAATGACCATCCTTAACTTTAGTTTACTGATTAAATGACTAATACCTCTGGCAAGTTGTTGTTTAAGCACTCCGGTTTTAAGTCTTCTTTCTTGAGACCCAGTAAATGTGTTGATTTATGAACCCCTGAAATATTCTGTTTAATGAAAATATCTTTCTCTTAAACATTATGCCTGCCTATTTTTTATGTGATTCTCTATAATATACGTCATAAAAGGCCATCACTACATTGCCAGTAAAGAGGTTGCTTGCTCTAAGCAAATTAGAAATCACTAAGGTGAAAATTGCATGTAAAGTGAATAGGGTGTAAACACCCCTTATGATAAGGGTGTTTACACCCCACAAAAATGGGTGTTTATTTGTTGCTCATTCCCGCCTAGATATATACTCTTGTTTTGGTGTATTTCTCTCGTTGTAATTTCTGTAATAAATTAAAATTGTTGTAGAATGTGCCTTAAATATGGCAGAGATAGAACCTATTAAGGTTACCCCATTTTGGTGGAGATAATACTCTCTGTAATGGTGTGAATGTATAGACTTTAGAATTGGTTGTCTTAGAGCAAGCAACCATTGAGCTGTCTGAGAAGAGTAGTAATAAGAGAAGAGTGAGGTTGGGAATAGAAAACACAAGAATTATAAAAAACTAGATGAACCTAGAATTTGAGCGTATAACCGATAAAAAAAATTACTATTCTGCAGGTGTTATGGAGTATGGGATTCATGGTCCAGAAATATCTGATAATATATTATATATAAGCATATTTCATTACTTAGAATATCTAACCTTAAACCCTAGAGCGTATAACACGTTTAGTTTAGGTAGTTACTTAACCAAGATTTCATCAAATTACAAAGTGTGTAAGTACGAGAGCCAATCATTTAGGATTAATAAATTTGATCTTGAGTTGTTAAAAAAGGAAAGAAGCAACTTTGAAAAGCATACTGCTTAATAGAGCTGTTGATATCTAGATAATCCACGACTAAGAAAATGTGAATTGCTCATGTCACAATGGTGTAATTACCTATCCATCTCTATTAGTCTCTACTTTTATTATGCTTGTTCTTTTCCTACATTCTAATTACGCTCTGAAGGAATCGGGGGAGGCGGGACTTATATCTTTTGGCAGAAATCGGCACGGTGTTTAGCTGCTAAACGTATTGTTGTATTAAGGGTCTAATTATTGCACCGCAGAAAATGAAACAACCTCAAATAAAAAAATCATGAATAAAGCAATTTACCTTACGTGTACTATGGTCCTGTTCTCGGTATTCTCATCAATGGCTCAATTTGATAAGCTTAAAAAAAATATCGGTAAAAAGATAGAATCAACCACTGCATCTTCAGCTGGCTTTAGTCAAGAGGAAGTAGGTTCAGGACTGAAGGAAGCACTGACAAGAGGAGTAGAAAAAGGAGTAAGCCAACTTTCAAAACCAGATGGCTTTTTTAAAGACCTTTCAATAAAAATCCCGTTGCCTGAGGAGGCGAGTAAAGTAGGATCTAAATTACGTAGCCTTGGCCAAGGAAAGCAAGTGGACCAGACTATAGAGTCTATTAATCGAGCTGCCGAAGATGCTACTGTGGCTGCTAAAGACATCTTTGTAGAGGCCATTAAAGGAATGAGTATTAATGATGCCATGAGCATTCTCCGTGGTGAGGTAAATGCAGCCACTGCCTTTCTCGATAAATCCACGAGAGCTAAGCTGATTAGTGAATTTGAGCCTATGGTGCAGGCTTCTTTGGATAAAGTAGGGGCTACTAAAAACTGGGATGCCATTTTCACGAACTACAACAAATTACCGTTTGTACAAAAAGTAAATCCTGACTTAGTGAGCTATGCCACTGGAAAAGCTATAGATGGATTGTTTATTCAAATAGCCAAGGAGGAATTAAATATTAGACAAAATCCTTCTGCCCGAGGAACTGATCTATTGAAAAAAGTATTTGGTTAAGCCTAGAGGAAAATAAGGTCAATAAATGATTAACCACCAATCTTAATAAACCCCATCTATCATCACTGATACATGGGGTTTTATGTTTACAAGGAATCTTAAGAAAGAGCAGGAGTGAAGGAGGCTTATTTGGTGAGTAGATGAAACTAGTAAATGGTGAACCTTAATAGGTTTAGCCTTATTTCTTCAGCTATGGTAAGCCTTATATTTATGTGAAATTAGAAGTGTGATTATGTGCGAGTGCACAATAGCTGAAATAGAAAATAAAATAACCAAAGCGCTACACTGGGGTTAATGAATGCGCTGTTCTACGTATACTCATCAATGGATCAGCTTGATAAATGCACAAAAAGAATACAGCCAGAGTAAGCCAATATAGCCTGTATATACATTTAACTTCTCTAAATAGATGTTCCTTATTCCTTCTTTTGAAAAATCACCAGAACTTAATTAAAGAGTGGTTCTCAAAAATTAAAACCTAGCGTTTTCTTAAAGGGTATTTGAAGCGTTTGTATTGATAAATTTCAATACATTGCAAAAGATTATCATCTATTTGTTGCCTCCTAAAAAACACACTTATTGAGAGTATTTCTATTCAGCCTATTTGTCTTTTCTTCCATTCCAGTTATTTCTCAAGCTAGTGAGATTGATTCGTTAAGCCAGATTATTACTGCTTGTGTGCCACTTGATGGGGACAGCTGTCAAACTGTAATCTCAGAGATAATTAAGTCAGCTGAGAATAGTTCAAATCAGCTTTTGCATCCACGTATATTGATTTATGCAGGAAATGCATACATGAATAGTGGTGACTTTGAAAAAGCAGAGCAGCTACTAATCGAAGCTAGAACAATAAGCGAGTCTTTAGGCGCTACTGATTTGCAGGCCAGCTCAATTCATCAATTAGGACTAGTAGCATTGAATAAAGGAGACTATCAGCAAGCTATTTCTTGTTTTTTGAGCTCAGCTAAAATATGGGAAGAATTAGGAGACAAAGAAGCGTTGGCACAAGTGTACCTCCATGCTAGCACCGTTTTTTTTAACACTAATGAGCTAAAAAAGGCCAAGCATTATGATACTCTAATTGAGGAAATCGCAGAGGATTTAGACGATGATTATTTACGTATGCAGGTAATGGCTAGTACTGCCCTTTACTCAATGACTGAGGGGATTAATTATTATTTGAAAAATGAACAAGACACTTCAAATCTTCAAAAAAGTTTAGACACCTTAGATTTTTACTTTAAAAAATCAGAAGTTGAATATTATGAAGGATTAGATTTCGCAAAAAAATTAGGTAGCCAAATAGATGAACTAAGTATGCTCAATAACCTGATCGCCTTGACCTTGAATATGGAGAATCATGAAAAGGCATTGGAGTTGGCTAAAGAAACAGAAATTCTTTCAGAAGTTATCGGTGATATCGATCAAATCATCCAAAGTAAAGTTAATATGGGAAGTGCCTATCGGAAATTAGGTAAACTCGATATCGCTGTTAAATATGGAGAAGAGAGTCTTGCATTGGCAAATGAAAATGGCCTTGAAAGAAAAGAATATGTAGCGCAAAGAGCATTGTATGAAATATTTAAACTACAGGAAAGCTACAGTAAAGCTAATGTCCTGTTAGAAGAAATATTGGCCTATGAATTACGTATAGGAAACGCTGAACGCAATAAGGCGATAGCTGAAATCGATGCCCAATATCAATTGGTGAAAAAAGAAAAAAAGATTATTGAATTAGGCATTACAAACGCCAAAACAGAAAGACAAAGGAATACTATTACTATCGGAGCATTATTCCTCTCAATAGTTGCTTTCCTGACTTTTCTATTCTTGAAAGCCCGAAGAGAAAGGAATGATAAAATAGAATTTACTGAAGCACTCATTTTTGCACAGGAAGAAGAACGAAAAAGAATCGCTAGAGATCTACATGATGGGGTAGGTCAATCGCTTTTATTGATAAAAAAACAGATGGCATCCACGACCGAAGCTTCTGTAGAAAATAAAAAAATGATTTCTGATACCCTTGAAGAGGTCAGAACAATTTCGAGAAATTTACATCCCTTTCAATTAGATAAATTTGGATTAACAACCTCGATAAATAATGTTATTGAAAATGTAGAAAGATTAACGGAGCTATTTATTTCCAAAGAAATAATCAATATTGATGCGTTTATTTTAAAGAAAAATCAGATTCATGTTTTTAGAGTAATTCAAGAAGGGTTAAATAACATTATCAAACATGCAGAGGCCACGGCTGCTAAAGTCACTATCGTTGAAAAAGGAAATGAACTTGTAATAAAAATTGTGGATAATGGCAAAGGATACGATCATGGATCAGCACTAATTAAATCAAAAAGCTTAGGTCTCAGAACAATGCAAGAAAGAGTCTCCTCCATAGGAGGGCGATTAAAAACTGAGCAAAATGTTCCCTCTGGAACAGCCCTAACATTTACGATACCAAAAACGAGTTAAGTTTCCAGTTCTCTAAGCCGAATATTCTATGCATATTATTCCTCTCATTCGAAGCGGACTAACGACACCATGCCAATGATCTTTAAATCGGTAGGAAACGATTTAAATGGAAGTGAAGCGTAGCAAAAAAAACCCCAACAGTCAAACTGATAAGGCATGTTCAGAGAGCATACTGACTGATCTGCTAATAGCCAGAGCTCATTACTTAAAATAAAACACTCAAATAGTAGGTTCTAGAAGAAACCCACAGAGGCGCTAAATTTAATAACCAAAGGCATTGGTGCCAACAACTCATATAAAAAATATACATTAAGGCGGGTAAGGTGTAAACACCCCTGAGAATTGGGGTGTTTACACCCCAAAAAAATGGGTGTTTATATGTTGCGCATCTAGGTATAGTTAATTATTATTGTATCAATAACTTAACAACCAATCTTACCCCTTCTAAAAATTCTAACTACTAGAAATAGGTATGTATCAGGAGCAGTGAGATTTTCGGTAGAACAATACCAATAATTAAAACTATTTCATTATGAGAAAATTAGTACTGCCAGTCCTTATCGCATTTTCCTCATTTATTCACGGTCAAGAAGTAGAAGTCAAATGGCAAGACAATCAAGGAAGAGCTTTTTCGATCAAAGCACCATCAGGTGAATTTAGTTATGAGATTTTAGCTGGAGATGTTACCTCATATAACATAAATGGAAATGTCTCTGAAGTAGGCCCTGTGAATATTAGTTATAATTTAACTGGAAAGATCTCTAAAGTAGGTCAGGTCAATATTAGCTATAATTTAACTGGAGGGGTCTCTACAATAGGCCACTCATATGTAAGATATAACTTAAGTGGCCAAGTCTCGGGGACATCAGGTTGTGTGAATTAATTACAATTACAATATCTATGCAATACAGCGCCCAGCTTGACGCTAAATTACCATACACCAATCATCAAAACCTTAAATAATTAGTGCTTCTTTGAGTCTCTATACTCATAAGACGAATTATAGCCTATCGACTAAACATAATCAATCCGGTTGGTGAAACAGGTCAGGAGGCTACAAGCTCAACCCTGTATGATATTGCTGCGCAATGAGCCTGCTAGTTCAACATAGTTTAAGTAGAATTATTCGCTTATATAGTTGTACTATTGACCAGCAAATACAAGATTTTATCTTCAATGATTTTTTTATGAAATTACTCACAGCTTTAACCTGGCTATCAGGCTTATCTTTTATTTACTTTGGAATAGGGTGTTTTATTTCCGATTTTATTATTTCGGAATTTAATAGATATGGCCTGGCAAAATTCAGAACTCTTACTGGCTTACTACAATTACTTGGTGCAGTCGGTTTGCTCATAGGGGTTTACTTCAACCCGAAGATATTACTATTCGCCTCTTTAGGTTTAGGAGTGTTAATGGTCTGCGGCTTTATAGTGAGGATTAAAATTAGTGATAGCTTTATCAAATGCCTTCCTTCATTCTCCTTCGCAGCGCTAAACCTATTTATAGCTCTAAAAACGTTTCTAATCTATTTTAAAAACTAGTAGTGCTCATACCAGCGATAGCTAGATTCATTATTAAAAAGATAAACGCAGGTAATGATTTTAATAATTTATCATTCACCTTAAGGTGCATCACTATAGACCCTAACAGTAACCCGGCCAATCCTAAACTTCCGATTAAGGTTAAACTTTCGAAGTAAATAGAAGCTATAAGCATTAAGGACAAGCCTACTTTTAAAAATCCTACGAAATAACAAAACGGCTTTGATAGATTGTATACTTCAAATTCTTCAATAAGCGTTTTAGCATTCCCACCTCTCCATTTGGTAGCTTTCTTAGGTTGAACTGTGGTAAAATCCAAGAAATTTTCTGACTTTTTATTTTCTTTTTTTAATTCAATTGTGGTTTTATACTTCTGAACTCTGGATCATAAACAAGCCCTGATTTAGCTATAGCAAAAGACTGTTTTATTAATTTATTTGCCACTGCGATTAATGCTAGTTTT
>Ga0075117_1000397_pt1 | contig 29744 bp, 38 predicted proteins | sample AntAceMetag02UKJ_FD_69789 | JGI IMG/M metagenome (GOLD analysis project Ga0075117, IMG submission 69789) | Saline lake microbial communities from Ace Lake, Antarctica - Antarctic Ace Lake Metagenome 02UKJ | ecosystem: Environmental > Aquatic > Non-marine Saline and Alkaline > Saline | place... | reverse complement strand
GACGTTAAATTAGTTTAGCGTGTACTGTTTTTTACGTTAAATTAGTTAAATTAGTTAAATTAATTAAATTAGCACTATTTTTGACGTTAAATTAGTTAAATTAGTTAAATTAGTTAAATTAATTAAATTAGCATTATTTTTGACGTTAAATTAGTTTAGCGTGTACTGTTTTTTACGTTAAATTAGTTTAGCGTGTACTGTTTTTTATGTTAAATTAGTTAAAAGCGTTCGTAGCAAACAAATAGTATAAAAGGTTGTTAAAACCCCCCGTTACAAATAAATAGGGTATTTTGCGTTTAACGCGTTCTTATAACACTTTTGTAATTTTTTAATTTAAGTCTTAAAATTGTAGGGTGGTTAGCTCAATTGGCAGAGCATTTCTTTTACACGGAAAAAGTTAATGGTTCAAATCCGTTATCACCTAAGTACACTTCTATTTTGTATATTTAACATATAAAAGTTGCTTGTTAGTGCATTGTTTCTTATGTTAAATTAGTTAAAAGTGTATTGTTTTATATGTTTTTTTAGGTTAAATATATAAGTGATGCATTTAACATTTGGCGACGTAGTTCAGTGGTAGAACAGCGGAATCATAATTCGTATGTCGTAGGTTCAAATCCTACTTTCGCTAAAAGTGATAGTTGTTGGTGGTTTAACAATTGTGTTTTTTATAAAAAATCTGTTTATGAAACAAAAAATTCGTCCACTTTCCCCTCATTTGACAATTTACAAACCACAATTGACTTCTGTGTTGTCCATTTTTCACAGGATAACAGGTGGGTTTCTTGGCTTGTTCATTGTTCTTAGTTCAATTTTAGTTTATTCTAGCTTGTTTTTTGTAGGTTCTTCTTATCAATATTGTTTTTCTTCCGATTTTTCTTCTTTGTTCTCAACAACTATTTTAACTATCAGCTATTTTACTTTGTTTATTGTATCGTTTCACATGATGAATGGCGTCCGTCACCTGTCTTGGGATTTAGCATTTGGTCTTGAAATTAAAAATTTGTATACTACAGGTATAATAGTTTTAGCATTAGTTTTTGTCATTGTGATCATTACAATGTTGGTATAAATTTTAAATATGTTACGTATTCTCCTAAAAATGTTTAATCAAGGGTTTCTTCATTGGTTCATTCAAAGAACTTCAGCTTGTTTGCTTGCAGTGAGCGTTTTGATTTTAAGCGCATCGAACAACCTTTTTTGTGGGCTTGCAGTTTTTTCGTTGATTTTAATTCATTTTGAAGCAGGTATTCACACATTAGTTAGTGATTACATGCATGATTCGAGATCGAAGTTGTTGATAAACGTTAGCATCGACTTGTTGACAATTAGTCTTACAAAAACTACGTTTATGCTTCTCATTTGCGTTTGATGACAAAACGTCCCATTAGATACAAAAAAAATTATAATATGACAAACAAACATTTTGATAAGAGTATACAGACTCTTTTTTTAACTGAGCTTTTCCGAGGTATGTGGTTGACTTTGCAATATTTTTTTAGAAGAAAAGTGACTCTTAATTATCCATTTGAAAAAGGAGCGTTGAGTCCTAGATTTCGTGGCGAACATGTGTTGAGACGTTACCCTTCTGGGGAAGAACGCTGCATTGCTTGCAAACTGTGTGAAGCAGTTTGTCCTGCGCAAGCCATCACTATTGAAGCTGAGGCGAGAAGTGACGGAAGTAGAAGAACTACTCGATACGACATTGACATGACTAAATGTATTTTTTGTGGTTTTTGTCAAGAAGCATGTCCTGTCGATGCCATTGTTGAAGGCCCAAATTTTGAGTATGCAACAGAAACCCACGAAGAGTTGATTTATAACAAAGAAAAGCTTTTAAGAAATGGGGATCGTTGGGAGTGGGAAATTAGAGAAAACTTAGCTTCTGAATCTTTGTACAGATAATACATTAAAAAATGACTTATGAATTTTGACATTTTCTTATTTTACTTGTTCGCAACGTTAGCCTTGTTGTCTGCTTTTTGCACCGTGACTTCTAAGAATCCGATTCATTCTGTTCTTTTTTTAGTTTTCGTGTTTTTTAATACGGCAGGGTTGTTGATTCTTTTAGGCGTAGAGTTTTTAGCAATGTTATTTTTAATCGTTTACGTGGGTGCCGTTGCGGTGTTGTTTTTGTTTGTTATGATGATGCTGAATGTTAAAATTTCTGAGTCAACAAGTGCAATTTATCGTTATCTTCCGATTGGATTATTTTTAAGTATTTTGTTTTTGTTTGAAATCTATTTGATTGTTGAGGGAGACTTGAATTCTATAGATGTTGTTGAATTTAGTAAACTAGACTATTCTGTTTTGCAAAATGAGTTTTTAGTCAACACTTTGTGGGTTGATTCTGTAATTTCACCAACAAACGTGGATGTGATTGGTAGTGTTTTGTTCACTTATTATTCATATTTTTTCATCATGGCAAGCTTTATACTTTTGGTGGCTATGATTGGAGCTATTGCACTGACGCTCCATAGACGAAGCGATGTACGTAGGCAAGATATTTATAAACAATTGCAGAGAGATTTTGAAGGGTCTACTTATTTAGTTGATAAAAAATTCTAATTTTATGACTGTTTTTTTAATCGTTTTGAATGTGGTTTTAAAAAGTTTAGCTTTGATTGTTCCTTTGTTAGTTGCGGTCGCTTATTTAACTTTGTTGGAAAGAAAAGTAATGGCTAGCATGCAACAACGAAGAGGGCCCAATATTGTTGGCCTTTTTGGTTTGTTGCAACCACTTGCTGATGGATTGAAATTATTGGTCAAAGAAACTATATTGCCAAGCAGTGCCAATACAGTAATTTTCATTATGGCTCCAATTGTTACATTTTTGTTAGCTTTGTTGATTTGGGCAGTTATTCCTTTTGGGGAGAGCATGGTCTTGGTTGATTTGAATGTAGGAGTGTTGTTTGTTTTTGCGATTTCTTCATTAGGAGTTTATGGAATAATTACAGCTGGTTGGTCGAGTAACTCAAAGTACGCGTTTTTAGGCGCTTTACGTTCTGCAGCTCAAATGGTTTCTTACGAAGTTTCTATAGGGCTTATCATTATGTGTGTGTTGTTGTGTGCGGGTTCGTTAAATTTGACAGAAATCGTCAAAGCTCAGAAAGAAATATGGTATTGTGTTCCTTTATTTCCTTTGTTTTTGATGTTCTTTGTTTCTGCTTTAGCAGAAACAAATCGAGCACCTTTCGATTTGCCCGAAGCTGAAGCTGAGTTAGTTTCAGGTTATAACACTGAATATGCGGCAATGGGTTTTGCTTTATTTTTTCTAGGGGAGTACGCTAACATGATTTTGATGTGCAGCATGGTCAACATATTTTTTTTGGGGGGTTGGTTGCCTTTATTTGATGTCGTACCTTTTAATTTGATTCCGGGTGTTATTTGGTTTGGTTTGAAAACGACAGGATTGTTGTTTGTTTTTGTGTGGGTGCGGGCAGCATTTCCACGTTATAGATATGATCAGTTAATGCGTCTTGGTTGGAAAGTTTTTCTACCTTTTTCTTTAGGTTGGGTTCTTTTCATTTCTGGTATATTTGTGGGATTAGACTGGTTGGTGTAACGTGTTTCTTTATTTGATCAGTAACTCAATTTTGATAAAATTTTTATGATTAGCCAAACTAAATATTTATTTGTCGCTATGGTCTTATTTTTACTTGGTCTTTCAGGGATTTTTTTAAATCGAAAGAACATTATAATTTTGTTAATGTCGATTGAATTGATGCTTTTATCTATAAATTTCAATTTCATAATTTTCTCTGTATTTTTAGACGATATTTTAGGTCAATTGTTTGCGCTTTTAGTTTTGACTGTTGCTGCTGCAGAATCAGCAATCGGATTAGCAATTTTGGTGATTTATTATAGAGTGAGAGGCACAATTGCCATTGAATTTATTGATTTGATGAAAGGTTAATTGAATATGTATTTAAGCATTATATTTTTGCCATTAGTGGGCTCTATACTCAGTGGGTTATTTGGGAGACTTTTGACTCCAAAAGGCGCTGCTTTTGTCAGCATTCTTGGAATGAGTCTTGCGTGTTTAGTTTCGTTGATTTTATTTTTTGAGGTTGGTTTTTCAGGTTCTCCTTGTTACATAAAACTTTCGCCTTGGCTCGATTGTGAGATGTTTGATGCCTGCTGGGGTTTTTATTTTGACAGTTTGACTGTGTCAATGTGTTTCACAGTTACTTTGATCTCAACATTAGTTCATTTATATTCCACGAGTTATATGAGCCACGATCCTCATCAGCCTAGATTCATGGCATATTTGTCACTTTTTACTTTTTTCATGTTGATGCTCATAACGGCCGACAATTTTATTCAATTGTTTTTTGGTTGGGAAGGGGTTGGTTTGTGTTCTTATTTGCTGATCAATTTTTGGTTTACTCGTTTGCAAGCTAACAAATCCGCCATAAAAGCAATGGTTATAAACAGAGTTGGTGATGTTGGATTAGCTCTCGGTGTATTTTCTATGTTTGTCATTTTTAAAACGTGTGATTATTCAGTTGTTTTCAGTTTAGTACCTTACGTTTCTGGTGCAACTTATAATTTCTTAGGGTTTGAAGTTGAAGTTTTACCAACGATTGGGCTGTTGTTATTTGTTGGCGCTATCGGAAAGTCTGCCCAAATTGGACTTCACACTTGGTTGCCAGATGCAATGGAGGGTCCCACGCCTGTATCCGCCTTGATTCATGCAGCTACGATGGTCACAGCGGGCGTGTATTTGATTATCAGGTGTTCTCCACTTTATGAGAATTCTGGTTCGGCTTTGACAGTGATCACGATTTTTGGAGCATCAACCGCTTTTATTGCAGGATCAATTGGGTTAGTGCAAAATGATTTGAAAAAAGTTATTGCTTATTCAACTTGTAGTCAGTTAGGTTACATGGTGTTTGCTTGTGGTTTGTCAAATTATTCAGTGAGCATGTTTCATTTAATAAATCACGCATATTTCAAAGCTTTGTTGTTTCTGAGTGCAGGGTCTGTGATCCATGCCTTAAATGACGAACAAGACATGAGAAGAATGGGTGGTTTGTTGCAGGTGTTACCGTATACTTATGTCATGATTCTGATTGGCTCTTTGGCTTTGATGGGTTTCCCATTTTTGACAGGTTTCTATTCAAAAGATGTGATACTTGAAATTGCATATGCAAAATACAGTCTTCATGGTACATTTGCGCATTGGCTTGGCGTTCTTTCCGCAGGAATCACAGCTTTTTATTCTTTTCGTTTGATTTATTTGACTTTCGTGAGTAATCCTAATGGCTTCAAAAACACAATTCAAAATGCTCACGACGCACCATTGCCGATGGCAATACCTTTGTTCATCTTGTGTGTTGGAAGCATGTTTGTAGGATATCTTACGAAAGATCTGTTCATCGGATTGGGAACGCCTTTTTGGAACAATGCAATTTTCATATCTCCTCAAAATCTGACAATGATTGACGCTGAGTTCATACCTGTTTACGTCAAGTGGCTTCCTGTAGTAGTGAGTTTGTTAGGTGCTAGTTTGTCAATGATTGCATTTCATTTTTTTAAAGATTCTTTGTTCAGTGTTTGTGTTCAGCCAATTGGTAGACATTTTTACACATTTTTAAATAGACGTTGGTTATTTGACAGACTTCAAAATGACTTGATAGGAAGCGTCGTTTTGAAATTAGGTTATAACACAACTTATAAACTCATCGACAAAGGTGTGATCGAATTGCTTGGTCCAAAAGGTTTGACTTTTTTAACAATTATTTTCAGCAAACAAATCAGTGATTTACAATCAGGTTTAGTTCATCAGTATGCTTTTATCATGTTCATTGGTGTCACTTTGTTCATGACTAAGCTTTTGTTGTGGCCTACTTTTGCTTCTTTAATCGACATAAATTTATGTTTCATCGTTATGATCACTCTGATGTTCACGAACTATTTCGTCATAAAACTATCATAAAACAATTTAATAATGTTCAATTTTATTTTATCGTGGCTCATATTGATTCCATTCTTTGGCATACTTCTCATTTTAAGTACGCCCAAAACTCAAGTTGAAACCATAAAATTTTGCGCTTTTGCAACATCACTCGTCGCTTTTGTTTATTCTCTCTTTTTATTTATTTTGTTCGACAGTTCAACGTCTAAATTTCAGTTCTTAGAATATTCAGAATGGTTGCCTTCTTTGAATTTGCATTTGTTTATCGGTGTTGACGGAATATCAGTGTTTTTTATTTTATTGAGTACTTTTCTAGTTTCTTTGTGCATTTTGACTAGTTGGGATTCGGTTGTCAAATATGAAAAAGAATATTACATTTGCTTCTTGTCAATGGGTTCACTTTTAATCTTTGTTTTTTCAGTGTTGGATGTTTTAGTGTTTTATGTATTTTTCGAGAGTATATTGATTCCAATGTTTTTTGTCATTGGGATTTGGGGTTCTAGAACTAGAAAAATCAAGGCCGCCTATCAATTTTTTATATACACGTTAGTTGGTTCAGTTTTGATGCTTTTAGCAATTTTCTTGATATATTTCGAAGCAGGTACTACAGATTTTCAATTGTTACTCAATGTTTCTTTTTCAGAAAAAAAACAAATAGTATTGTGGTTAGCATTTTTTGCGTCGTTTGCTGTGAAAGTGCCTATGGTTCCTTTTCACATTTGGCTTCCAGAAGCTCATGTTGAGGCACCAACCGCAGGTTCTGTGATTTTGGCTGGGATTTTGCTGAAGATGGGTACATATGGTTTGATCAGATTCTCATTGTGTTTGTTTCCAGATGGGAGTGTTTTTTTTACACCTCTTGTTTATTTGATGAGTGTTGTTGCGGTTGTGTATACATCGATCACGACGCTCAGACAAATAGATCTTAAAAAAATAATTGCTTACTCTTCAGTAGCCCACATGGGGTTTGTTACAATAGGCATTTTCAGTTTGAATTTACAAGGTATAGAAGGAAGCATTTTGATAATGTTGAGTCATGGTTTTGTCTCGAGTGCTTTGTTTTTGTGTATCGGTGTTTTGTATGACAGACATCACACACGAATGATAAAATATTATACAGGTATAGCGCAAGTGATGCCTGTGTATACCTTATTTTTTTTGTTTTTCTCCATTGCAAATCTTGGTTTTCCAGGAATGAGCAGTTTTTCAGGAGAATTTTTAACTTTAGTTGGTGCATTTAGTAGTAATACATTGACCACATTCATTGCTTGTTTAGGCATGATCTTGAGTGCTGCTTACTCGTTGTGGCTTTGCAACAGAATATTGTTCGGTCAATTAAAAATTCATTATGTTTCTAATTACCTTGACATGACTAAACGAGAAGTTGCAGTGTTGTTACCTTTAGTCGTTTGCACCCTTTGGATGGGAGTTTATCCAGAAATTTTTTTAGATGTAATGCATGTTAGTGTGTCAAATATTTTAGAAATAATTTAAATTATGAGAAGTAATGTTTATGGAATTTAATTTCAATGTTGATTGGATCGCAGCGCTTCCAGAAATTTTCATTCTTTTTTTAGTGAATTTTTTGATTGTTTATGCAGTTATTTACAGTACTTCGCCCCATTTAGGTTATCCTATTTTGATAAGAAATGTAACTTGGCTTGGGGTCCAAGTGTTAGGTTTGGCTTTGATGCTTAATGTTTCTAACCCAATAATAGGTGTCATTGGGTTTAACAACTTATTAATTTTTGACAATTTCAGCATCTTAGTCAAAAGTGTTATTTTGTTGTCGACAATAATAACTTTGATACTAGCTATGGATTACAGTAAATTTGAAAATTTGAATTGTTTTGAGTATGTTATATTGATGATTTTGGCTGTTGCAGGTATGATGTTGGTTGTTTCTTCATATGATTTGATTGCAATGTATTTAGCAATTGAATTGCAAAGTTTTTGTATGTATATAATAGCTTCGTTGAAGAGAGAGTCTGAGTTTTCTACAGAGGCGGGTTTGAAATATTTCATACTTGGTGCTTTTTCGTCAGGTTTGTTGTTGTTTGGTTGTTCTTTGTTGTACGGGTTCACCGGAACTACTAATTATCAACAACTTTTTCAAGTTTTTTCTTCGGTCGACAAAGCCGTCGATATTGAGATCAGCAACGCTATAATCTTAGGGGTCTTGTTTATTTTAGTTGGGATGCTCTTTAAATTGTCTGCTGCTCCGTTTCATTTTTGGGCTCCAGATGTTTACGAAGGCGCTCCTACTTCCGTAACTGCTTTTTTTGCAATAGTGCCTAAAATAGCTGTCTTGAGTCTTGTTGTTAGGTTGTTCTCTTTTGTGTTTTATGGACTGTTGCTCCCTTGGCAAGAAGTGTTGATTTTGTGTTCGATACTTTCAATGCTCGTCGGAACTTTCGGGGCGTTGTCGCAAAATAAAATTAAAAGACTGTTAGCGTACAGTGGTATTGGTCACATTGGTTACATGATGATGGGAATTAGCGCAGGTTCGATTGAAGGGATATATGCTACTTTTTTCTACGTGATCATATACGTAGTGATGACTGTCGCAACTTTTTCGATCCTTTTGTCGATAAGAAAACAAGGAAACTTGAGCAAGTTGAAATACTTGAGTGATTTGTCAGGTCTATTTTTGTCAAATCCACAATTGGCTCTTTCTTTTGCTGTAATAATGTTTTCTATGTGTGGAATCCCACCATTAGCAGGGTTTTTTAGCAAGACGTTCGTTTTCATCGCTGCTGTCAATATGGAGATGTATTTTTTAGCTATTATGGGCGTGATGACAAGTGTTGTTGCTTCATTTTATTATATACGAATTGTGAAACTTATGTTTTTTGATTCAAAGACTCAAATTGACAACTTAAATGTCTTGTCGAAAGAAAATTCTCTCTTTTTGTCTTTTTGTTGTATTTTTTTGGCAACTTTTTTCCTTTGGCCAACTCCATTAGCATTAACTTTGCATAATAGCATCGTTTATCTTTGCTTGTGAGATTGAGGAGAAATTGTTGTTTATGTGAGAAATATCTTACATAGGGAATGAACCTAAGTAGCTCAGTGGTAGAGCGAAAGACTGAAAATCTTTAGGTCAGAAGTTCAAATCTTCTCTTGGGTAGTGTAAGATTTAATAAAAAATACTTATGGCGTTCTCAGCAGTTGAGCTTACAGGTATTATTGAAGAACGATTAGCGAATTATTATTCAGACGTCAACATTGATGAAATTGGTCGGGTGTTGAGCATAGGAGATGGAATCGCTCGCATATATGGATTGGGTGGAATTCAAGCAGGTGAAATGTGTGAATTTCCAAACTCAGGTATTAAAGGAATGGCATTGAATCTTGAAGATGACAATGTAGGTGTTGTTATTTTTGGCAACGATAGGTTAATTCAAGAAGGGGATATTGTTGAAAGAACAAACTTCATTGTTGACGTACCTGTTGGAAAAGAGTTGTTAGGACGTGTCGTTGATGGCTTAGGTGTTGCAATTGATGGTAAAGGACCTATCAAAAGCTCCAAGCGTGCTAGGGTAGAAATTAAAGCGCCTGGCATTATTCCTAGAAAATCAGTTCATGAGCCAATGCAAACTGGTTTGAAAGTTGTAGACGCTCTAGTTCCCATTGGTCGAGGTCAACGAGAATTGATCATCGGTGACCGTCAAACAGGAAAAACTGCTGTTGCAATTGATGCAATCATCAATCAGAAACCAATGCATGACGCAGGTGATGAGACTAACAAATTGTATTGCATATATGTGGCTGTTGGACAAAAACGCTCTACTGTAGCTCAGGTTACAAAAATTTTAGAAGCTGCGGGTGCACTTAAATACTCTATCATCGTTGCTTCTACTGCTTCAGACGCAGCACCGTTGCAATTTTTGGCACCGTACACGGGCACAACTATGGGTGAATATTTTAGAGATAACGGCATGCACTCTCTTGTAATTTTTGACGATTTGAGTAAGCAAGCAGTTGCTTATCGTCAAATGTCTTTGTTGTTGAGAAGACCTCCAGGGCGAGAAGCTTACCCCGGTGATGTATTTTATCTTCATTCGCGTTTGTTAGAGCGTGCAGCAAAAATGGGTAAAGAAGCTGGATTAGGATCACTCACTGCATTACCTGTCATTGAAACTCAGGCAGGTGATGTCTCGGCTTATATCCCAACAAATGTGATTTCCATCACAGATGGGCAGATATTCTTAGAAACGGAGCTTTTTTACAAGGGAGTCAGACCTGCATTGAATGTTGGTTTGTCAGTTAGTCGTGTTGGTTCAGCAGCTCAAATCAAAGCAATAAAACAAGTAGCTGGTACGTTGAAATTAGAATTAGCTCAATATCGAGAAGTCGCTGCTTTTGCTCAATTTGGTTCTGATTTAGACGCTGCTACTCAGCATTTGTTAAATCGTGGAGGTAAATTAACTGAATTGTTAAAACAAGCACAATTTTCACCATTAACTGTGGAACAGCAAACGTGTATCTTGTTTGCAGGAGTGAAAGGTTATTTAGACAAGTTGGACACAAACCGTATTGGTGCTTTTGAAAAAGCATTGCTTGCCTCTTTGAGGCAAGATGGTGCTTCCATAATAACTGAAATTAGTGTCAAAAAAGCTATTAGTGCTGAATTAGATGCTCAGATGCATAAGTACATGGCTGATTTTATGGGTTCATTTAAATAAGTTTAAATTTATTTAAATGTTTTTACGGGGTGTCGCGTAGCTTGGTCATCGTGTCTGTTTTGGGTATAGAAATTCGTAGGTTCAAATCCTGCCACCCCGATTTAAAAATACAATAAAGTTTATGCTTAAAATAAACGCAAAAGCTCAAAACAAATCTCTTAAGTTCTTTAAGTCTTTTTTGTCTTGTTATGGAATTGCAGAAAATCGCTTTTTTGAAAGTGAGATGAATTTTACAGGTGATCAAGTAATATTTAGTTTTGGTTGTAAACATAAAATTGAAACATTTGGATTAAACCTTAAACTTAAGGAGTCTAATAATATTGTTGGCAAAATAACAAATTTTGAAACTCCTTACGATGAGATGTCAGTAGATTTTGAGTCACATAGAAAGATTCGAATCAACGATGAATTGTTTAAATTTTTTAAAGAAAAATTTGACTCAAAAACGTTTTTGAAAGGACGTTTGTTGAATAATACGAAAAAAGGGTTTTCAATAGGCGCATACGGGCTTGTGGGATTTTTGCCATTGAACAATGCTGTTCAAGTTGATGAATTAAAAACGATGATCTTGCAAATTAATGGAATCAATTTGCAACAAAGAATCGTCAGTTTCTCGCAAAAAAATATTTATAAAAAGACCCATAAGGTTCTTGTAAAATTAGCCTCCAAAATTATATTTATTTTTGAATTAAATTCAAAAATAAGATAATTCTGAAGTCTTTAAGGCGAATATAGTTCAGTGGTTAGAGCATTAAATTGTGATTTTAAAAGTCGTGAGTTCAAATCTCACTATTCGCCAATATTGAAAAAAAAAAATTATGAGTTTTAAGAAAAAAAAGTGTTCGTCAGAAAATGAATGGTTAACAAAAAAGCTACATAAAGTTGAATTCTTCTTTTTAGCTCAATTGAAGCCTTGTCATTCAAGTGATTGGACCTTAGCTCAAAAAGAGTTTCAAAAATTTGGTTTGAAAATTAAGTTAGTTAGTTTTAAAAGTTTGCATGATGCTTCATTCTTTTCAGAATTAGATTTCAGATACATGAAAGCTTTGTTTGAAGGTCAGTTAGTTTTGATCTATAGCGATATAGAAGTTAAACCATCTTCAAGTTTGATTAATTTTGTTAAGTCTGTTGACAGTGTGAGACCTTTCTTGTTTTATCATTCTGGTCGTTTAATAAATGTCAACTCCAGTGATGTTGTTAAAGAAATCGAAAGTTTCAGCTTCTTGGGGTGGACTGAAGTTTTGAACCATTCGAATGGTTTTATTTTGTGCAATACATTGAACACATTTGTTAATTCTTGTCCTGAGTTGTTGCAGTCCCAACACAAAATGCTTTTAGATATTTTGATATACAACCAAATTAAAAATGATGATAAAAGTAAATTTTAAAATTGCTAAAAAAACGTGGCTTCAATTTACGGATGGATCGGTAATTGCGTCACAATATTTGTTTGAAAAGTCTTTCAATAAGCTAGACGTCGATGCGAAATCAAATAAATTGTGGAGATTTGATTTGAAGAATGGCTTGGAATTAAGTTTTGTGGATAAAAGAATAATAAATTTTAACAAACGTTTTGGTAAAAAGAAAAATAATAACGAATGAAAGTGATAAGTGAGTGTTTGAATCAAATAACAAATGCGCAAAAAATAGGAGCTAATGCTGTCGTGTGCATGCATTCAAAAAAGTTAGATCAAATTTTGAATATTTTGACAGAAGAAGGTTTTATCAGAGGCTTTTTTAAAAAGAAAATAGGCTTGCGTTTGAAATGTTGTGTTTTGTTAAAATATGTGAATGATCGTGGTGCTATTCAAAACGTGCGTTTGATGTCTCGACCGAAGTTAAAATCTTTTAAGAAATGTAAACAATTGACTAAATCGTTAAATGGGATTGGGATCTTAATAATGAGTACTGACCGAGGTATTATGACGAATGAACAAGCTTTTTTTCAAAAAGTGGGTGGTCAACATTTATTTAAAATTTGTTAAAAATGAAGTACAAAAGTGTGATTGATTTATCTGGGGTTTCTTTGTTTCGTTATGATAATATTGTTGTGTCCTTGAGCTCGAAAGGGCGTGCCGTGTTGGATCTTAAAGCCAAAAGTTCATTCTTTGAATGTCAAATGACTTCTAAATCGTTGAAGATTATTAAATCAATGTCTTTAGAAAGTGAGCTGGAATCTGTGTTAAATGGTCTAGAAACTTTTTATCACAAAAAATTAAATTTAGTAGGAATCGGTTTTAGGGCTTGGTGTTATTTCGACAATGTAAAAAATTGTCAAGTTTTGATAGTAAAATTAGGGTTGTCAAAAGATGTTTTGGTTTTTGTTCCTTCACATCTCATCGTTTTGTGCCTTCGACCAACATTGATGCTTATAAAAGGGATTGACAAAGAAGAAGTTGGAAGAATGGCAAGAGAAATTAGATCCATAAGAGTTCCTGATTCTTACAAGGGCAAAGGGGTTAGGTATGAAAATGAAGCGATCCACATTAAACCAGGCAAACAAAAATAAACAATAGATGGTACAAATTTTTGGAAAAACATTAGGCAATAAAAAGCAAGTTAATGTTGCGTTGAAGAGTATTTCAGGTTTGGGCGATCATCACATAAGTAGTATTTGCAATGAGTTGAGTGTAGGCTTAGATTGCAAAATTGTTGATTTGTCCCAATCGTATATAATAAGGTTATTAAAACTTTTTGAAAAAAAGAATTTGCTCATTGAGGCTTCATTAAAAAAAGAATTTCAGTTTAATGTGAAAAGACTCGTTGAAATGAAAAGTTACAGGGGTTTAAAGTCGATAAGAAAAAAGTCACACTCAAGAAGATAAGATTTGAGTTGAGTTTTGTATTGAGGCTTTTTAAGGTCAATAATTCAAGGGTAGAATGCTCCACTCATAATGGATTTGTTGCAGGTTCGAATCCTTCTTGACCTAGTGTTTTCCCTTAAAAATAAAAGATGTTGATAAAAAATTCTAATTTGATAAATACAGCGATTATTCACGTCAAATCTACATTTAACAATACCTTAATTTGCGTAACAGATTTGGAAGGCAATATCATTGCATGTGGTTCAGGTGGCTCTATGGGCTTAAAAGGTCAAAAACGTTCTAGTTATTATGCTGCGCAAGCTGTAAGTCTTTCATTAGCACAAAAAAGTTTTAAAAGTGGAATAAGAAAAATTTACGTTCGATTAAATGGGTTTGGTGAAGGCAGAGAAGCGTGTATTAAAACTTTTCTTTCTGAGAAGTTGGAAATTTTGAAGATACAAGACACAACTAAAACAGTACATGGTGGTTGCAAACTTTCAAAAAAGCGTCGAGTGTAAAGCAAATAAAGTGTTTCTTGAAGAAAGTTTTAGAAATGATTGACAGTCAAAAGTGAACAAAATGTTCACTTTTGAGCGGAGGTGGTGGAATTGGCAGACACGCTACCTTGAGGTGGTAGTAGAGAAATCTCTGAGGGTTCAAGTCCCTTTTTCCGTAGATTTCACAAGGTTGGCTAGGTAACATAACGGTAATGTAAAAGACTGCAAATCTTTTGATAGTGGTTCAATTCCACTTCTAGCTTGACGAACAATCAATTAATGTCGTATTCACCTTTAGAACAATTCGAAATCGTTCCTATATTTTCTTTTTTGTTAGGAAGTAAATTTGCTTTCACAAATTCAAGTTTATTTTTATTTTTAACCATATTTATAATTGCATGTTTCTTTCACATGACAACTTTTGAGAGCACTTTAGCTCCTAATAGATGGCAGTCGTTATCCGAGATGATGTATGAGTTTGTTCAAGGAATGTTGTATGAAGCTTTGGGAGACAAAGGATCTAAATTTTTCCCTTTTATTTTCACCACATTTGTTTTCATTTTTTTTGCTAACATTTTAGGTATGATTCCGTACACATTTACTGTCACGAGTCATATCATATTTACATTTGGATTAGGCATGACAACTTTTATTGGTTTGAACATCATTGGTTTGAAAAGACATGGACTGCATTTTTTTAGTTTATTTTTGCCGCCTGGGGCTCCTTTAGCTTTAGCTCCTTTGTTAGTGCCAATTGAATTAATCTCTTATGTGTTCAGAGTAGTTGCTTTAGCAGTCCGGCTTTTTGCAAACATGATGGCTGGTCACACTTTATTAAAGATTTTAGCCACGTTTGCTTGGAAAATGATTGCTGCAGGTGGTGTATTTTACATAATTCAGTTATTTCCAATGATTGTTATCATAGCAATAACTGGACTTGAATTAGCAATTGCGTTCTTGCAAGCTTACGTTTGGACTACGCTTGTGTGTTTGTATTTAAGTGATGCAATTAACTTACATTAATTGTTTTAATTCAAAGTGATAAAATACTTTGGGTTGAAGGGAATAGTTTAATTGGCAAAACAGTAGTCTCCAAAACTATCGTTCGAGGTTCAAGTCTTCGTTCCCTTGTTTTGTCAGAAAATAAGATAAAAATGTCAAGTAAATTAGAATTTGTTGTTTCTAAAGTGGATGACTTAATCAATTGGGCGAGAAAAGGGTCACTTTGGCCAATGACGTTTGGTTTAGCTTGTTGTGCGGTGGAAATGATGCATGCGGGAGCTAGTCGATACGATTTAGACAGGTTTGGGATTATATTCAGGGCAAGCCCTCGTCAATCAGACATGATGATAGTTGCAGGCACGCTGACGAACAAAATGGCTCCTGCCTTAAGAAAAGTGTATGACCAAATGCCAGAACCACGATGGGTACTTTCTATGGGCAGTTGTGCTAATGGTGGTGGTTACTATCATTACTCATACTCAGTGGTCAGAGGATGCGACAGGATTGTGCCTGTCGACATTTACGTCCCTGGATGCCCACCTACAGCAGAAGCTCTTCTATATGGAATTTTACAGTTGCAAAAAAAAATAAAACGAAGTCAGAATGTTTTAAAATGGTTAGCAAAGTAGTTCTGTGAAAGAGTAAAAATTTGCTGTGTCCGTTTGTTAAAAAATAAATATAAATCGTCATATGAATCAAAGTTTTATCAAATTCTTAGAAAGTGTATTAATTGGGCATGCTAAAAGAATAGTTCAATTCAGGGATGAGATCATAATTGAAGTTGATGTTTTAGACCTAAAAAAAACAATATTGTTTCTGAAGGATCATGAGAATTGTTTGTTCAAAGTACTTATTGACATTTTTGCAGTTGATTATCCGAACAGAGAACAGAGATTCGAATTAGTTTATTGTTTGTTAAGTACGAAGTACAATTCTCGAGTGAAAGTAAAAACTTTCGTTGACGAATTTACTCCAGTCCAATCGATCGTAGGCTTGTATCAAGCAGCTAATTGGCCAGAACGGGAAGTTTGGGACATGCATGGAGTTTACATTGAACAACACCCAGATTTGAGAAGGATTTTAACAGATTATGGGTTTGAAGGTTACCCGTTGAGAAAAGACTTCCCGTTGTCAGGTTACACTGAAGTCAGGTACGATGACAGTCAGAAGAGGGTCATTTATGAACCTTTGGAATTGAGTCAAGAATTTCGAGTGTTTAATTTTAGTAGCCCTTGGGAATCTAAAAAATAAAATACGGTCAGTTTGTTTTAATATCAAAACAAACTGATGAGATCTATAGTTCAGTTGGTTAGAACATACGCCTGATAAGTGTAAGGTCGATAGTTCAAGTCTATCTAGATCTACAAACGTGAAAATAAAATCGAAATGGAACAGAAGTGATTGGAGGTTCTGAGTGCTTAATTTGAGCACTTGATTGGTGGAATATGGCCAAGTGGTTAAGGCATTGGTTTTTGACACCAACATCGAAGGTTCAAATCCTTCTATTCCAGAATCAAACCCTCGAATATAAAATCTGTAATGTTGTCAAACCTCTCTAGCTTCAGCGTGGACCGGTTATAGTTAATTTGCCCTTTATGGGGTTCGAACCCACGTCGATACCGTGAAAAGGTACTGTCCTAACCATTAGACGAAAAGGGCTAAAATCATATTTAATTAAACAGAACATTTAAGAAATCATTCATAAAACTTAATCAGATTCAACTCTTCATTTATATGTCATTTTATTAAACAAAACACACTTTTTTAATTGTTAAATCCATTATAACACTGTCAAAAAAGATCACTCGAGAAGAGGTATTAGTGTTTTCCACCGGTCACACATTTAGCAGGATTCGAACCTACATCATCAGGGCCGAAACCTGATACTCTGTCCATTGAGCTATAAATGCAAAATTTACTAGGTTAGTAAATCTTTTGTTTCCTTAAAACCAATAACTTTTTCTGATGCAACGCAGTGCTTTTTCAGGTCCAGCTTGTATTGAGTAAGCAAAAGTCACACTTTCAGAGGATACGACTCATTTGACTTCGATACTAAAGCTTCATTTACTAAGCCATACGCAACATTCTCTTCTTTGATGCACAAAATGTACGTTGAGACCTCTCTTTGACGATTATTTTATTAAGATATTCAATGTCAATTTATGGGTTTCAAACTTTTACAAAGTTTTCGAACAACCAAGATTCACTTCAAACATCGAAGCGTCTTTCTGTGGAATATCAATATGGTTAAAAACTAGCATTTTTATGTTTTAAAAAAGCCTTTTTTCAGATTCGAACTGAGATTCATTGCTTACAAAGCAATTGTTCTGCCATTGAACTAAAAAGGCCGTAAGTCTCTTGAATCTACCAAGAGACTTTTTTTAAACCATTAACAAGACCATTCAACCCTAACTCCCTTGTTTTAATTCGTGACAGTTTAAAATCAGAACAAATTCCTTTAGAACGAGCTGTTAAAACACATCGATTCTTTATTCTGAAAATGTAACTTTTAGATTTAAAATTTTCTAAAAAATCTTTACTCATTCGTTTTGAAATTTTTTCCTGTAACAAAATTAATTCGCTTTTTTTTATAAGTAATCGTTTGTGAAAATCTTTATAGTTACTATGTTTCATGTTGCAGTTGATTTAAAGTGGAACTTAGGAGATTTGAACTCCTGATATTTAGCTTGCAAAGCTAATGTTTTGCCAACTAAACTAAAGTCCCAACGGTGTGAAGTTATTCACACTGTTGAATTTTTATAAAATAACGGGCATTTGAAATTCACTTAACAATAACAACAATTTTGGGTTCGTTTTGTTAATCGCATTGCTATTGAACGTAATGGTTAAACCCAGATTTTTAGGTAACCTTTCTGATTCTTTACTCAACTGAGGAAACATAGTCAAATTTGTTAGACCTACACTAAGTGACTTTTGACTAGCTACCAAATTGTTTTTGTTCAATTCTTTAAATTGAGACAACTTAGGCAATGCAATGCAAATTAAAAAATCTAGAAAATCGTACAAGTTTTTGGACCTGATTGTAACTTTTGAACTTATCGGTACGAACTTTCGCGTTTTGAAAGCTGCTGTTGACTTACGAGTTCTTAAAACTTTAGCTTTCTGGTTACTCAAAAGTTCTAAAACTATTAATGCAAAAATAATGTCTTTCGGTTCACTGACGCTACTATTTACAGTACTTTTCAAAACAAGATTTTTCAAGCAATTTACTTCATGAAGGTTTGAAAAATTTAATTTGTAAATCAAATCGATGCTCACAGTGTTTTTATGCCAAAGCTGCAATCTAGTCATATTATATTTTTTACACAATAAATTTAGTTAAAGACAATATTTTAGTCAACTTTTTTTTTCGAAGCTCATTAGTAATCGGTCCGTTCAACCTCGTTCCATGCATTTCATTTTTTGAATTCAACAAAATAACAGCATTTTCTGAACACCTTAAATGACAACCATTTCGTCTTGACACTAAATTATTTAAACGAACGATTACTGCTTTGCAAAGTTCTCCTTTCTTAAGTTTTGACTGAGAACGAATTTGTTTAACAGCAACTAAAATCAAAGAACCTAACGCAACTTTTTTCGATTTGTAAACTTTTACGCATTGAACTAACTTAACGCCAGAATTGTCAGCAAGTTTTAAAAAACTTCGGTTTTGTATCATTCTTATCTTTTTTCTAAAGTTATAAATTTGATTTTCATTGGAAGTTTCCTACTGCCTATTTTGGTCGCTTCTTCAGCAACTGTTTTGGAAATACCCTGAAACTCGAATAAGATTCGTCCAGAGTTGACATTTGAACACCAATGATCAAACGATCCTTTTCCTTTACCCATGCGGACCTCTGCAGGTTTACTCGTGACAGGAATGTCAGGAAAAACTCGGAGTAGTATTCGACCCACTCTTTTCATCTTTTTGGTCATCGTTTTTCGTGCAGACTCCAACTGTTTAGCAGTCAACCTGCAAGAACGTAAAGACTTTATGCCAAAATCCCCGTGAACTAAATGATTAACCCTGAATTCTTTTCTGTAAGAATCTTTTCTGTACATTTTTCTATATTTGGTTCTTTTAGGGAACAACATGTTTGTTTATTTATTATAAATCCAGACTTTAACACTTTGAAGCCCTTTTGCTGTATTTGCAACTGAAAATCCATAATTTATCTCAGCTCTCAAAGTTTGAAATGGAATTGAACCAATATTCAAAAAATCTTTATCAGCCATGTCAGCACCATTTAAACGTCCTTTGCATAAAATTTTTACACCACTGCACATCACAAATGTTTGATTTACTAAATTTTTAATTAAGTAACTTTTAAATCTAATCCGATTTTCTATCAAACGCGCAATCTTTTTCGCAATATAAACTGGTTCAATTTTCAATTCATTTGAGTTTAAAACTTTAGAAACTATGAAAATACGATCAAAATTAGGAAAGAAAGACTTAATACTGGAAACAACTGCCTTCAATGATGATGATGAATTTGATTCTAAACCATTAGTCAACTGAAGATTTATGACGACATTTTTTGAAATTCTACAAATTCGTATCTTTATTACTTCAGAATCTTGTGAAAAAACATTGCAAGATTTTAAATAATTAAGCATGACTAAGTCTTGAATGAGAATTTTTGAATACTCTTTATTGTTTGCGTACCACGCAGAATTCCAGTCTTTATTTCTAGTGAGGTGTAAACTATTTACATTTGCTTTTTGGCCCATTACTTGATTTTTTTATGAACAGGATGTTTTTTGGTTACGATGAACTCTCCAAATTTATGACCAATCATATTTTCGTTTATTGTCAAACTCAAGAATTTTTTGCCATTTAAAATAGAAAAGATTAAACCAACAAAAGAAGGAAAAATAACTGAATTTTTAGACATGACCTTCACAGGAACCTTTCTATTAGATTTTTGCAACTCACATATTTTCAACAAAATATTGCTATCGATAAACGGACCTTTCCAAACTGATCTCATACTCTTTTTTAGTTTCTATACTGAACGTAAACTTTATTTGCTTCAGCAATTTTATGTACGTCATCGCAGCTTTTGATGCTTTGACTAGACAAAGAAGAAGTGTCAAAAATTTCTACAGTTATGCACTTTGACGCAGATTCTTCATTTCTTTTCAAAGAATTAAGCACTAAAAATTTTATTGCCAACATTCTTTGTCTTGCTGGATGAATTTCTGTCGGAACTTTATAGTTTGAACCACCAATTTTTAAGCTTTTTATTTCACAAAAAGGTTTAATCAACTCAATGTTCGAAGAAATAACACTAACAGGATTTATTTTTTTCATCTTCTTCAATAATGACAAACTGTGTCGAAATATGTTTTCTGACACTTGCTTATTGCCCTCGGTCAAGTAAATCTTCAAAAAATTTAAAACGATGAAAGTTTCTGCATTATTTTTAACTAACATAAATTATTTAGTCTTTTTTGCACCATATTTTGAACGTCCTTGAAAGCGATTCTGAACTCCTTGCAAATCATACTTACCACGAATTAAATGATATCTAACTCCTGGTAAATCTTTCACTCTTCCACCTCGAATCAAAACAACTGAATGTTCTTGGAGGTTGTGACCTTCTCCTGGAATATAAGCTGTAAACTCTTGTTTATTAGTGAGTTTAACTCTTGCGATTTTACGAACAGCAGAATTCGGCTTTTTTGGAGTTTTAGTATAAACTTTAGTGCAAACCCCCTTTCTTTGAGGATTTTTTTCTAATCCTGGAGCTTTACTGTAAGAACGTTTTTTGACACGAGAATCACGTTTCAATTGTTCAATTGTAGGCATATAATTTTTCATTTTAAATAAAGTCGTCTCAGCTGATTTTTATCAGCTGGACGTCTACGACGACTAAAGACCACCCCACCAATAAATGGAAACAAACAAAAACAACCAAACGACATCAACAAAATGCCAGTACCAAGCTGCTGCTTCGAAACCAAAATGATGTTGTCTCGTGAAATGGTGATTATTAGCTCTGATCAAACAAACAACTAAAAATGTTGAACCAACTAAAACATGGAAGCCATGAAAACCTGTAGCCAAGAAAAAAGTAGAACCATAAATTCCATCCGAAATTGTGAAGTTAGCATCTAAATACTCTACGGCTTGCAAAGCTGTAAACACAGCCCCTAGACACACTGTTAAGCCTAAACCAAGCAGCACCCCTTTTCTATCACCACTGATCATAGCGTCATGTGCCCAAGTACACGTGGCACCAGACACTAAAAGAATCAAGGTATTCAAGAAAGGTACTTCCCAAGGATTCAAAACATCCACGCCAGGTGGAGGCCAAATGCCACCTATCTCAATCGTAGGTGAGAGACACGATGCATAAAATGCCCAGAAAAAAGCAAAAAAAAACATAATTTCTGAAGCAATAAATAAAATCATACCCCATGTAAGACCATCTTGAACTGCTTTTGTGTGATGACCTTGAAATGTACTTTCTCTAACAATATCTCTCCACCAAACAAAAAACGTAAACAACAACGAAGTAAACCCAAAACTAAACACAATGAACCCACCTTGATAACAATGCATGTACATCACGAAACCAGTAGTGAGAGTTAAAGATGAAACCCCTGCTAAAAAAGGCCAAGGACTTTGATCGACCAAATGAAACGGGTGACGCTGAATTAAATGCAAATTTGCCATGCGATTATTTTTAACAATGTAAACTATTTTTTAAAAGTTTCTTGAAATGATTTTATTCCTTGAGCCACCTCTTTTAAAACATTTGAAAAATTTCCAAACAATAACGCCCCGACAATGAAAACTAATATAATTTGACCAAAACCAATAGTCATACTATACTACTTTTTTAAACTAGAATTCAAACTTTGAATTGCGGTGATTTTATCAACAAGCCAATTTTCACATTCTGTTTGAGCTGCTACCCAACTAACGTATTTTTCAACAGCAACTGCTTCGACTACAATTGGCATGAAACCATGATTAATACCACAAATCTCGCTACATTGTCCGTAATAGATTCCTTCACGTTTTATGAACATGGATACCTGGTTCAATCTTCCTGGACATGCATCCATTTTTACACCAAGCGAAGGAACTGCCCAACAATGCAACACATCAGAAGCGGTCACTAAAACACGCAGATGAGTATTTGTTGGCAAAACAACCCTGTTGTCAACTTCTAACAATCGCAATTGACCCTCTTCCAAATCATCGTCAGCTACCATGTAACTCTCAAAACTCACAGCATTTCCTTCTTTATCTGCATAGTCTGAGTACTCATAAACCCAATACCATTGAAAACCTTGGACTTTCAGTGTGACTGCAGGGTCAATAACCTCGTCCATTGAATAAATTAAAGCAAAAGATGGAACAGCAATCACCATCAATATAAGACTAGGAGTCACAGTCCAAACTACTTCGATTGTCGCACCATGCGTTACATTCGAAGGTGTGGCATTTCGCTTGTGATGAAACACAAATGTAGCACGAAATAAGACCCAACCAACGAATATGCCAATTATTGTCAAAACAAAAAGCAAATCGTGATGCAAAGAGATGACTCCCTCCATCACAGGAGTTGCTGGGTCTTGAAATGAAACTTGATAAGGATGAGCATAATCTGAATAAGAAACATTATTTGCACCTAAAAATGAAGATGCTAAAAAACAGAGAAGATATGGCATATAGTTGAACTTTATTATTTTCATCGTGTAAACAAGATTTTAACTTGCATTTTCTTTTGTCAATTGAGCCACAAAAAGACATTTTTTTTAAATTATTACACTATCACTGAAGATCAGATTTCCATTTTGAACATAACTTTTGAACAAACTGAAAGTAGTTTCCTCTTTTTAATTATAAAAACAACAACTAATCTAGTACTTTTCAAAGCTACTTTTGAACTTTTACGTATTTATTTAATCTTTTTACAATTCTTTTCAGTTTCTAATGACATTTTCAAGTTTAATGAATACTGAAATCATGAAAATTTAGTCCATTGTACAAGCTCACCTCCTATTATCCAAGTGGCTCTCCGTTTTCCGCAGCAACAGAACATATTCATTAGCTAAAATGAAAAACAAGAGAGTTATTTCCATTAACACCCAAAATAAAAAGGCAATTAATATCTGAGTCGACATGTCAGGAGGGGAGAACAAAGCACCTAAAATGCAAAAAAGAACAATCAATTCTTTTCTTTTTCTCACAACAGAGCTAACACTGATCACATTTAAGTACAAAAACATGAAAATTAACAATGGTAACTGAAATGATAAACTTACCCAGAAAAAACACTTTGAAATCAAATCTAAATAGTCAAAGATTTTAGCTTCAAGACTCAATTCGAACAATCTTGAAAATTCAAAGTAGCTAAAAAATTTAATAACGCTTGGTAAAATTAAAAAATAAACAAACAAGAATGCACCAAATAAATTCACACTCGACAATTTCAAAACAAGTCTCAGAATATAAAACTCTTTTTCATACAAACCAGGAGTTAGAAAAGAAAAAACCATGCTAATAGTCAACACTAATGTAAAAATCAAACTGAAGTTGACACTTATCAGCAGACAACTAGAAAAACCTTCCAACAAATTAGTGAAAATGAATTTTTTATCTTCAAATTTTTCGACGAAAGGTAACGTACAAGCATACATGATCACCTCCGAATATAAATATGAAACTATCAAAGTGAGACTGAACGAAACAAACAAATAAAGACATCTTACTTTCATTTCACGCCAATGACTGAAAATTATTAACATAATTGAGCTTTTATTATACATTTCAACGAGTGATATATCGCTCTTTGTTCGACAATTTGGATAGAAATGTCAAACAGTTGAACTTTCGTCATTTTTATCGTGTAAGCAAGATTTAAACTTGTATTTTTTCTTTGCTATTTAAATGGTAAAGAGTATCTTTATTAAACGATTGCACTATGGTAAAAACTGAGTTTTCATTAAAAACTCAGTTTTTACGTTAGATAAAATAATTCGTTATTTTATCTATCAATCTCACCAAAAACGATGTCTAAAGTACCAATTATAGTGACAACATCAGCCAATAAATGCCCTCTAGACATAAAATCTAAAGCTTGAAGATGAACGAATCCTGGTGCTTTAATTTTACATCGGTATGGTTTATTCGAACCATCTGAAATTATTGAAACCCCAAATTCACCTTTTGGATGTTCCACAGCACTATATGCTTCGCCTTTGGGTACATAATAACCCTCACTATAAAGTTTGAAGTGGTGGATTAGGGCTTCCATAGAATTCTTCATATCTGATCTTGAAGGTGGCGAAATTTTTCTGTCATCTGATTTAACGCTTCCCTCTGGCATATCATTTATACATTGCAACACTATTCTCAAACTTTCACGCATTTCTTGAACTCGTATACAATATCTATCGTAACAATCTCCTTTAGTTCCCACTGGAATTTCAAAATCTAGTTTTTCATAAATGTCATAGGGTTGAACTTTTCTGAGATCCCAAGCTGATCCAGTACTTCTCAACAATGGTCCAGTTAAGCCCCAATCTAAAGCTTGCTCATGAGTAATAACGCCTACGCCAACCAATCTTTGTTTCCAAATTCTATTCTCACTCAACAATTCTTCCAACTCATCAATTCGCGAACTAAACTGCTCTGCAAACTTATAAATATCCTCACACAAACCAAGAGGGATATCTTGAGCAACACCACCTGGACGAACGTAAGCCGCATGCATTCGAGCGCCTGAAACTCTCTCATAAAATTCCATTAGTTTTTCCCTCTCTTCGAAACCCCATAAGATAGGGGTCAGAGCACCAACATCCATAGCATGACAGCAAATTGCAAGTAAGTGGTTTAAAATTCTAGTTATCTCAGCAAACAAAACTCTTATGTACTGTGCTCTCAACGGAACCTCACATTGTAAAATCTTTTCAACTGCTAGTGAATAAGCGTGCTCATTAACCATCATCGAAACGTAATCTAAACGATCAAAATATGGCAACGCTTGCAAGTACGTTTTGTTCTCTATGAGCTTTTCTGTTCCTCTGTGGAGTAAACCTATATGTGGATCAGCTCTTTCGATGACTTCTCCATTCAGTTCTAACACTAAACGAAGAACTCCATGCGCAGCAGGATGCTGTGGACCAAAATTTACCGTAAAATTCTTCAAATGTTTAGTCTCAATTAACTGATTAGCAAAACTCATAAATGTCTTTTTTTAAGATATGGAGAGTACAGGAATTGAACCTATTCTACAAACTTGTAGGCTTGGGTTTAGCAAACCCACCTCTTACCATTCGAGCAACTCTCCTTAATTGATCAACCAAAACAAGAATCGGATAATTAACCTCAAAATATAACTAAAATTTTATTTAGCAACCTAACGAACAGGGCAAAATGAGATTCGAACTCATGCTATCTTTAAAAAATAGTTCAGTTTTCAAGACTGACACCTTAAACCACTCGGTCATTCACCCTCAATGAGTTTTGCGAGAGTAGGATTTGAACCTACGACTTTCAAATTATGAGCCTGATGAGCTAAACCTGACTGCTCTATCTCGCAACATTACGGGTAAGTGGATTTGAACCACTAATAATGTAAACCAAGTCCTAAGCTTGGCATGTCTACCAATTTCATCATACCCGTTGAGATGAGAGGAGTAGGATTTGAACCTACGAAGATAACGATCAATAAGTTTACAGCCTACCGCTTTTGACCACTCAGCCATCCTCTCAACCATCAGTGACCCCTTAAAGTTATAAGGGGTCACTCTCAAATGCTTTATCCAAACAAAATAAGAAACGCCATCATGAGAGCAAATAAACCAATTGCTTCAGTAAGTGCAAAACCTAAAATAGTGAATCCAAATAATTGTTGTCTCAAAGAAGGATTTCGAGCAAAAGAATTAACTAGCGCAGCAAAAACAATCCCAATACCTGCTCCGACACCTGCGAGACCAATAGTCGCTAAACCAGCACCAATTTGCTTAGCACTTTGTAACATGATTTGATTGTTCATAAAATTTGTTTTTTATTGTGAATAGGAGTAAGGTTCGTATACGAAAAATTATCTATAAAATCTTTGTATGATTCCGTAATTTGCTTTTATAGGATAATATGTGCTTTCATAATTGGGAGCCCATAAAAAAATAACAGTTAAGCTTTTGTAATCGAGCTCTAAGTGACGCGACAAAAACCGCGAATCAAAATTTGTTTTGAGGTCCCCAACTGTTCTATTCATTTTTACGTTTTTTACCGTCAATTCTACAACGTCTGATTGTGAAAGTTGAGTCCCAGGGTCTTTTGCTTTTTTGCCATTGACTAAAACAACACCATGATTGATAAATTGTCTCGATTGATGTAAAGACGAAACGAAACAACTTCTAAACAATACAACATCTAAACGACTTTCCAAAAGACTTACAAACTTATCTAAGGTAGTCAAAGGTGATTTTACTGATTTTTTCAAAGCTCTTTTAAAAGCTTGCTCTTGCATATTGCAGTAAAAGTACCTTAAAGATTGTTTTACCCTCAATAATTTTCCATAGACTGAAACCTTTTGCTTTTTTTTTCTTTCATTTCGAACTGATCTCAAAAAATCACCCTTAGGCAAACCCCAAATGTTATTATAATTTTTATTCAGTTTTTTACAAACGTTGAATTTTGATTCTGCTCGTTTAGTCATTTTACGTGTTTTTAATTTTCATTACCTACTATTGGAATTGAACCAATACTCTGAAATGAGAAAGAGATTTTAAGTCTCTCGTGTCTACCAATTCCACCAAGCAGGCAAGATGCATGACTTTCAGTCAAAAGCGAGTAATGAGACTTGAACTCATATAAATTGCTTGGAAGGCAATCAATTTACCATTAATTTATACTCGCAAATTTTAAACGCTAAGCAGGATTTGAACCTACCATTTTTTGCTTAGAAGGCAAAAGTTTTGTCCACTAAACTATTAGCGCAGAATTCTCTCTCTAAATAGGATTTGAACCTACGATTTTTTGGTTAACAGCCAAATGCTTTGCCGCTAAGCTACTAGAGAGCAACTCAAATCAAAACACTAACATTTGATAAGCACTTTTGTTTTAAAATGAGTGTAGTAGGATTCGAACCTACGGCTATTCAGTTAAAAGCCAAATGCTCTACCACTGAGCTATACACCCTTACAAGTTAATAAAACAATTTTAGTTGTCAACTAACCTGCAAAAACAATCTAACAACAAGTCTTCAACTGTTTAACGCAATTCTTTAACGATTGTTTTTTTTTCTTAAGACTCTTTTTACTCATTTTATTACTTCCAACGGCATAAGACTTCATGAGATAAGATTTAAGATTGACAAAAATTTCTTTTTGCAACGCTACATTCGTTTTATTTTCATTGACTGAAACTCTTTTTAATCTCTCTTCAATATCTGACATAAGAAAGTTTTTTAACAAATTTTTATAATAATGCTCTATATTTAGAATTTCTGACTTCGAAACATTTAGGATTTCTTTCATTTCCGAGCTTAATAACTTTTGCTTTTTGTGATAACTAATTAAATGAGCAAAAGTTTTTTGCTGCAAATTTTTATAAAGATCAAATTCTTCTTTAATTTTTTCTTTTCTTGAATCTAATTCTCCTCCAATCATGCCCCCACCGTAATTAACTGACAAACAAATAAAAATCCCAAAAGCAAGTAACACTAAAACTTCTTCATTGAAAACTAAGAACTCTTTAGAGAGTCCAATCAAACCAATCAAAACCACGTACAAGTATTTTGAGCTCATGATTTTTTACTCTTTCTATTATTTTTTGGAACAAATGACTTCAAAACTAAATTTCTGTAGTGTTGCTCTCCAACAGTCTTCAAATACTCTACATTTGCAACGCTAAAAGTTGAATTATTTAAATTTTGAGCGTTTGTGCTGACCCAAGCACTACCATATTCCGTCACATTCAAAATGTTCAATTTCCATAACTGAAAAGACCGAAGAACAAGATTGTCATGAATGTCGAGTAAGTTTAACACACCATCCTTTCCTTTGTTGATGTCATTTGCTAAAAGTTCTAATTTTTTTTGACGGAATTTTAAATTCTTAGCAATTGTCGGAACCACGTTGTGCAAAAGATAAGCATACAAAAACGTAAATCCTATTGAAAACCAAAAAAATTGTGTGAAAAAATGCATAAGATCGAGTTGAGGCATAACGTAATTTTTTGTGTATACTGTAACAAACTAAGTCGTTATGGAGGTAATTAACACCTAGAATAACACTCAGGATTAATAATTTTGTATTTTAAAATTTAGTACAATTTAGCGACAGCGTTACCACTGATAACAAATTGCCTATGAAAGTACTAGTCTAGTACTAATTTTTGAAAATTTGTTTTAAAGTTATCTTCTTACATTGATGCTTTCAGTAATTATATAAAAATAACGTAACTAATCAGCCTGCTTTTGGTAAACAACTGACAAATAATGGGTTATTTTGCTTTGGTCCTCTCGTACTAAAAACAAATCTTTTCAATTTTCACACAGCAAAAGCAGATAGGGACCAAACTGTTTTACAACGTTCTAAACCCAACTCACGTTCCACTTTAATCGGCGAACAGCCGAACCCTTGAAACCTTCTTCAGCTTCAGGATGTGAAGAGATTAAAGTCGATACATAGGTCACCCTACGTACCTCTTCTTCAGAACCGGACTTGAAACTCGCACTTCATCCGGCTCCTAGCCATTTGTACCTCTCGGTTCATGTATTAACAATGTAATTTAAAAGATTAAATATCTATTTTTGATCCGTGGTGTTTTTGGTGTTCTGTACACAAAATTTTACTTTCGCGCACCAACCAAAATATAATAACCGTCATAATTTTAATGCATATCTTATGCTTTATCTTTTTAAATTACTATACGATTTTTAATCGTCATTAACACAATCAAGTCAACGAGCTTCGGGCCTCCACTTATAAATAGACAGTCTTTTTTAATTAACTGTATGCCAGCATTTTACAATGAGCAAAACAGGAATAGCTAAGATAGAACCCGACGAGTCGTGACGCAAATGGCTGTTGTACGTCTGCATATCCTTAGCATTACCTAAGGCATTGGCTTTTTACAACATCTTATCGATCAAGCCTTCAGCAGGTACCTGTGCCGTTATTTTTATTTAGGTATTATATAAAAAGCACTGACTTGACACTTAAAATTACTTCGTTCCTACACAATCAATTTGAGTTTTCATGTAATCGCCACTTACTCGCCCATTTATTATCAGATGCCAAATCTACTCCAACCACTTCAAACGGGTACTTCATCGATTCTGCTCGTCGTTAGCGTCTTCGCCCTCGTGATGTTAACTATGTTTAGTTTGGGCCGGGTTCTTTAGAAATCTTCTGTTAAAGTGATCAAAAGTAATTGCTTATTATCCCCAGCCATCCTCGTTCATGGAATTTTAATATTTGGTTCATGTGCTTCATCTGAAAATAATACTGCTCACAGTTACCTCGCAAACAATGCGTAGTTCACCTGCTTTAACCACCCAGCTTATCGCATTGATTGAACACCTAGTTCAAAATGGAAGGGTTACACTTCTAATCCTATAGAAGTTGGCGCATTTATATTGATGAATTAATACAGATGGGTTTCCACCACCGGATTATGTAAGTTATCGACTAAATATTATATTTAGCCTCTTCTTTTACGGGTACATGACCCTTACAGAAAACGAATCGCACTCGACATCGAGGTGCCAAAAGACTCTGTCGATAGGAGCTCTTGAGAGTCATTAGCCTGTTATCCCTAAAGTACCTTTTATTCCTTGAGCGAAAACTTTTCCAT
>Ga0075117_1000385_pt1 | contig 30198 bp, 43 predicted proteins | sample AntAceMetag02UKJ_FD_69789 | JGI IMG/M metagenome (GOLD analysis project Ga0075117, IMG submission 69789) | Saline lake microbial communities from Ace Lake, Antarctica - Antarctic Ace Lake Metagenome 02UKJ | ecosystem: Environmental > Aquatic > Non-marine Saline and Alkaline > Saline | place... | reverse complement strand
GTTATATAGGTGATTGGAAGATGACGACGTATTACCATCCGATGCCAAACCAAAAGAAATATTTCAATGGGAGCTATGAGAAAGATATGTACATTAATTGTCAAGGATCTTGTGACACAACTGCAAGCGGATATAAATTAAAAAAAGAAGATGCTGGAAAAATAATAGCCTGTCCGCCAGAGTTCAAGCTTGGAACAAAATTCTATATTGATAATGTTGGAGAGGTTACGTGTGAAGATAGAGGGGGCGCGATAAAAGGGAAAAGGATGGATATATGGCAAGGGTTTGGAGACGACGCATTTGTAGGAAAGGGTAGCGGATTGCAAAAAATATACTTAATAAAATAATATAATCTATAAATTAAACAAAAACATATGACAAAATTTCAAGAAAAAATAATAAGATGGCTCGCAAAAAAAGCAATAAAAAAAGAGAACCTCATTAGGTTTTCGGTAGTAATGGAGATATTTGCAACAGAGGCAGATAGAGAGCTTACAAAGCAAAAGAAAAGATCAAAAGATATTAAAAACTTGGAGGATAAACTAGAGGGGATGGGGACATTCTTTAGAGATAGAGCTTTGAGCCTAAAAGACAAAGATTTTTTTCAAAAGCAGATAACACACGAGCCAGAACAACATAATTATTTACCAAAAAACAATGAAATTTAATTTATTCTTAATTACATCACTTATTGCTGTTCTTTTCGGTTTTACAATAGGTTTAGCGAAAGATTTAAATAAAAAGCTTGATGGAATTATTGGTAATCAAAATATGTTAATAGATTGCATGATATTTAATCGATGCAAGAACGATATTCCGCCATTTATGAGACCACCAGAAGAAAAAAAATAAAAAAATTAGTTAACAAAATTTTTGTTAAAACAATAAAATCCCTAAACAAAAAAACAATGAAAAAACAAGAAATTTTAGTACCTCCCTTTGGATTCGAACTATCAAGACACTTCTTTATTAACAGAGTTCACGATTCGTTTGTTGTTGCCATGTCTTATGCGCAAGACCAAGAAACAGAGCAAGAAGTTAAATCTATGACCCATGGAGAAAGGCTCAGATTCTTAAAATCAAAAGGGTTCAAATCAAGAGAAATATATATTAACACATAAAAATGGAAGAAATAAATGAACAAACAACAGTCTACGATGCAAAACTTTATTTGCGAGAAAACTTTTCTGAAGGATTGGCATGCCCTTGTTGTGGGCAGTTTGTAAAGAAATACAAATACAACTTATTTGCTACATCTGCTTTAGCATTAATTGATTTACTTAAAATTTCAAAAGAAACAGGAGATCAATATCATCATGTAAAAACATTTGCTGAGGCGAGGAATGGGTTGCCACGTGCTTCACATTTTGCACAGCTTAGGTTTTGGGGGCTTATAGAGCCAATGAAAAATAATGAATTTTACAAAAAGGCTTCGGGGATGTGGTCAATAACAGCGCGTGGTGTTAAATTTGTAATGAATGATGAATCTGTAAGAAAATCGGTTTATGTTTTCAATAATAAATTCCTCGGTTTTGATGGGGGAAAAATAACGATAAAAGAAGCACTTGGAAACAAATTTAATTATTCAGAAATAATGAGTTCTAATTACTAATTAAAATTATAAATAATATGCAATACACGCACAACAAAAATAATCAATGGAAAGAGGAGGCGGAAAAGATCGGTTTTCATGGAACATTAATTTCTTACATTGAAAAAGTAGTAATTGATGAAAGGGAAAAAGAGCGAATACAGACATTGATTCAATCGTCTACATTTATAAGATCTTGGGAGGAAAACCACACACTTTCAAGAAATATTACCGATGAATATTGTGACCTATTTGATATTAAAGAAGATAAAATAGAATATAAAAAATTCTATATAACATTTGGTCAGGTTCATGTTCATAGCTTGAACGGAAAAACTTTTGATAAAGATAGTGTTGGATTAATTATTGGAAAAAGCAAAGAAGACGCTCGAAGAATTGCATTTGAACTCTTTGGGTCAACTTGGTGCTATGTAGAAGATACAAAACCAAACATGGAGCATTTCCATAGAGGAATAATACAAGTTTAACAAGATGTTAAACGTCCATTCTTTACGGGATGAGGCGATAACTATATATATACCACCTCTGATTGGCTAATTAAAAAAGGAAGAAATAGAAATGAACTTATTTATTTTAGAATTAATCACTTACTTGTTGATACCGTTAGGAATAATTCAATGTATACCGCAAATCTTAAAACTTTACAGAAGAAAAAGCTCAGACGACATTTCTTTAGAGAAATACGTAATATGCATAATTATAGATATACTCTTAATTATAAAAGCGTTAATGTTAAAAGATACCGTTATAATTGGCTTCGTTACCGTTTACGTTATATCAAATGTTTGGACTATATTGCTTGTTAAAAAATATGCAAATAATCAAACGTGTCGTATAACTGCATTCAGAGAAGTCACTTTATCTCAAGATAAATAACTAAAAACAAAGATCATTCAGAGGTGGTCTTTCATAAAAATTATAATATTTTAATAATAAAAAATTATGAATATAATACTACTAGATACGGAAACAACGGGGTTCGAAGAACCAAAAATTGTACAACTTGCGTACAAGAATCTTGCAAATGGTGAGATTGTAAACGAACTATTCAATCCAGAAAAAAAAATAGATTTTGGTGCAATGGCAACGCATCATATTGAACAAGAAACCGTTGATAAAAAGCCAACCTTTGAGGGGTCAGGACATAAAAGAAAGCTTCAAGAGTTGTGTAAAAATAACATAATCGTTGCTCATAATGCGGAGTTTGATGTTGGGGTATTGAAAGAGGAGGGTGTTGAATGTCCTTTTTTCATTTGCACCCAAAAAATCGCGTATCATTTTTATGACTTGGAAAAACACTCACTACAGTATATTAGATACGCACTTGATCTAAATTGTGATCAACTTCAGAAGCTCATGCCACACGATGCATTGACCGACGTTATCATGTTACAGAAGCTATGGAATGAGCTTTATGTTAAAATAAAAATAGAAGTAAATAGCGACGAAGAAAAAGACATACTAACAAGAATGATAAACATTTCTAGGAATCCTCAAATGATGAGAAAAATAAAGTTTGGTAAACATAAAGGGATGAGAATGGAGCAGATGGTTTCAGTTGACCCTTCGTATTGTGATTATTTACTAAAACAAGAAGGAATAAGCAAAGACATAAAATTTACAATATTACATTATAGAAAATGCTCGAACGACACGAACTCGAAACAATCATCGATATGTTAGAAGACACTTTAACAGATATGGAGGGGGAAGATGCAGACCAAATTGTAAAGGCTTCAATAATTTTACTTAAACGATATAAATATAATGACAAATAATGAAACCTCTAAAATGGTAATTGTAATGTTGAAAAAAATAATCAAAGACGGGGAAGTAAAACCAGAACTTATTAATGGAATAATAACCTTTATAGAAAATGCCAATAACACAAGATGAAATAAAAACATTGACAGCAGAAGAGGCAATTGACTTTTTCAAGCTTAACCACACAGCAGACCCGATTCAATGCTTGAGGATTGTTGAACAATCTATCCAAAACCCTGCAGGATATCTTTATCCAGGAAAAGTATGCCTTGCTTCTCCTATGAGAAAATTATGCCAAAACATGAAGGAAAATGAGTATGAAAAGCTTTGTATTTTGGTGATGTCTGAAATATGGAAGTCAATTTGGGAAAAAAGACACCAAAATATGGGCATAGATATTCATGAAGAAAACAGACCAAAAATTTAAAATATAACTTTAAAATATTATGAACATTGTTTACAAAGACCCAAAAACTCTAAAACCGTACAGGTATAACAACAATGGGCATCCTTCAACATTCCCAGTTGAGTTGCCATTGTCATATATAAAAGCTTGTACAGATACTAATGGCTCTGTATTTGACCCATTTGGAGGTTCAGGATCAACACTTATAGCATGTGAAAAAGCAAATCGTATATGTTACATGATGGAACTTGATGAACATTATTGCGATGTGATTATTCAAAGGTGGGAAGAATTTACACAAAAACAATCTTTAAAAATTAACGCGTAAAAAATGCCTAGTACAAAAGGAGTCGCCCATTCAAAAGCCCATGTTGAAATTGTCAAAGTAGAAGAAAAAAAAGAAAGAGAATGGGGATGGTGGGAAAACGAAGGAGGTGAATCAGAAAAACTTACAAAAATTAAGGCTGCTTTTGCGAACGGATGTCCAGATTCTGAGGCTATATTATACGCTGATATTACAGAACGGCAACTATACTACTATCAAAAAATATGTCCTGCTTTTGTAAGGATTAAGTCCGCCCTAAAGGAATTGCCCATAATTAAGGCACGTGAGACGATAATGAAAAACCTTAACGACCCCAAAATTGCTGCATGGTATTTGGAGAGAAAACGTAAAGATGAGTTTTCAACTAAGTCAATTTTAACAACAAGTATTATTGATGGAAGAATTCCAGAAGATGAAACAGAGGCAATTAATAGTATTTTGCTAGGATCTGGATTAAAGAAACTTGATGAGTCTACTATTGATAAAAAAGGTTTAATTGAGGGAGAGGTTGTAGAGATGGATGTTTCAGAGGAAGACACTATTTTATAGCCTAGCCATTAACCACCCTTATAGCCACCCTATAAAAACTATTGATTAAAGCCATAATATTAGACCACTTTTATTATGGCTTTTTTTATTTATGGTTCAATAAGTTTTTAATGACGCTACAATATAATATTGTGCGTCATTCCCGATTTGAAAATCTGGTATAATCATACACGTAAAAACACGAACTTTTCCTTTGGTAGTAATGGTTTTTAATAATTCATACAAAACAAAGAAACCATTTCAATCATTGTACAATTAATATTGTGCGTGATTCAAAAATGCGTGACCCCCCCGAATTTTACATTATTAGTTCTTCTCTCTCCCCCTTCCCCCGAAACATGTTATTCGTTTCCTTCGTCGTGTTATAGTTTCCCATAACATATACTTTTACTTGTAATAAGTAGGTAAGTAATACAAAATTCAATTTAGTTCAAAATAGTTAATCGTCTCGTGTTTACGGTGTCGTGGTTTCGATTGGATTGATTCATTATGTTATTTAATGACCACATAATCTTTCAATCAAAGTTCTCTAGTCTGGTTAATTATATACGCATCCGCATTGATTGCAATATTACTTTATTATATAGTGTAATTATGAAAAACCTACAAGACCTTTTAGAAATACAAGATTATCGTGTGAGCATTTGTAAAAACAATTTCCAATTGTTTTGTATTACTTATTTCAAAGAATTTTTTAAATTCAAAATCCCGAAGTTTCATAAACTTTGGTACAAATTATTTGAAGATCTTAGCAATGGTGAGTTTAGATTCTTTATATTAATTGGTTTTCGTGAGTCTGCAAAGACTTCTTTATGTAAATTATACCTCATGTGGTGTATTTGCTATAAAAAGAGGTCATTTGCAAATTATGTATGTTACGAGAAAGAAACTGCAGGGGATGCATTGTTCGACATAGTTACATGGCTTCAATCAAACAAACTATTGCTTGAGGACTTCGGTTCGCTGTTTCCTGATGTGAGACCAGTTGGGGAAAAGAAACCAGAGAAGAAAAGTATCTATAATTTCGTTACAACAAACGGCGTTAAAGTTGTTGCATCTGGTATTCGTAAGTCCACACGTGGAAAGATTTTTGGTACTGAACGTCCTGATTTATACGTTATTGATGATTTTGAAAACAAAACAACAAAGAAGAGTGCAGCTCTTACAAGAACAGCAATTGGTTTCTTTGAAGAAATGATGTCGGGGCTTTCGGTTGATGCACAGGTACTTTTCCCGTGTAATAAGATATCAGATACGGGAAGCGTTCAATGGTTGATCGAGACAGCGCAGGGGAATCATGATTTTAGATGTTCAGAAATTCCTGTAATGACAAAAGATAATATTTTATATTGGGCTGACAAGTTTTCATTAACTGATGCAGAAGGTAATAAAAGAAATGAAGGGATTAAAGATTCAAAGATGAGAGTTATAAGCCTTCAGTCTTTGCGAAGGACTTTGAATAAAGTAAGGGCAGGGGTGTTTGAACAAGAGATGTTAAACCAGCCATTAGTTGATGGTGAAAGGTTTTTTGACACAAGAAAGATTGATGAACGTATGGCATATTTAAAAACTATAGAGTGGCAAAGTGAGAGTAAAAACATGAACAATTATTTTGAAAAGGCGGATAAGTGGAAGTTTTGGGGAAGATACGATAAAACCCATCGGTACGGTATGGGTGCTGATGTTTCTGAAGGATACGGTCGAGATAGTTCTGTTATTTGTGTGCTTGATTTTAAGACAGGAAAACAAGTAGCTGAATACGAAAGCGATAGATGTCCGCCAGAGTTGCTTGGTAAAATGATGGCGGAACAAGGTGTTGTTTATGGTAATTGTCCAATAGCACCAGAGCGAAACGCTGTTGGTATAGCGACGATTGATAAAATCAAAGCGGAAGGTTATCAAAACCTTTACCGAGAAAAAAGTATTGATAAAATATCAAACCGTCCCGTACAAAAATACGGGTGGCATACCAATACAAAGACAAAAGCGAATATGCTATTTGAGTTCAAAGAATCATTTGAGAATGGTGAAATAGAAATAATGTCTAGACCTCTTTTGCTTGAACTTAGAGCGTTTACAAACTATGATTTAGATATCGTTTCGTTTGATGAAGAAGTTTCGTGTCATTTCGACAGAGTAATTGCCGTATGTATTGCTTGGCAAATGAGGAGAGTAAAACAAATTAAAGAAATAAAGTTTAATCGATAATATATGAGTGAAGAAAACACAAAGAAACATTGCGTTAAGTGTGATACTGAATTGTTTCTTGCAACCGTTGGTGATTCGCTTTTTAAATATTGCCCATATGTTAAGTGTGAGGTTTTTTCTTTATTCCAATTCGGAATTGCTCACGAGACAGAAGAATATCTATAAATAACAAAAATTTATGAATAGAAATAAATACGTCACAATTGTTCTTTGTTTACTTTTTGGAGGGTTGGGCATACACAGGATATATTTAAAGAGTTATGAGATTGGACTTGCTTATATATTGCTATTTGTATTTTTTCCTTATGTAGGGTCTTCCATAGCATTTTTTGAGTGTATATACTTTGCATGCTTATCAAAAAAAGAATTTGACAAGAAGTATAATTGATACAAAAAATTGTATTTTGCTCGAAAAAGATTTATTTTTTAATAAACAGTTTTTAACAAAAAACACTAATGACACAAGAAATTATTTCATCATACAATGCAGAAAGACTTAAATCGCTATCTAATAAAGAGGAGTCTTTAACTAATGAATATTTGGAGAACCTTGAACATCTTCAAACAGAGTTTGTGTTTAATCAGTTTTTCAAAGATGACTCAAGTGATGAAAAGAAAAAACTTAAACTGTTAAACATTTCATATTCTATTCCTTTTTTAGTTGGCGATACATTAAGCGACTATGTTGGAGAACCTCAAAATGAGCTGGGTATATCAATCGAACGTCAAGTAATGGCGTACTCGTGGGGAGGTTATGGAATATTTAATTGCCAATACATTGAGGGAGAATTTAAAGCTGAATACCAAACGCCAGCAGGGTATATTAAACATCCGAATGGAGATGAAGAAGTAATAAACAATTATCAAGCAGAAGAAAACATAACGAAAAGAAAAACATATTACATGTTGGTGACCAGATATTTTAATTCAGAGGGTCGACTTGAGAACAGGTTATATAAAAGAAATGGTGTAAATATTAATTATGGAGGGTTTTCTGGTGATGAAGTTGCATTAGATTCGCTGGACTTCACTAAGGAATTATTGCCTGAGCAAAAAACATTTCTTGATCGGTCTCCGTTGGTGGTAGTACACAACAAGAAAATCAGAGATGAGGTTTATGGAATGTCTGATCTATCAAAAATAGAATCGCTTATATCCTCAATCGAAATATCGAAAGTAAATATACAAGATCAATTCTTGAAACATCTTAGAGCAAAACTTGCTATTCCAACATCTGGTCTTCCTATAGATTCAAAGGGAGTAGTAGATATAAGGAATCTTGAAGCAATAGGAATGGAGGCAGGTGACCCCATCCCACAATATATATTTAATTCAAATCCTTTAATTGAAAAAAGCTTTGAAGATATAGAATCAAATATACGTCAAATTGGAGCAATACTAAAAATACCTACAGAGTTTTTTAACCTACAAGGTACGGGAGGAGTTGAAAGTGCTGAGGCAAAGAACGTTAGAATGTCATCTTTTATTAAGCGTGTTAAACAAATACGAGATAAGTTTACCGTCGCTTATGAGGATATAGTTGAAATTGCAAGAAAATGGGGAGTAAAACTTAAAGATGAAGAGATGATGTGGGGAGAGGTTTTTCCTATCCAAAAGAAAGAGCAAGCGAGTGAATTAAAGTTGGCAAAGGATGCAAATTTAATATCAACAAAGAAGAGTATAATGATGTATCAAGATCTTGATGAAGCGGAGGCGGATGCACAGTTAGAAGAAATAATAAAAGAGAAATTAATGATTGAGAAAGCACTCAATCCACAAAAATTTGAACCAAATAACAACCTACCAGATGGACAGACTAATCCGAAAAATATCCCTATCAAGAATAACAAAGTTGTCAAAGGAAAAAACATTGGAGTTCCTGCACAGAAAGGCACTTAGTGTTTACCCCGTTTTCGTATTGTATTCATTTACAATAATTGCATTACTTTGGTTTGCAAAGAAGGTTTTAATATAATATTATATAAACATAATATATTTAGGCATTTGAGGAGGTTAGTTGCCAACTCATGGTTAATCAAAATTAGAGGATAAAACCAAAATTATCGTCTCACTTGATCGTACTTGTGGGGCGGTTTTTTGGTTTTGTTTGACAACTTTAATAATAATTGATTAGATATATACAACCCGTATTCGTGGTTTCAGTGAACCACGTAAAAATATTTTTTAACTCACTAGACGTATGCAAAAGCCAGACGAAGGAGGAACACCTCCAGCAGCCAAACCTCCAGAAACTACACCTCCAGCTGATGGAAATGATGGCGGAACACCACCAGAAACACCTCCAGCTGATGACGGAAAAGGAGATCTTAATAAAGCAGTTAGAGAAGCCCGTTACGAAGCTCGAAAAGCTAAGGAAGGGAAAGAAGCTGCCGATAAAGAACTTTCAGAATTTCGTCAAAAGGAGAAGGATCGAGAAGAGGCAACACTCAAGCGAAAAGGAGAGTACGAAACTCTTTCGAATAATTTAAAAACTGAGTCTGAAGCTCTAAAGGCTGAAAATAAGGAACTTAAAACATTCAAAGAACAATGGGAAACTGACGCAACTGACCGAATCTCAAAGATGAAAGAAGGTTTGCCAGAAGATTCTCTTGAACTACTCAATGCAACGCTTGAAGGTAAAACGCTTCAACAACAAGAAACGCTTTTACCAAAACTTGTTGATCGTTTCAAGCTTCCGAGTAATATCAATACTCCGCCAACTGGTGGAACTCCTCAAACATCTGAAAATGCTAAAAAGCTTTCTGATCTTGAAGAAAAAAAGAAAGATGCAAAGGAGAAAAAAGATTTTAGATCTGTATTGAAATACGATTCGGAAATACAAAAGATCAAACAAGCGAAATAATTTTAATTCGTAACTGTAACACAAAATGCAAAATACATATTCCGAAGATTACGGAACTCTTAGAGTTCGAGACGTAAATGAAGCCTTCGAAACAATGATCAAAAGCAAACCAACATTTCTTTCAGTAATTGGATACGATACAGACCCACTAAATCGTGTTAAAAATACTAAATTTGAATGGTTGAACGACTCTTTCGCACCTAGCGCTTGGGTTGTAGATGGAGCGAGCGCAATTGCGTCAGCTGCTCTTATTTTTGACGCTAGCTCTGGGCTTCGTGTTGGAGATATTATAGGATTCAAAGCTTCTACAGGTGCTTCTGTAACTGTTAAAGCAAGAATTTTAACAATAAACTCTAATGGAACTGACGTAACAATTGAAAGAATTGATACTGATGTAGAAATTCCTGACAATGCTGTTGCTTTCATGATTGCTTCACCACGTGAGGAAATGAGTGATGAGGAACTTAAAAACAACGGAAAACCAACACAAGGGTATAATTATACTCAAATTTTCAGACGTGATTTAGCGTTGGCTCGAACTTCTGTACAAAGCAGTTTGTATGGATTAAACGGTCAAGCTTTACAAGATAAAGCTGCTGGTCTTGTTGATTATCAAATTGGGTTTCATATAGATCAACTTATGAGACAACTTAATTATTCAGCAATGCTCGGTTTCCGAGAAGAAAGAGCTGCTGCAACTGATAAACGTGGAACAATGGGTGGAGCTATTCCATTTCTTGAACTACAAGCTGCTACTAAACTAGACGCTTCTGCTGCTGCAATTTCAGGAACTATTATTAATAACGCAATTGAACAAGCAATTGATAATGGTGCGAATACTCAAGACATGACTGCAATGGTTATGCACACTCGACAAGCTAGAAAAATGAGTGCGCTACTTCCATCACCAGAGTACAATCTTGATAATCAAGTTGCTGGAAATAGAGTAATCGGATTTAAATCTGATTTACCACCAGAAGCTGGAGGAAACGTTAACAAAATTATTGTTGACCCTAATTTTCCAGAAGATAAAATTGCTCTTATCAATCCGAATGATATTTCAATCAAAACAATGGAACCTCTATTTGTTGAAGAAACAACTGATAATAAAAAAGATGGTTACACTTGGAAAATGCTAGGTGAAATGACTCTTGAATACAAGAATTATCTCACTAATGGTATGCTCATTGAAAACCTCGGTCTTTAGATTTATGAGGGGGCGTAAAACCCCCCGTTTTATTTTTTAACACCAATTAATAATGCCATTATACAAATCCGTAAAAGGCAAAGCTGTATACGTTAAAGGGAGAATGAGAAACATTGTTTTTCAAGACTCATGTGATGACGGTATGGCAACATTTGAAACAGAAGACAAAGCAGAAATTGAAGCTTTGAAAAATGCTTTGAATGTGAAAGAGATAAAGAAGGAAGTAAAAGAAGAAGATAAAACCCTTTCAAAGAAACAATGCATGTCTGATTTAGAAGACCTTGGGTTCAAAAATGGTATAGATTTTCAGCCAAACGCTAGCAAGGCATATCTAAATGAGCTTGTTTCTAAAGCGTTAGGTGGAGAAATTGAACCAAATGAAGAACCAGAAGACGAAGAAGACGAAGAAGACGAAAAAGGAGACGATGAACCATCTCCTGTTCCGCCAGTTGCCCCTGATGCTGTTGCAAAATAGGGAAAATTTTATTTATATAATCATTTTAAAAATGAGTGATATTCAAAATCCTATCGAGGAAGAAATGTTACAACAGAAAGATATTCCAGGAGATACTGACCTATATTTTTTAGGTGATACTGTAAGAAACAACCCTGATCTTTCTGTGACACACAAAAATCTAAGAAATTCAGTGCAAAATGTTGTTGACGGAAAAAGTGCTAGACAACCAGAAGCATCTACAACTGCACTTGTACTAGCAGATTTTGACAACAATATTGACAATGTTGGTGCTGGTGGAGCTGTGGTTTACACACTTCCAGCGGTTGCTGATGTTAAAGGTTTGGCACTTTCTATATTTGTAGGAGCTGCTCAACAAATTTCACTTTCACCTGCTTCAGGAGAAAAGGTTTACCTTTTTGGAGACGGAGTAGCAACCAAAGATCTTATAATCGCTGGTGTGATCGGTAATTTTGTAGAACTTTACTCTGATGGTACTGACTACGTGGTAACAAAAGCCAACGGAGTTGTAACTAAAGAAGCGTAATGTTAAAATTTTAATAGGTTTTTTCATTGTTTCAACAAAATCGGGCTGGTATTTTGCCAGCTCTTTTTTGATTTACTGTTTTATTTTTGTAATTGAAAAAAAAATTGTATACTATTAAATAAAGAAATAACAATAACATATGGCAATATCAACAGAAATTTCATACATCACCTATGCTCAATTTAAGGCAAATAGCAGAATAGTTGCGCAACAAACTTTGTCAGATGCAGTGCTGAAACCATATATTTTACATGCTGAAAGAATAATTGACGCGTATGTTGGATATACTGAAAGATACGAAATTGATCAAAGTATGAAATTTCCAATTAAAAACAGGTTGGGAAATAGCGAATTCCCAACAGACGTTCAACTCGCATGTATAGAATTAACAATGTGGTTGATATTAAAGGGGGAGCCTACCCTTGAGTCACTTTCTGATTTTGAAAGCCAAGAATGGACAGCAACAGGATATAAAATTAAACTTAAAAGCAATAAATCGGCTCAATCACTTTCTTTGGATTTACCGTATCTTGTTGCAAGACTATTACGAGCTTGGTCTGGTTCTAATGCTCGAGTAACCTTTGGATTCTAATGTATAAATCAGCACTTACAGATACGGCAATATTTTACTCAATAACGAAGTCTCAAAACGATATCGGGGCTGAGGAAGAAACAGAGTCAATAAGATACGCCAGTGTTTTGGGAAAAATAGCACAATCAAAAAAAGCTACTTCTGCAGCTGATGACGGTGCTATAAGAAACTTTATATCTCAATATTATTTTCAAACGACTCCAGAATATGATGGAGGTGAAAGAAATGACAAAGTTGTTATAGAAGGATCAAAGTATGTAATTGTAGAGGTTAGAAAAATAAAAGGAATGTCTACAACTCCAAAACTTATTTTATATATTCTTGAAAAAATAATAGATGAAACTTGAGAAACAACTTGATCGGTATAAAAGAAACTTAGCGAATAACTTAATTCGTTCAGCTCTTATACTCGAGGATGAAATGCATAAACTTGTTGCGAAGGACACAGGAAAGCTTGATGAAGCTATTACAACAGACTCATTAATCCAAAGAAATAGTTTATTTACAATTGATGTTGGACCAGACCCTATTGGGTATGAAAGGTTTGTAGAAATGGGAGTAAAAGGAAGAACGTACCAGTATAAAAGAGATGGGAAAGTTGTATATGTTGGCGTAGGTCAGCACTTTATGGCGAGAGCATTAGAGAATACATACTCTAAAATATTTAATATTCTATCAAGCACCAAAAGATGATTAAAGAAGATCTATATAACGAATTAAAAGATAATGCTGGAGTTTCTGCAATAGTATCAACTCGTGTATTTTTTGGATCTCCAATAGAGCAACAATCTGAAGAATATATTACATATCGACTTGACCCAGCCGAGGAATATGATGATGTTAGAAGTATGGCAAGATTTAGAATTTTTTGTTTCTCAAAAGACACAAAAGACGCTGACGATTTAGCAAATGCTGTAAAGACTGCGCTTGATGGAAACACATCATTAAATTCAAATCCCTATTACAAGATTCATGTTTTTTCAAAAGTTGATGGAAATACAAGGTTAAACAATGGATTCTATTACACTACAATAAGAGTAGAGATTCAATACTCATAACTGATATTTTGACATTTGCGTGAAGAAATTTTATCTTTATATTAATACTACATAATAAAAAATTATGGAAAATCAACATGATATCGACGAAACTAAAAATATAGAAACTTCTGAAGAAAGCAAGGATGAAGATGTGCGGGCATTCTCAAAACCTAGAATTCGAAGGAAGAAACAACTTGTAAAATCGGCGCCCCCGAAAGCCGTTAAATATCGGATGACCTTTCTTGTAAGCCGACCATTTCAAGGCGGAATGTACAAAAAAGGAGATGTTATTATCGTAGAGGGTCACATTAAAACCTCATACGAACACCGTATCAATGAATATAGATTCGATGCGGAATAATTATTTTTATATAATAACTTTGTAAATTATGAGTGCTATAAATGACAATGCTTTATCGAAATTCGTAGGAATTCTCGAGATAGCACCTTCTGCCACTCCAACTGTATTTACTCGGCTCGCTTCCGTTCGAGGACTTGTTGCCAATGTTGATACTACTTCGAATCAAGTTGAGGTAAAAGCTGACGATACTAATACAGTTTTCAAAGGATATACTCCAGAGGCTCGAATCGAAGGAGAATTCCTAGAAAATTGCGACCGTGATATTGTTGACATGCTTCTCGGCGGAACTCCTGCTGATGTTGCTGCTTCACCTGTTGCTGGTGCAGTTCAAACTTTGGCGAGTGGTGGTTGGCTATTTAATAACTTTTACGTTATTGAAAACCAAATGGGAGACGGAACAGCTCCAACTATTAATTCGGTAACTGGTGGAACAGACGGTGCGCTTACTGATGGAGATGGTTACCATTTAGGGAAAAATCAAGCTGGGGAATGGGGTATATGGTTGGCTGACGCTGCTTCTGAACTCACAATTGAGGGTCAAGCAATCGTTATCAATTACGATTACACGCCAAACGCTACAGAATCTCTTGTTGTTGATATCAATTTTCAAGAAAGTGAGAAATTTGTTGCTCGAATCACTGTTACCGAAGGTGCAAATACTCGAGTTATTACACTATCAGAAGCTACTTTTGAAGGTGTTTACGGGTTTTCATTTCTTGATGTTGTTCAAAATGGAGACTTGCAAGGGACTCAATTTGTTCTTAAAGCAAATGAAGGTTCTACAATTACTTACGCTAATCAGTTGATATAACTGTTATTGTAAATTTTTGGGAAGGAGAGTATTTTTTAAATACTCTCCTTTTTTTTAAATACATTTTTTATGGAAGCATTCATTGTAAAAAAATTCACATTAGAAATAGAACTCAAGAAAGGTAAAACAATTTTTTGTGAATATGAACAAGGAACTATGAGGCAGGTTTTGGAGTTTTCTGAAATGATAACTGTAAAAAGAAATTTCAACGACATTATAATGTGGTTTTTGAATAAAAACTCATGCTACACAAATTCATTTTTCCAAAAGTTTACAAAAAATGTTAATGTTAAAGAAAGAGATTTAATAAATTTAAATGAGATTTCTGCAGAAAAGATATTGAATTATATTATGAAAACGTACGCAAAGGGATATTTTAAAGAGATAAATAACAAAGAATATAAACAGGAAAAACGTTTATCAGAACAAAGTAAAAGGAAAAACATGACACCAGACGGTGTTTTCTTTGCATTCATAATTGAGCAAACAAACGAAACATTTGAGAGTTTAATGAATATTCCATATGAGTCAATTATTGCACTAAATGAGGGTATAATTTGGAATTTGAGGTCAAGAACAAAAGAAGGTCAATCAGAAAATGCACGTCAGGCAAGGATGAATGAGATGCGTGACGGAGAGAGCATTGAAGAGGCATTATCTAGAGCAAAAGATCTTGAGAGGAAACTAAAACTTAATAAATCTTAAAATGGCAGGAGAAACAGAAAACTTCAAAGTATCGTTAATTGCAGATTCAAAAGATCTCGATAATAAGATATCAAAAGCCCGTTCACAAATGGATAAATTTTCACGTGAGCAAAAGGATCGAGCAAAAGTTCGGTTCACTGCAACAATTGCAGACCTTCAATTAAAAATGGATAAAGCAAGATCTGAACTTAGGAAATTTAAAAAGGATGGAGACAAAGCTGCACAGCTTAAAGCAAGAATAGAAATAATTGGATTACAAAAGAATGTAACTCAAGCTAGAAAAATGTTGAGTGATCTTGAAAAAACGACAACAAAATCTGCAAAAGGATTCTTTAATTTAAATGGAATTGTAAGAGATTCACTAAAAGCGTTTGGAGGGTTCTTTATTCTTAGCCAAGTAAAAAGATTGATGGATGGGGTATTTAATAGCGTTGTTGCTTTTGACTCTGCATTTGCAGGAGTAAGAAAAACAGTTGATGCAACAGAGGAAGAGTTTGCACAATTATCAGAAGGTTTCAGAAAACTTGCGAAAGATGATATTCCTTTAACAGTTGAAGAATTATTAAAAATTGGTGAACTTGGAGGTCAACTTGGCATCGCAAAAGAGGAATTAATAGAGTTTACTTCAACAGTTGCAAAACTTGGAGTTACAACAAATCTTACAACAGAGGACGCAGCCAAATCATTTGCTCGATTGAAGAATGTTTTTCGATTAACAAATAAGGATGTGGAGAAACTTGGATCTTCACTTGTGGATCTTGGGAATAATGTAGTAGCAGATGAGGCAGAAATACTTAGTTTTGCTAATCGTCTTTCTGGTGTTGGTAATGCACTTGGATTAACAGCACAGGAAACATTTGGTATTGCAGCTGCTTTTAGATCAGTAGGTGTAGAGGCTGAAAGTGGTGGAACTGCAATACAAAAAGCATTGATAAAAATGAATGATGTTGTTCGAGACGGTGGAAAAGAACTTGAAATATTCGCAAAACTTTCAGGAAAATCGTCAGAGGAGTTTGTGAATACGTGGGAAAATGACCCAGTTCAGGCGTTTAATGATTTCGTAAAAATACTTAGTAGTAGCGGAAAAGATGCGAGTGTTGTTATTGAAGAATTAATTGGAAGTAACGAAAGATTAAAACGTGCATTTTTAACAATTGCTGGTAGTGGGGATCTTCTAACTCAAACAATAGATAGGTCAAACAAGGCATTTCAAGAAAATACCGCTCTTACAATTGAGGCAGACCAAAAATTTAAAACTCTTCAGTCAAGAATACAAAAGGTTAAAAACTTTTTCTTAGATCTTGGTAGAAATGTTGGGGGTCCAGCATCAGAGGGGCTGGTAAAGTTTGCAGAGATTATTGTAGATATTCTAAAAGGTGGTGCAAAGCTAAAAGAATACGCTGGAATAATAAAACTTGTAGGTATAGCTATTGGTACATTCTTGGGTATAAAAATATTAAACGGGGTAAAAATGGGATTGTTAGGAATAGCTACAGCAGGAAAACAAGCTGCTGCTTCTTTGGCAAGGCTCGGTTCAACAAAAACTATAGTATCTGGTCTTGTTGGAGCAATTAATCCAATAATGACAATAGCAACAATTGCATTACCTTTATTGATAAACGCTTGGATTGACTCAAAATTAAGAGCTGTTCAATTTAATAATGCATTAGTTAATCTAAAGAAAACAATTGAAGATATGACATCACCTTTTGAGTCATTGAAAAATCAAGCTATGTCAATTAATAAACAAATTTCAGATATAGTGAAAGGTCAAACTGATTTACAAGATAGTTTTAAAAGTGCAAAAAATATACAAGAACAGAATAAAATTGTTAACGAAATGGGTGATAGTGTTCAGGAATTAAGAAGAAAGATACTAGACCTTGGGGAAAGCCTTGGTACAAGTCGTACTGAGACATTAAGATTCATGGAATCATTTGGATTAACTGCAGACACACTAACTTTGTCCCAAGAAAAAATAGAGAAAATAACAGAAGGTCTTCCAGGTATATTTGCAAAAAACTATGGAGAAGCAGAAAAAACTTTTACTAAAACATTTGAGTCATTTAGAGAAACAACTGATACGTGGCACGATGCATTCAAGCTTGCGATGGACGCGTCTGCAGATAAGCTTGGAAAGACATCAAGATCAATAACAGAAACTTATATAAAGATGGCTGGTGAGTCTGGTGAAATTGGGGATGCTTTTATGATTGGATTAACTGAGGGAATGACAAGAGATGAGGTTCGGAAAAACCTTGTAAACGCTGGAATAAAAAATATTGATGAACTTATTGGTGAGCAAATAAAAAAAGCAGTTGAGGCAAAAGATATTGGAAAAGCAATTCCAGAATTAATTGCACTAGGAATAGATGATAAAAAAATAGAGGCATTAAAGAGTTCTGACAACTTGATGCGAGATGTAAGTTTGACTATTGCAAACAGAATTACTGACGTTAGAAATGCTGGACTTGCAACTGGTCAAGCAGCTGGTGCAGGAATAGCGACAGGATTTTCAAAGATGTTACCTATTTTGAATAGAATGGCTTCGCAGGCGAAGAGCATAATATCAACTCTTTCCCCACAAACCGCTGAAAATATTGATAGTTTTTCAGGAAGAGTAGAGGCTTCATTTGGAAAATTGAAAAAAATGGCGCATCAAGCAGAGGCTCAAAGCATACAAAAGGCACTTTTTCAACTTCACAAAACACCAAGCGAAAACTCTTTTGATCTTTCAGATGTAACTGGTGGAGATGATAAACCTAAAAATAAAGGAGGAGGAAGCGGAGGAAGTCCAGAGTCAAAAGCACAACAAGCATTAAAAGCGTCTGCAAATATAGCAAAGACTGAACTAAAAGAGTTTGAACAAAGACTTGAAGAAACCACAAATAAGTCTGGAAATTTAGCAAAACGTGTAAAAGATTTTTACAGTGGGATTGCAAGTAGTATTATAGATGCAAAAAATAGACAAAAAGAATTAACAGATGAGCTTGATAGTTTCAAGGAGTCTGAAACAACTGATTTTATACGAGATATTGCTGCAAGGAATGCTGAAATAATAAATCAAGAGAAAGCCCTAAATGATGAAATTATAAAAATAAGGGAACAGGCAAAAGGAAGTCAGTCAAACATTGATGATGATTTAATAGAAAAACAGAAAAAACTTTCACTGCTTCAATTGCAATTATCTGAGTATTCAGAGGACACAAAAGAAAGTACAAAGATTTCAAAAATTAATTCTATAGACAGGCTACAGGCAGAAATTGACAGCCTAAGAACAAGAGAAGGAATAACAAGCGAGACTCAAAGTTTACTGGATGCTGAGAAAGAATTACAAAAGATACAAGAAGAAAAATCAAGCATTGACGCAATAGCTGCAAGAAATTCTCAATTATCAAAAGAACAAATACAAGAAATTTTTGATATTGAGAAAAAACGAGCAAGCCTTAACGATTCAGAGCGAGAAGAGTTTGACCTAGGTAATAGGATATCTGAAAAAGAAGCAGAGATAAAATCAGAAATTGAGTCACAAGAAAAATTGATAGCATTAAGAACAAGATTTTTAGAAATAATTGCAGGAGAAGAAGAAAAGAATGTTGTTGAAAATGCGAATCAAAAAGCAAAACTATTAGGATTAACGAATCAGAAAGTATTTGAAGATGAAATTAAATTTAATGAACAACTAAAAACTCTCGGTTTTGACAAGCTTTCAGAAGAAGAGAAAATGGAATTATTAAAATTATCTAATGCCGAGAAAGGTTTTGTAATAGAAGAAAGAAAATTGAGAAACCAACAAGAAGCGCTATTTATAGTTAAAGAAGAATATATAGCAAAGGCTGAAACTGCATTTTTTGAGTCCGTAGACAGACAGAAAGATAAAATACAGGAACTTATAAATAAAATACGTGAAGCTCAATCAGAGATGAAGTTAGTGGGCAGTTCTGGCGCGTCAGGAGTTAACGATGGAGGAAATACCTTCAATATAAATCAAAATAATAATATTAATAGTAATATAGATATGCAATCAGCGCTTAATGGTCTAATACAAAAAATTAATTAAAAAATATGCTAGGTAAAAATTTTTCATACAGAGGGGTAGCTTTTCCATGGACTTCCGCACAAGGACAGTCTAATGGTTGGTATGCCGATGTCGATTGGTCAAACGTTCCAACTGAAAACACAAACCAGCCAAGAACTGATTATCACGGAGTAATTTCTTTTCCCACTTTATCAAGAGGAAGAATTATTGAAGTAAGTGGTCAAGTTTTTTCTGCAAGCAAAGAAACTCGTGGAACTGTTCGATCAGTATTAGACACATTGTTTAGACTCGAAGATTTTCCACAACTTGGCGAAGGGTTTTACCCCCTTACTTTTGAGGATGATAATGGTGATGATTGGAGTATGCAGTGTAAGGTTGCTTCTGCAATTCGTTATATAAATAGCAGATCTGGACCTATTATTGATTTTACAGTTACACTTTTTAATGAAACAGGATTAATAACTTCACAGTCAATTAATGAGGTTACTGGAATATATGGTCAATATAATGACGCTGGTGTTGCGCTTCCTTCTGTTATGCCGTTTGCAATGAGTGGCAATTTAAACCCATTAAGCGCAACAAACGACGGTACAATTTCAGCGAATGCAATAATTACAATAGAAGGAGATATAATTAATCCTCGGGTTTATCACGTTGCAAGTGGTAGATATTTTGGTTTAGATATAACTGTTGCATCTGGAGAAACTCTCATTATAAATTCTGAAACACTTACTGCAGAAAAAGACGGAGTAAATGTTCTTTCTGATAGGCAATCTGGTTCAGACTGGGTTTATGTAATTCCTTCAACAAATGAATTTATATTGACTGGTGATGATTTTGATTTTGCAGACCAAAGCAAGGCAACAATTAAAGTAGAATGGTATCATACTAAACTTACATAATGGCTACAGTTATAAAAATTTCCACCGATTTTACAGATGTAAAAGCTCAAATTCTTAATCCTCGTGATCTGAATTATATTCAAGAATTGCGAAGTTTTAACGAGTGCAAATTTACAATATCAATAAATGACCCCCAAGTTGACGAGATATTAAAATTCAGGAAAATACAAATATATAGCATTGAAAACGAAGTTGATTCTCGTGTGTGGACTGGGTACATATCAAAAATAGAATATAGTTTCTTTGATATTTTTATAACATGCAGTGATGAAAAAAGGTACGTTTACGATAAAAAACAATTCTTTGAAGATAAAAGCTTTTCTGCTATCACTGTTTCGTCAGTACTAAAAACAATGGTTGACGAAGTAAATGAAAGAACAAATCAAATAGAGGGACTCAAGAGTCACTATAATCTTGATGATAATTTAGCAACAACAAACGTAATTGACTCTTTTGGTTCAGAAGATGGAACAGCAGAGCAAAATACAGAAAATATGTCACGAGAGGACGGATCTTTAAATGAAGCACTTTTATTTAATGGAACAACTGATTTTGTCACATTATCAAGTGCATCTAATTTTTCAATAGTTGATAGTTCATTTACAATTTCAGCATGGGTAAACCTCGCAAGCATTTCAGGAAATAAAACAATACTTGGGATGGAAACAGCAGTAGCAAACGAATCACTTGCTTTGTATTTAAATGACGGGAAACCTGTACTGGGATTTTTTGGCGATGACCTTGAAAGCACAACTGTTCTAGAAATTGGAAAATGGTATCACATAACATTTATGTTTGATAAACCAACAGGTACTCAATCAATATATATAGATGGAGTTCTCGATATTTCAACAAATGGTCACTCTGCAATGACAGGCACAAGCACTTTGTTCATTGGGCAATGGCATAGCTCGCCATCTGATAAGCGAATGCATGGAATGATTGATGAAGTACGAATTTATAATACAACAAAAACTCAATCGCAAATTGATGAGTTATATCATGGATTTGGATACAAAAACGGTGTTCTAACCTATGAAACAAATTTAACTGACACTCTTACTCGAGATTATATAAAAGGGACTTCATACAGTTCAGTATTTAGTGATTTTGAAAATGAGTTCAATTGTGAGATTGATGTAGTTGAAAATAATATAATAGTAAAAGACACTATAGGGGAAGACAAAAGCAGTGGATCTGGTCTTGTTGAATTGATATCAAATATAGATTCTCCAAACGAGAATAATATAACAAACTTTGTATCATTAGATAATGGGGAAGAAATTATTACATCTCTTATAGGAAAAGATGACACAACGTATAGCGATAGCACAAATAATACTGAATTATACGGATTTATTGAAGGTTCAGAGTTATTCAATGATGGGGATTTAGCGAATCAGGTAACAGAATATTTAGCTGAGAACAGTGAAGCAAAACTTGTTTTTGACATAGAGGTTTCTCCAAATGTAGACTTTAAAACAATGAATATAGGAGACATTATAAAACTGAGAATAGAAAGAAATTCAAATCTTCTTGATGTTGAGGCTGGTTTTAAGGTTATATATAAAGAGGTATCATTTAAAAATGCATCTGCTCAATACAGCATCAAACTTTCACAAAATCCAACAAAAATTCTAAACGCTCAAAATTATTTTTCTAAAATAGCGGAAAGATTGAAGAGACAAGAATTGCAATAATAAAATCAAAGTGATATTTTTATATCAAATAACTTTACAAAAAATGTCAATAATTACAGGACTCATCAACGGAACGAACTTAAATAGAGATGTTCATATAGAGACACCGCCATCAATGATTTTAACGGCTGGTGTTAGAAAGGGATTTACTAATGAATTAGAAGTAACAACAAATAGTTGCAATTCTGGTATGGCACTCGTAGAAGTAACAAGGACAAGTGTTTCTCCAAGCGAGACATTTTTGATTTTAGTTCATGTAACAGCTGCAGAAGTTCTTGACACAAGCGGAACTGGTTACATAATAGTAAGAGTGGCGGATGCCAATGTTTCAGATGGTTCAAGTAATAGCGTAGACGGTACAGGTATTGCAACTATTGAAAAAGTTTCAGTCCTTCCTTCTTCAAATTACCTTGAGCTTTGTTCTCTTTCAGGAGGATCTATAACTGACACTCGATTATTTTCAACTTTTCAAGATAACATAATTCCATATAACAAGCCATTTGCTACAGATTCAGAAGGGAGCGACGCTTATGTTATTTCAATAACAGGAGTAAAAGCATACGAAGATGGTCAACAATTCGCATTCGATGCAAATACTGTAAATACAGGGGCTTGCACACTAAATATAAATTCTTTAGGTGCAAAAGCAATATTAAAAAACCATAGCGCAACATTAGACAATGGAGATATAGCTGCAAATATGCGAGTTACTGTTATATACGATGCAACACAGGATAAATTTATAATGACAAATCAAATTGCGAATGCTTCAAGTTTTCAAATTGCCTCACAAGCAGAATCAGAGGCACAGCCAGCAATAGAAAATACAAAGTCTATTTCCCCACTAAGGCTTCAACAATTTTTCTCAAGCAGAATAAACCCAACAGTTGACGCAGGTGAAACGGTTGATGGCACCACAACTCCTCAAGCAGTTTATGTTTCAGACGGAACTGGAAGCAGAACATCTGGAAGATTTTACAAAGCAGATGCGAATGACGGAACAAATACAGATGCTATAAATTTTCACGGTTTTGTAAAACAAAGCACAACAGCAGGAGACCCTGACAACATAATCACTAACGGAATTGTTGATGGATTTACTTCTTTAACAGTTGGTGCTGTTTATTACCTTTCAGATACTGCAGGATCAATTTCAACTACTCCAAGTACAACAAATAATCAACCAGTAGGAAGAGCAATAAGCACAACAGATATTCTTCTGCAACCAATGAACAAGGAAGTATTACATTCATTTCCATCATTAAGAAAACACTTTATTACTCCTGCTGAGATGGCATTAAGTGGTACATCAACCCTTACTACTGCTACAATAGGAAATAACGAATATATGTATGTGAGTCTAGCAGGTGGTGCAAGTGAATCAATAACGTTTACATTCTCCTGTCCAGATGGATTTACTGCAATTGAAAGTGTCGAGTTGGCTTATAGTACTTCAGTAACAAAAACTGTTGACGTTCGAACGGTTGCTGCTGGAAGTGGAAATAGTATGCTAACTAATAGCAATGATAATCTTGTCGGTCAAAGCTTAACAAGTGCTGGAGCCTTCCCACCATATATTTTATATAATGACATTATTGCAGCTTATAATGGCCTAACTATGAGCGATGATGATATTATCAGCACAAGAATAGTAAACGCAAATGGTCCAGGTCTTCAATTAGTTGGGGTTGTTATAACATTTTCTTTACCTACATAATATGTCAAATATAATAATAATTGATACAAAGGGAAAAAAAGTTCTTGGATTTACAGCAAACCCAAGGCTTAATGCCATAAAACTTGTTAGAAAAAAGAAGAAAAACTTTGATGATTCTGCAAGATTTATTGAACTCACTGAATCTCAATATACAAAAGTACATCAAGGGTTTAGAGTTGATATAAGCGATTCTAAAATAAAACTTGTTTTCCAAGACAAGTCTCATGAAATGGATCAACAAGAAAGTAATCTTCTTGAAATTCGTGTTGTTATTGGTAGATTGATCGAACAGCGAACAGCGAAACAATTTGTTGATGATGATATTGATGATGTTAATTTACGACTTAAAGAACTTAAAATTCAATATATTAAGTTGAAAAAAAACAAACCAGTATATACAGATCCCAATTTATCTGAGAATGATATTATATTTTCTGAATCAGAAGTTATATTACCTAATAATAAATTGATTAATAAGAAACGATTTTAAAAAATGAAATTATAGAAGAAATTCAATCTCTTATAGGAAAGAAACAAGCTCTTGAAATTTGTGGAGTAAAATCTGAAGATATAGAAAAAAGAATATTGGAATTAAAAGAGGAATATTTGAATAAATAAATTAATCGTATTGTTTCTCTAGTCGAGTCCTTCCGTAAAGATTAGGACCACCACACGCCCATCCGTCTCCATCATTATCTAACTTGTGAATATCTCCCACCTTAATATCAGCATAGCAATATTTAAAAATCATTTGAGCTGAGTCAAAAGATATAAAATCGTCACAATCATAAAAATCCTTAACACAAATTACAGAGTAGTTGATATCATATATTATTTTCTCTTCAATAAAAAACATGGATATAATAAAGAATACAAAAAATACAGAAGAAATAATGCATGACATTGTTATGAAAAACTGTTTTATTCTTTCATTTCTATAGAGGTTATCAACTTTTTCACGGCAACTATCTAAATCTTTTTTTAATTCTTTTATAAATTTCTTCATGGGATTCGAGGATTTACAACAATACGGTTCACTTGGAGGAATAGCTGGTTTCGTCTTGACTATAATCATACTATACGATAGGTATTCGGGAAAGAAAAAAGGGGGTAAAATAGTAACCTATGAAGACAGTGTCGTTATAAAAATAATGAAGGAAAATACTGGTGTTCATCAAAAAATGTTAGATGTTTTAGAAAAGATGGAAAGAAACCAAGATAAAATGAGCGATAAATTAATTGCAAATCAGAATGCGATTATAACCACACTTGTTGAAATAAAGACCGCGCAAATCAGTACTTGCAAAAACTATAAAAAATAACCATTAGAAAAATGAATATTAAAAAAGAAGATTTAAAGGCAATTTTCATAGTAGCTGGACATGGAAAAAGTATTAGCGGAGACATAAAAGATAACGGAGCTGTGTCAAACGGAACTACTGAAAGAAGAGAGGCATTAGAAATTGCTATTGATGTTATAAAAAATGTTAAAGAATCAAACATTATTCCTAATGTAAGAGTATATGATGTTGGAGTAGTTTTTGAATTAGATTTAATTGAAAAAATAAGTGAAGTAAATTCAATATGCAAGAAAGAAGGGTATACACATAAAAATTCTATATTAGTATCAATACATTTAAATTCTGGAGGAGGTAAAGGTGTGGAGTCTTGGCATTACATAAACAGCGAAGAGTCAAAAACTCTCGGCGCATATATATCAGATTCTGTTTCTAAATTAGTTGGAATTAATCACAGAGGTGACAAAGATGAAAAAATAAATAGGCATGGAAAGCTTGCAATAATTCACGACACAACACCTCTTGCATGCCTTATTGAAGCAAGTTTTATAGATAACGAAGAAGAGGCAAATATATTTAAAGATGAAATAAAAGACGACATGTATGGAATAGCAATAGCAAATGGAATTTATAATTACCTTGGAATAACAGTATATGCATTGCCATATGATGATGATGATATCAGTGAAGATGAAGATTTAATACTCAAGAGTTGTTTATATCAAATGAAAGTTTTACATTTGATAGGGTCAAAAAAAATGAAGTATTTTGCAGAAAAAATTGGTAAACAGTTAAGAAATATACATCCACTTCTTGATAATTAAATAATTAACAATTATAGTAAATTTAATCACTAACACAATAAAAATGTTTTTTATAGACGAATCAAAAAAACCAGCATCGGAAGCCCAGCCAGTAGTAGAATTAGCATTAACTGCTTCTGCAAGTGTTTATTCTTACAAACTTCCAATCGGTACAAAGCAGTTTTTTGTACAATTAAGAAGTGGCGACGGGTTTAAAATGGATCTTGGGAATCAAGAAAGAACAAGTTTGCCAACATTTAATACAATTGGTGGTGGTGGATATTGGAGCGAGAAAGAAATACTAATAAATTCTGAAATGTATTTGAACATACAAGGTCTTTCAAATACTCAAGTAGCAGAAATACAAATCTGGAAATAATAATAATTTTTCAATATTATGAATAAACTTAAAAACTTTATAGCGTTCGCACTTGTTCTATTTATAGGACTTTTTACAACAAATCTTGCTTTTGGGCAAGGTGCTGGTTACCAAAGATTCTTTCAAAAGATATCTGGTGAAAATGCAGTAAAAACAGTATCAGATTATACTATCGGGTCTGCATATGATAGAGTTGATATTTTTGCTGAAACGCTTGACGCTGTAACAGTAAATATAAGCGGATCTATTGGTCAAGGTCCTCTCACAATATCAGGTTCAAACCCCTCAATAATTTATGGGGATGGAACAAAATCAACATTTGGAGGAGCTATTGGAACTCCTGAGTTTATTGATATAGATGAAATAAGCACTCCAGCAAATCCAGACGCTGACATTGGTAGATTTTATGTAAAAGATGATGGAGGTACAACAAAATTATATTTTCGTGACTCTGCAGGAACTGAAACCGACCTTGTAAGCTCTGCTGGCACAACGTTTGTTGGACTAAGTGATACTCCATCAAATTTTACCGCGAGTGGAGGAAAGCTTGTTGCTGTAAATAGTGGCGGTACGGCTCTTGAATTCATAGAAAATAATGTAGGACTTGCAACTTCAGATTATGACCAATTCGGTTCTACAGATCTAGGCTCAGTAACGTTTGCTTCTCTCGGAACGTCTCAATATAACGATATACCATTAAATGCAGCAGGTCTTGCTGCTATTGTTAAATATGGTATATCAAAGCTTGGAATACGTGCAAGCGGAGACAGGCTAGACTCAGAGCCTACATGGGTTGCTGGAGACAAATCTTCTGTAAATAACTACTCAGCAGATCGAGGAGGAACCTCGGAAGACCCAAAGCTTGTTGTAAATCATTCAGAGGCAGCAGGGGCTTCAGGAGGAAGCGGACTTACAAGATTATCCCCTAATTTCTAAAAATGCCAAAAAAATCAAAGAAAACATCAATTGGAATAGCTGGATTAGCCGCAATAGGGATTGCAACAATTTTAGTAGTTGGAGATAGCGCAAGCGCGCCAAGTGAATACGATTATCTTTTCAATAAAGTTGAAAATAACGAAGAATTAACTTTAGGTGAGTACAAAGAACTCATTCAAATATATAATAAAGAGGCTTCAAAGTTTGAAATATCTGTCGATGGAGACCTCGGAAAATCAATAAACGACGAAATTAGAAATAATAATTAATAAAAAATACTATGCATAATAAACTAGATTTCTTAACAAGTAGAAAATTTTGGGCTGGTGTTATATTTGCACTTGCTACTTGGCTATTACAAGATGGATACATTACGGAAGGGCTTTCAATGTTTTTACAAACCCTAAGTGCATTATTTATTGGGGTAAACATGGGAACAAAAGCAATTGACGCAATTTCTTCATCCAAATAAAAAGGTTGTTTGAAAAAAGCATTAAATTATTTGCATCCATCTTATTCTCGTAATCCACAAACTTTTTCTTAATCCATTTGAACATGCTCTATTCTCGATTTCGCAATCTCTATATACTCTTCAATCATTTCAATACCAATAAAATCAAACCCCTCTAATACGCACGCTTTCCCCGTACTACCTGCCCCCATGAACGGATCGAGAACAACACCACCTGGAGGAGTGACGAGTCTAACGAGGTATTGCATAAGCTTTGTTGGTTTGACTGTTGGATGTATATTGCCTTCATCCCTATCTTTCTTACTCGCTTTCGCACAATAGAAATAACGGGATACTGAGCCAGACTCTCCACCGTTTTGAGATTTTTTTACTTTCCTTCCATTCCCAAATAGCGAACTGTCGCTTTCAGTATGTTTTTTGCTTCTATGTCCGTGCGTATAAGTAAACAACTCCTTCACCTCCTCACGAGTAGTATTAGGAAGTTGCTCATACAGAGCTTTTAATTCCTGTGGCATTTCATTAAATTGTTTTTCGTTTATCTTATACATCTTTTTTTGAAGTTAATTGTTTTTCTAATAAGACCAGTTGCTTTTGCCATATCTGATAATGATTTATATTCAATTCCAGTTTCGCTATCTTTACACTTTGTAGAGTTCCAAGTTCCCTCCATACTTCTTTTTTCTGACATTTTTCTCTTAGTTTCCTCACTGTGTTTAAGCATATAGTTCGGATGAGTTCTACCTGTATTTGCCTTTATTATGGATTTCCTATGGCTTTCACTTATTGGAGGTCTTTTGTATTTACTAAAATCTTGTTTTTCATCTAGGTATCTTTGTATATACATCATTGAAAAGTAATCTCTTTTGTTTCCATAAAGTTCAAAGTTTTTTTGGTGAATTTCAAAGTGTTTTTTAGGAGATACACATAAAAGGTTTTTAATATCATTATTTGTTTTGTCATTATCAAGATGGTGGATATGATAACCTTCTGGTATTTTCTTCCCATTTATCTTTTCCCAAAATGCCCTATAATACTTGTGGTTTCTTGTTTTCATAATATGTCTTAATATTTAATATATCTTTCTCTGATACACTTGATTTTATCACATATTCGTCTTCGTTGCAAGACCATATTAAGTTGGCTGGGAATCTGCCAGTGGATTGTACGCCATGCTTTAAATATTTATTTCTTGATACAATATTAACATTTGTTTCTTTCCCTAATGATTTTGAAACCTTTCTCCTTTCTAAATCATATTGATCAATCTTTCCTGTTTCAACCCGACACCCATCAATATTAATTCCACCCGTACCATACTTCAAAACATTCTTAGCAATAGTTTTTTCTTCTAATGGTTTACGTGCCATAGTAATAGGCGCACAATTCGGTTGTATCTTTGATAAACTTCCAGTGTTTATTAAAGTGTTCTGAGATAGTAAGGACTTCAAGGTTTTCAACTCTATTGTCTTTTTTATTGCCATTGATGTGGTGTATGTGTTCGCTTCTTTCCATATCTCCACCTTTGGCACGTCGTAATCCCATTTTTTCCCCATAAAAGACAACCCATATGGCGGATCTGTTACAATAGAATCTACACTATTGCTTTCCATTTCTTTCATTTTTTCTAGGCATTCGCCGTGTATAATATTCATAATTATTTACGTAAAATATTAAGTTCTTTCATCTTTTTTTCATACTCTTCTTTGGTGAGTTGGATGTTTAAAATCATATAATCACAATTTCTCTTATGTTCGCACTTATAACAATTAGTACAATTATAACACTCATAACAGTTTTCACACCTTTCACAGCAATCACAGTAGCCACAATTTTTACAATCAGCACACCCATCGCAATAATAGCAATTAATACAATTATCACAATCATCATTCCCAATTTCTTCTTTAATAAATTCATCAATATCTTCTTTGCTCATTTTCAATAGTGTTTCTTTATCCATAGCAGTTAGTTAAGTGTTATTTAATATTTGCTAAGAAAATTCAGAAGGATAAGGTGGTATATATGGAGGATTATAATGTGATTCTTCTTGTTTTTTTATATTATTATTTTCAAATTCAGAAGGATAAGGTGGTATATATGGAGGATTATAATGTGATTCTTCTTGTTTTTTTATATTATTATTTTCAAATTCTTGTGTATACCACTTTATAAAATCTGGATTTTCCATAGGACACTTTTTTTTGTTTTCATTGTTTTCAACGAAAAGCTCGAATATATGAGTTATTGCCGAACCTGTTTGTACATCTTTTAAGTAAATAAAAATTTTATCTTCGTATTCTATTCTTTGTACAGAAACCTTTTTGGTTCTATGCAAATAAACCTTTCGATAACTTCCATTATCTTCAAACATCAGTCCTTCCATCTTATCAAATTTTATTTTATCCATAGCAGTTAGTTAAGTTATAAAAGATTCTACTAATTTAACAGCTTCATCACACCCCTTACATACACAAGCTTGAACATCACAAACCTCATTCAATATTTTAA
>Ga0075117_1000384_pt1 | contig 30227 bp, 21 predicted proteins | sample AntAceMetag02UKJ_FD_69789 | JGI IMG/M metagenome (GOLD analysis project Ga0075117, IMG submission 69789) | Saline lake microbial communities from Ace Lake, Antarctica - Antarctic Ace Lake Metagenome 02UKJ | ecosystem: Environmental > Aquatic > Non-marine Saline and Alkaline > Saline | place... | reverse complement strand
CATTGATCAATGCCAAAACAGTTGTGGATGATATTGACCACCTTTCTAATCGTCGTGTAAGAACAGTAGGTGAGCAGCTTTCTAGTCAGTTTGGAGTAGGTCTTGCCCGTATGGCTCGTACTATCAAAGAGCGTATGAACGTTCGTGACAATGAAGACTTTAAGCCAGTTGACTTGATTAACGCTCGTACTCTGTCTTCTGTTATTAACTCATTCTTTGGAACTAACCAGCTTTCTCAGTTCATGGATCAAACAAATCCACTAGCTGAGATTACTCACAAGCGTAGAATGTCTGCTCTAGGACCTGGTGGTCTATCAAGAGAAAGAGCAGGTTTTGAAGTTCGAGATGTACACTACACCCACTACGGCCGTCTTTGTACTATTGAAACTCCCGAAGGACCAAACATTGGTTTGATCTCCTCTCTTTGTACTTATGCTAAGGTAAATTCAATGGGCTTCATTGAGACTCCTTACATGAAAATTAATGAAGGTAAAGTTTCTGGAGAGGTAGAATACTTAACAGCAGAAGAGGAAGATGGTAAAAACATTGCCATGGCCACTCCTGATGCAGATGGTTCTGGTTCTTTCAAGGATGCTAGCCTAAAATGTCGTTTTGAAGGTGATTTCCCATTGAAAGATCCGAAAGAAATTGACTACATGGATATTGCCCCAAATCAGATTGTATCTGTTGCAGCCTCTATCATTCCTTTCTTAGAGCACGATGATGCCAACCGTGCCTTGATGGGCTCTAACATGCAACGTCAAGCAGTTCCATTACTGAGACCAGAAGCTCCTATTGTAGGAACAGGTCTTGAAAGTAGAATTGCACGTGATTCTCGTACAATGGTTGTGGCCGAAGGGCCTGGTACTATAGAATATGTAGATGCCAATAGAATTACAGTAAACTACGACTGGAACGAAGATGACATCACTGTTAATTTTAATACCAGCGAAAAAACTTACGACTTAATTAAGTTCAGAAGAACTAACCAAGATACGTGTATCAATCTAAGACCAATTGTGGGCTTGAAAGAACGTGTATCTAAAGGTCAAATATTAGTAGAAGGTTACGCTACGCAAGGTGGCGAACTTGCCCTTGGTAGAAACATGCTTGTGGCATTCATGCCTTGGCAAGGTTATAACTTTGAGGATGCTATTGTGATTTCTGAAAGAGTTGTAAGAGATGACATTTTCACTTCTTTACACATTGAGGAATTTGACCTTGAAGTAAGAGATACAAAACGTGGTCAAGAAGAGTTAACAGCCGAAATTCCTAATGTTTCTGAAGAAACAGTTAAGAATTTGGATGAAAATGGTATCGTAAGAGTAGGTACTCATATTAAAGAAGGAGACATTCTTATTGGAAAAATAACACCAAAAGGTGAGTCTGATCCTACGCCAGAAGAAAAACTTCTTCGTGCTATATTCGGTGATAAAGCCGGTGATGTAAAAGACGCTTCTAAGAAAGCTTCTCCATCTCTTCGTGGTGTTGTTATTGACACTAAGCTTTTCTCAAGACCTTCTAAGGAGGAAAGAGTTAAGCACAAAGAAGAATTAAAGACCTTACTTAAAGATCACAGTAATAATCTTGCCGAAATCAAGACTATTATGATTGACAAAATGGTAACAATTCTTTCTGGTAAAACCACAAACGGTGTTAAGCATAAGTTTGGTGATGAGTTAATTACTAAAGGAGTTAAATTCAACAAGTCAAACATTACTAACAATCTCTTCCCTGATAAGAACCCATACGTAGACGAAAGTACATACAGTGTGCCTGAAGAGTCTAACCTATTGGGCGACATCATGCTTGAAGGATGGTCTAAGGACGAAGCTAACAACCAACTGCTTGTAAGACTTGTTAAAAATTATCTTTCTAAGCGAAGTGAGATAATGGGCGAATTTAAAAGAGAGCGTTTCGTACTTGAGGTAGGAGATGAATTACCTGCTGGTATTGTGAAGCTTGCCAAAGTTTACGTCGCTAAAAAGCGTAAGTTGAAAGTGGGTGATAAAATGGCAGGTCGTCACGGAAACAAGGGTGTTGTGGCCAGAATCGTTCGTCAAGAAGACATGCCATTCCTAGAGGATGGAAGTCCTGTAGACATCGTACTGAATCCATTAGGTGTGCCTTCTCGTATGAATATTGGTCAGCTTTACGAAACTGCTTTAGGCTGGGCCGGTAGAAAACTAGACAGAAAATACGCTACGCCTATTTTTGACGGTGCAACTGCTGCTGAAGTAACTGCTGAAGTCGTTGAAGCTGGTTTACCTGATTGGGGAAGAACAGTACTTTTCAATGGACTGACCGGAGAGAAGTTTGACCAGAAAGTAACTGTAGGTATTATCTACATGCTAAAACTAGGTCACTTAGTAGATGATAAAATGCACGCCAGATCTATTGGACCATACTCTCTTATTACACAGCAGCCATTGGGTGGTAAAGCACAGTTTGGTGGACAGCGTTTTGGAGAAATGGAAGTGTGGGCACTCGAGGCATTCGGTGCATCTCACGTTCTCAGAGAGATTTTGACGTTAAAATCTGATGATGTTATTGGCCGAGCCAAAGCATACGAAGCGATAGTGAAAGGTGAGAATCTTCCGAAACCAAGCATCCCAGAATCATTCAATGTACTTGTACATGAATTGAGAGGCTTGGCCCTTGAAATTACCTTGAAATAATTTTATCATTTTCATTTAAAAAAGAAAGAAAATGTCTTTTAAGAAAAATCAAAAATTAAAAAGCGACTTCAACAGTATAACCATTAGTTTGGCTTCTCCAGAATCTATTCTGGAAAGCTCTTTTGGTGAAGTTACCCAAGCCGAAACTATCAATTACAGAACTTATAAGCCTGAAATGGGTGGATTGTTCTGTGAGCGTACTTTTGGACCTGTAAAGGACTGGGAATGTCACTGTGGGAAATATAAACGCATCCGTTATAAAGGTATCATTTGCGACCGTTGTGGTGTAGAAGTTACCGAAAAGAAAGTTCGAAGAGAACGTATGGGACACATAGAACTCGTAGTTCCTGTGGCACATATCTGGTACTTTAAAAGTCTTCCAAATAAGATTGGATACCTTTTAGGGCTCTCCTCTAAGAAATTAGACCAAATTATTTACTACGAACGATACGTAGTAATCCAAGCGGGTGCCAAAGAAGAAGATGGTATCGCATATATGGACTACTTAACTGAAGAAGAGTATCTTGACATAGTAGATAAGCTTCCAAGAGAGAATCAAATGCTTCCTAACGAGGACCCTCAAAAGTTCATCGCCAAAATGGGAGCTGAAGCTTTGGAAATGCTTTTAGGCAGACTAAAGCTTGACGAACTTTCTTATCAGTTACGTCATCAAGCAGCTACCGACACTTCTCAGCAAAGAAAAGCAGAAGCTTTGAAAAGATTGAGAATTGTAGAAGCTCTTCGTGATGCAAACACCAGAATTGAAAACCGTCCAGAATGGATGGTAATCAAAATGGTTCCTGTAATTCCACCGGAATTACGTCCATTGGTACCACTTGATGGTGGTAGATTCGCAACATCAGATTTGAATGATCTTTATCGCCGAGTTATTATTCGTAATAACCGTCTTAAGAGATTACTAGAAATCAAGGCTCCTGAAGTAATTCTACGTAATGAAAAACGTATGCTTCAAGAGGCGGTAGATTCTCTTTTTGATAATTCAAGAAAAGTAAATGCTGTCCGTTCTGATGGAAATAGAGCCTTGAAGTCTCTTTCAGATATGCTGAAAGGAAAGCAAGGTAGATTCCGTCAAAACCTTCTTGGAAAGCGTGTTGATTACTCTGGTCGTTCAGTAATTGTGGTTGGTCCAGAATTAAAACTACATGAATGTGGTCTTCCTAAAGGAATGGCTGCCGAGCTTTTTAAGCCTTTTATTATCCGTAAGCTAATTGAGCGTGGTATAGTAAAAACGGTAAAGTCTGCTAAGAAAATTGTAGACAGAAAAGACGCCGTTATTTGGGATATCCTTGAGAATGTATTGAAGGGCCATCCTGTAATGCTTAACCGTGCTCCTACATTGCACAGATTAGGTATTCAAGCTTTCCAACCAAAATTGGTAGAAGGAAAGGCTATTCAATTACATCCACTAGTATGTACAGCCTTTAACGCTGACTTTGATGGTGACCAAATGGCTGTTCACGTTCCTTTAGGACAAGAAGCTGTTTTGGAAGCAAGTATATTGATGCTTTCTTCTCACAATATTCTTAATCCTGCTAATGGAGCACCTATTACGGTACCATCTCAGGACATGGTTTTGGGTCTTTACTATGTAACTAAAGGTAAAAGATCTACTCCAGAAGAGAAGATTGATGGCGAAGGAATGACTTTCTATTCCCCAGATGAGGTAATCATTGCTTTAAATGAAGGTTCTATTTCTAAACATGCTTACATAAACTGTAAGTTGAATGTAAAGAATGTGAACGGCATACTAGAAAGCAAAATTATTGAGACAGTAGCTGGTAGAATACTTTTCAACCAGTTCGTTCCCGAACAAGTGGGTTACATTAATGAGCTTTTGACAAAGAAAAAGCTTCAGACTATCATTGGTCAAGTTTTCAAAGAAGTTAGTTTCGCAAGAACAGCAGACTTCTTAGATGATATCAAAACACTTGGTTTTCAAACGGCCTTCACGGGTGGTTTGTCAATTGGTTTGGGAGACATCAAGATTCCAGCGGAAAAAGAGAGTCTGATTGAAAATGCCAGAAAGGAAGTTGAAGAGGTTCAGAGTAACTATATGTTTGGTATCATTACTGAGCGTGAGCGTTACAACCAAATCATTGATATCTGGACACGTGTAAATACACGTCTTAGAGAGACTTTACTGAAGCAATTGGAAGATGAAGACCAGGGTTTCAACTCGGTTTATATGATGATGCACTCCGGAGCCCGTGGCTCTAAGGAGCAAATTCGTCAGTTAGGTGGTATGAGAGGTTTGATGGCAAAGCCACAGAAAAATATTCAAGGTTCTGTAGGTGAAATCATTGAAAACCCAATTCTTTCTAACTTTAAAGAGGGTCTAGACGTATTGGAGTACTTTATCTCTACACACGGAGCTCGTAAAGGTTTGGCAGATACAGCCCTTAAAACGGCCGATGCTGGTTACCTAACACGTAGATTACATGACGTGGCTCAAGATGTTGTAGTTAATGAAAAAGACTGCGAAACATTGAGAGGTATCACTGTAGCTGCGTTGAAAGATAACGAAGACATAGTAGAACCATTATCTGAGCGTATTCTTGGAAGAACGGCGGTTAACGATGTTATTGATCCTGTAACTAAAATTCTTTTAGCGAAAGCTGGTGAAGAAATCACGGAAGAAATAGCCGACATCATAGAAGAATCTGCAGTAGATTCTGTTGAGATACGTTCTGCATTAACTTGTGAAACACGTCGCGGAATTTGTGCCAAATGTTATGGTAGAAACCTTTCTACTAACAAGATGGTTGAAATCGGAGAAGCTGTTGGTGTAATTGCGTCTCAGTCTATTGGTGAGCCCGGTACACAGTTAACACTTCGTACATTCCACACTGGAGGTACAGCGATGAACGTTTCGGTAGATGCAAATATAAAAGCCAAGTTTCCTGGGGTAGCGAGTTTTGATCAGGTTAGAACTGTTGAGACGATAGATAAGGAAGGAAATCCAGCTAAGATTGTTCTTGGTAGAAGAGGTGAGTTAAGGATTGTAGATCCTGAGACTAATCAAATCCTTATTACCAACAATATTCCATATGGATCTACACTTCAAATAGAAGATGGCCAGGTTCTTAAGAAAGGTGATGACATCTGTATGTGGGATCAATTTAACGCAGTGATTATCTCTGAAAAGGATGGAACTATTACTTATGATGCCATTGAAGAAGGAATAACCTTTAGAGAAGAAGCTGATGAGCAAACTGGATTTAAGGATAAAGTAATTACAGAAACTAAGGATCGTACTAAAAACCCGTCTATAATTATTCAAGGTGGTAAAGAAGACGACAAGATGTACAATCTTCCTGTAGGAGCTCGTGTAATGGTAGAAGAAAAAGCTAAGGTTAAAGCTGGTCAAATTCTGGCCAAGATACCTAGAGCTGTAAATATGAACGCTGACATTACAGGTGGTTTACCTAGAGTTACAGAGCTTTTTGAGGCTCGTAATCCTTCTAACCCTGCTGTAGTTTCTGAAATTGATGGTGTTGTTTCATACGGTGGCATTAAGAGAGGTAACCGCGAAGTTTTTGTGGAAGCTAAAGATGGCACCAAAATGAAGTACATGGTATCTCTTTCTAAGCTTATCCTTGTTCAAGAAGGAGACTACACAAGAGCTGGTGAACCCTTATCTGACGGTGCAATTACGCCTTCTGATATACTTAGAATAAAGGGGCCAACAGCCGTTCAAGAGTATTTAGTAGATGAAACTCAAGCAGTATATCGTCAGCAGGGTGTGAAACTTTCAGATAAGCATATTGAGGTTATAGTACGTCAAATGATGCAGAAAGTAGATATTCTAGATGCTGGTGATACGGTATTCCTAGAGATGCAGGCCATCAATAAATGGGTGTTCCGCGTTGAAAATGACCGTATCTTAGACATGAAAGTTGTAGAAGACGCAGGTGGTTCAGAAAACTATCAGCAAGGTCAAATGTGTACAAATCGTGAGTTTAGAGATGAGAATAGTAGACTGAAACGTGAGGACCTGAAAATAATGAAGGTAAGAGACGCAAAGCCAGCGGTATCTCAAACCATTCTTCAGGGAATTACAACGGCATCATTAGGTACAGAATCTGTATTCTCTGCCGCCTCTTTCCAGGAAACTACCAAAGTTCTTTCTCATGCTTCTGTTCAGGGTAAAGAAGATACCCTACGTGGACTCAAGGAGAATGTAATTGTTGGTCATTTGATTCCAGCAGGTACGGGTAAAAGAGAATACCAAGACTTGATAATTGGTTCTAAAACAGAACTCGAAGCTGCGAAAGAGCGTACGCTCATTGAAAACAGAAAAAGAGAATACGTTGATTAGGCAAAACCTAATTCTTAATTTTCATAAACCCGCTTCCTTTGGAGGCGGGTTTATTATTTTAGCTATATATAATACTATATTGACCGTTTGTTACGGCATATTTCAGTTATGACTAGAAACTCTTAAATTAGTACTATATACTTGATCAAGTGTATTTAAAGTGTATGTTCCGTCGAATAATTGGCGTTATCATAGGTTAAAGTATTTTCGAATTGGAAAGACATTTGGGTATCCCGAATGTCTTTTTCTTGTGCCCCTATTCTGAAAATATATTTATCTCAACACTCAATTTTCCGATATCTCTTCCTACAAATTGGTACTTTTGTGCAGCTTTATAACCAGACTAAAAAAAGACTGCATGACACTAATTAAATCTATATCCGGTATTAGAGGAACAATAGGCGGGAAACCAGGAGATAGCCTAAGCCCCGTAGATGTTGTGAAATTCACAGCTGCTTATGGCAGCTTTATAGCGAAAAGAGACCCTGAAAACAAAAAGATTATCATTGGACGAGATGCTCGACTGTCCGGTGCTATGGTTTCTGGTTTAGTGAGCAGTACTTTACAGTCTCTTGGTTTTGATGTCATAGATCTTGGGCTTTCTACCACTCCTACAGTGGAAATGGCCGTTGTGTTTGAAAAAGCCGCCGGAGGAATTATTCTTACAGCCAGCCATAATCCAATTCAATGGAACGCCCTAAAACTTCTTAATGAACATGGGGAATTCATTTCGGCAAACGATGGTGAAGAGCTCTTAGCCATTGCTGATCAAGAAAACTTCCATTTTGAAACAGTGAAGAAAATTGGTACCTATCAAACCGATGACAGTCAATTCGATAAGCACATTGAGGCGATTTTAAACTTAGACTTAGTCGATGTTGAAGCCATAAAAAAGGCTGATTTCTCTGTGGTTGTGGATGCAATTAACTCCACTGGAGGAATAGTTGTTCCTATGCTTTTGAAAGCACTAGGAGTTCAGAAAATAAAATGCTTAAACTGTGAGCCTACTGGTCTCTTTGCTCATAACCCAGAGCCACTTCCTGAGCACCTCACAGAGATCTCTAATGAATTAGAGAGAGGTGATTATGATTTAGGCATAGTCGTGGACCCAGATGTAGATAGATTAGCACTGATTACAGAAACGGGGGAGCCATTTGGTGAGGAATACACGCTCGTAGCCATAGCTGATTACATTCTCTCTAAAACTAAAAAGAAAGACCTTAAAACCGTATCAAACTTGTCTTCCAGTATGGCCCTAAAGATCATTACTGAAAAACATGGAGGACAGTGCTTTGCGTCTCCCGTTGGCGAAGTGAATGTAGTTACCAAAATGAAGGAGGTAGGTGCAATCATTGGAGGAGAAGGCAACGGCGGTATTATATATCCAGAGTTGCACTATGGTCGTGACTCTTTGGTAGGAATTGCACTCTTCTTATCTCATTTGGCCCACTTTGACAAGCCTGTAGGTGTCATGAGAAAAAGTCTTCCCAATTATTTCATAGCCAAAAAGAAGATTGAATTAGACCCCAGCGTCAATGTAGATGCCGTCATTGCCAAAGTTCAAGAAAAATACAAGAAGTATCCTGTAGACAATCAGGACGGGCTTAAAATTTTATTTAACAACGAGTGGGTGCACTTGAGAAAGTCAAACACCGAGCCGATTGTTCGTATTTACGCCGAATCCGAATTCGAAACCACAGCTGACAACTTAGCGGCGAAAATAATTACCGACATTAGTGAGTTAATGAAATAGAATTTCCTACTTCTTATAAATACTGTTTATCCTGCTCGCTAAAGAGAGCTCTTCATTAAGCTCTTTTCTTGCTTGCTTTAAACCACACCAGAGCTAAGCCTGCAACTAAGACATAAGGTGTTAAAAGTAAGTATAGAATTCCAAAATTAAGACCTGTCCCTATAACTCCCCTACCCTCACTCAAGTTACTTCCGACCGTTGCTCTGCACATGGCACACTGGGCCAAAGAAACATTAGACAACAGTAGCACAATGGCCATAACCATTATTAATTTGAAAACAAATCTCTTTTTAAACATAATATGGTGATATCATTAAGTAAGCCATTACTCCTGTTATAGAAACGTATAACCAAATTGGATATGCGAATTTAACCAGCTTTTTATGTCTAGGTATGTCCCCTTGTATCGCAAAATAAAATGCTCGCAAGACCACAGGTAATACCACAATAGATAACAAAATATGGCTTATCAAAATAAAATAATAAAACAATTTTACGTATCCTTCACCTCCAAAGGATGTAGACGCGTTTGTAAGGTGGTATAAGACATAGCACACTAGAAATAAACCTCCCAGAACAAAAGCAAAAGTCATAATCCGTCTGTGAGCCATCTTCCTTCCTGACTTTACTAACCATAAACCTGCTACCAACAAAAGACTTGTACTGCTGTTTATGATGGCATTAAGATGCGGAAGGACTTTCGTCCATTCTCCAAAATCTGGTTTGCTTCTTATCCCTAATAATATAGCTACCACTATAGGTACAAGTACCGAAATGATGTTAATTGTCCACAATGATTTCTTCTCCTGCATTAATTCTTCATAATGTTTTTTAAGACTTTAACCTCCAACCTTATCCTCTTCATTTCTTCTAAGTCTGTACCATCATAGATCCCTCTCACAAAATTCTCTCCATCTAAAAGAAGTACTTTCTCTGAATGAATAAACATCTCATCTACATCTAATAGTTCGTCAGTATAAACAGACGCATCTGAAACCGGAAGCTTAAAGTCCTTAATAGCCAGATTATATATATAGGTCTTATCGCCTGTAAGAAAGTGCCAATTAGATAATGAAGAACCCCCAAACTCTTTGGCATATGTACCCAGAACCTCGGGAGTATCGTATTCAGGATCTACAGAAATAGATAGTAACTGAATAGACCTATCGCCCTTAAAGGTTTCTTGAACTCTAGCTAAATTTGAGTTCAGTATTGGACATACAGTTCCGCAACGACTAAAGAAAAAGTTAACCAGCTTTATATCGCCATTAAAATCAGAAAGTCTCAGTGAACTATTGTTTTGACTCGTCAACTCAAATTTTTGAATTTGATGAAACAATGTGTCTTCGCCGTCAACGATAACGTGCCCCGTTACGTCCAATTCTGGAAAGTAATAGGGTAAAGTAAACTCATTCTTACCGAATGTTTTTAAGAATACAAACACCAAAGCAGGAACTACTAACAAAATTAATAGCATTCCGGCTTTTAAGCTTTTGTTGTTCATGCTATCTAACGGATCCTATGTAACCACCTTCAAAATAAACAAGTGCAGCTATAAACCATACAATAAGAATTATAGGTAGTACTACAGTCCATATAAGTGCTTTCACTTCCTCTTTAAGGTGCATGAAAGTACCTACGATATAAAACGACTTAACAAAAGTTAATATGATGAAGATTGAAATCTTTAACCATTTACCTACATCGCTATCCGCACTTATAGTAAAAGCTATTACAAACTCTACGGCAGTAATTATTAATAATATCCAAAAGACTCTCCAAAGGTGTTTTACCTGAGGTTTCTGTCTTTCACCTCCAATATGCTCTATGTGATTCGCCATTATACTAATCTATAAACTGTGTCAAACTAAATAAAAGAATGTAAATACAAATACCCACACAAGGTCTACAAAGTGCCAATAAAGGCCAACCTTCTCCACCATCTCATAATGTCCTCTCTTTTGGTAAACGCCATTAGTGGCATTATAAAAAATAAGGATATTCAATATCACCCCAGATAATACGTGCGTTCCGTGAAATCCAGTAATAAAGAAGAAGAAATCTGCAAAGGCTGCTGGGCCGTACTCATTAAAAACCAAATTTGCTCCCACACCGCTACCATGAATAAAGTGCGACCATTCCCAAGCCTGAGAGCCCAAAAAAGAAGCTCCACCTAAGATAGTCCAAAGCATCCATTTCTCTACATCAGCCTTATCCATTCTATGTCCTGCTTCCACGGCCAAAACCATAGTTACCGAACTGAAAATAAGTATGAATGTCATTATTCCTACAAAAACTAAAGGAGCACTTACCCCGTGTAACAAAGGAACTGCTTCAAAAACCTTTTCTGGAGTAGGCCACCATTCAGAAGAAAAAGTAAAGTCACTTAATGATTGTCCAGGATTTAAGTCCCTAAATGTAGGATAACTAAATCTTACAAGACCATAAGAAATAAGCAATGCTGAAAATGTGAAAGTATCCGATAAAAGGAAAATCCACATCATCAATTTACCGTAACCAACTTTCATTGGCTGTACTCCCCCCTTCCATAATAGGTTTTCGGGTGTTGAAGAAGTATGTGTTGACATAAAATAAATCTTAGTTTTGAACCAAGGCAAATTTAATCATCTTTTATAAAAATGCCTTGCTATTGAAATATTGGTTATAAAATTATCTGAAATACAATAGAAAGATAAAAAGGTAAATCCACAAAATGTCAAGAAAATGCCAATACGTGGCACAAACCTCTATTTGTATTATTTTTTTGGTATGAATACTCATTTTAAAGGCCGCTACTAAAGCATAAATGAGAACAATTAATCCACTTATTAAGTGAAAAGCATGCAGACCTGTCAAAATATAAAGAAATGAACCTGAAGGATTTCCCATAAGGTAAACCCCATTGCCCTGCAGTTCTTGCCATCCCACATACTGCATGACAAGGAATATCATACCAAAGCCGAACGTTGCACTAATAAACATTCTCAAACGAGCCAACTCATCCCTTCTCGCTGACCTCAAACCTAAATGCATACATAAGCTACTCACTAAAAGTACCCCTGTACTCCATGAGAATATGGCTGGCATAGAGAACTCAGTCCAGTTTCCTTCAGCTCTTCTAACCAAATAGGCCGAAGTTTGAGAAGCAAACAGCATTAAAATAGTCACAATAAATATCCAAGTAATGAACTTCCAAATGTTAACGCTCAATACTGGTTTAACCTCCTCTTTTGAAATTGTCGTCATAATTTATCTAATAAAAATGAAATTTGAACTACAGGTAAATATATAAAAGAACCAAACATTAACTGCGTCGCAGCCTTCTTATCCATCTTACGCATAAGATGAAATGTCTGAATTAAAAATAGCACGCCAAAAAGCATAGCAATCATAGCCGAACTAATACCAGTCATGCCTAGATAAAACGGTACCCAACACAAAGGCAACAACACCACCGTATACGTCATTATCTGAAGAGCGGAGTTTATATTTCTACCACCGGAAGAGGGTAATAGCCTAAAACCAGCTTTCGCATAATCTTCATCTAGTACCCAAGCTATTGCCCAGAAATGCGGAAACTGCCAAAAAAATTGAATACCAAAAAGTATTCCAGGCTCTAAACCAAACTGATTGGTAGCTGCAAGCCAGCCAATCATCGGAGGAAAAGCTCCCGGAAGAGCTCCCACCGCCACGGCAATAGGCCCTTTTCTTTTAAGCGGCGTATAGACATAACCATATAGAACATAGGACAAGAAAGAGATCCCCGCGGCCTTAAGGTTAAAGTAATAAACCAATATAAACATGGCCACGACTAAACAAAGCGTTGAAAAAACAATTGCCTCATTAACACTAATCTTCCCTGTAGGTAAAGGCCTACTTTTGGTTCGGGACATTAATTTATCCAAATCTTTTTCAAAGATTTGATTGATAACATTTGCCGCTGCCGTAGTTAAAAAAGCAGCCAGTGCAAACAAGATAAGCATACCATAGCTCAATTCAGTTGCTCCTAACACAAAACCAACTGCACTAGAAAAAACGACAGTTGCCGAAAGTCTGAACTTCGTTAAGTCAAACAAAGCCCTCGCCTTTACTCCCATACTATTCGAAACTATAACCTCTTTCATTTAAGAAATTTCTATTCTCTTATGTTCTCCAAAAATTAAAAACATCAAAAACTGTATCCCCAGGATCATAGTCGCCAGAGTCAGATGTATAGGTTGAGCGTAGGCTGGAATATCATACATACCTAAAACGCCTCCAGTTACAAACTCAAAAACGACCAATGCCATTAACCAATCTAGCCAAACCACTTTATCTCCCTCCTCTTTTCTCACATTCCTATAAAACCAGATATGAGCACATAAAACTGTAACCGCCATGGCGATATGCATATAAAACCGTCCTCCTTGTAGAGTATCTATCCATTGGGTCCTTGGCAATGTAGAAAATGAAGCTAAGTCAATCATCTGACGAATTTGCGTTCCCAGAAACAATTGGGCCAAACTTAACAGCATCAGAATTGAAACACCAAACCTAAAAGACCTGTTACTGCTAATAAAACCTCCATCTTCAAAACTATATGCCAGAAACAAGGCATATATCAATATTATAACTACCCCAATCGCTAAAACAAGATGAAGCGTTATTAAGATAGGATTCAATTCGCTAGATACCACTTTTGAGCCCAGAAAGCCCTCTAAACCTACAAGCACAAATGCCAAAAACGACATCCAAACAATCTTTTGATGCCTTTTCCGATACTTAAACCACGCTCCCAAAAGGGTCCCAAAAATCAGTAAGCCTATGCTTACACCCAATAATCTGTTAACGTATTCAATCCAAGTCTTGAAAGCATTAAACTCCACTTCACCTTTTAACCTCTCTCCAAATATTTCTTGGTAATTGAGAGGTAACTCATCCTCGTTGGTCGGCGGTACCCACATACCAAAGCACTTTGGCCAATCTGGACATCCCATTCCAGAGCCTGTTGCCCTTACAATCCCTCCAACTAGGATAAGGAAGTAAACCGCCGCAATGGTGACAATAGCAAATTTCTTATACATCCCCTAAAACAAAAAGCACGAAGTACATGGCATTAATTCCAGTGTACTTCGCACTTCATTTATTTAAATATGTCTAATCCTAGTCAGGAATACTTGTATCAAACTTGATAGATTCTATTGCCCTTTCTTCAGCAATAAGTTCATTTTCCTCAGGCAAATTAGATTCTGGTGTTGCTGAGAAAGGAACATTCTGAGGAATAAAATCAGAATCTGCACCTGGCTTACTATAATCATAAGGCCATCTGTAAACAGTTGGAATTTCTCCTACCCAGTTCCCATGTCCAGGAATAATTGGTGTCGTCCACTCTAACGTATTCGAATTCCATGGATTTGCCGAAGCTTTCTTACCCCAAAAAATGGAATAAATAAAGTTGAAAATGAATATCAACTGTGCTGCAAAAGTAAGAATGGCAGCCACGGTCATAAACGCATTCAGATCGGCGTAGGTACTAAATATTTCGAAACCTGACCATGAGTAATACCTCCTAGGAAACCCTGCTATTCCAATATAGTGCATTGGTAAAAAAACTGCATAAACTCCAGCGAAAGTTATCCAAAAGTGAATATAACCTAGACTTTTATTCATCATTTTCCCAAACATCTTTGGGAACCAGTGATATACTCCCGCAACCATACCAAATATAGCTGCAGAACCCATGACTAAGTGAAAGTGAGCCACTACAAAATACGTATCGTGCAATTGAATATCTAAAGCCGAATTACCAAGGATAATACCTGTTAAACCACCGGAAACGAAGAAAGAAACCAAGCCTATTGCAAAAAGCATGGCAGGAGTAAAAATAATATTTCCTCTCCAAAGTGTCGTTATATAATTAAAGGCTTTAACAGCTGAAGGCACCGCAATAATCAATGTTAACAACATAAATACCGAACCCAAGAATGGATTCATACCTGTCATAAACATATGGTGAGCCCATACTATAAAAGCTAAAAACATAATACCAGCCATAGACAAAATCATGGCCTTATATCCAAAAATTGGCTTTCTTGAATTGGTAGCAATTACTTCCGATGTAATACCCAAGGCAGGCAGAATTACAATATAAACCTCCGGATGCCCTAAGAACCAGAAAAGATGTTGGAACAGTATTGGGCTACCACCTTGATTAGGCAAAGCATGACCATTGATATATATATCAGATAGGTAAAAACTTGTTCCAAAACTTCTATCAAAAATCAATAATAAAGCCGCCGACAATAATACGGGGAATGATAAGATACCCAAAATAGCTGTAAAAGTAAAAGCCCAAATGGTAAGTGGTAACTTATCAAAAGTCATCCCCTTCGTACGTAAGTTAATTACCGTAGTTACATAATTAATTCCTCCTAAAAGAGATGAAACAATGAAAAGAGCCATAGCAACTAACCACAACGTCATTCCCAATCCAGAGCCAGGATTAGCCTCAGGTAAAGCACTTAAAGGTGGATAAATAACCCAACTTCCTCCAGCCGGCCCTGTTTCTATAAAAATCGACCAAAACATGATTATACTGGATATAAAGAAAAACCAATAAGACAGCATGTTCATAAAACCTGATGCCATATCTCTCGCACCAATCTGAAGAGGAATCAAAAAATTAGAAAATGTTCCACTTAACCCAGCAGTTAACACAAAGAATACCATAATGGTACCATGCATGGTAACCAAAGCCAAATAAAAATTAGGGTCTAATTTTCCCTGGTCACTAATCCATTGTCCTAAGAAAGGCTTCAAAAATGACATATCCATTTCTGGGAAACCCAATTGAAGACGAAATACCAGTGACATAAGTCCACCTATGACAGCCCATATAATACCTGATATCAGATATTGTTTGGCGATTACCTTATGGTCTTCTGAAAAAATATAAGATCTAATAAATCCTAAATCATGGTGCTCCTCCTCGTGACCATGACTATCTGAATGTGCTACGATTGCTGACATATCTTCTTCGAATTTAATCTATTTTTAATTTACTCAGCGGTCAATTCTTCCGCCACCTCTACGACCTCTACCATTTCATCCGTCTCTATATATTTTAAAGCTCGAGCCCTTAAGTTAGCCGGTACTTTTTCAATAAATTCTGGGTTTAGTGAAAGCAATGGGATCTGCTCTTTTTTCCAAGCCTCATAATCTTCAAGCTCGTCTACTATTAATCTTAGTCTCATACTAAAATGCCCTCTTCCACATATCTCAGTACAGGCTATCTCATAAGTAAAGTCAGGATTCCCAGTCTCTAGTCTCATGTCTTCTGTACTCTTATCCGCCACAAACCAAAATTTGGTAGGCATACCAGGAACAGCATCCATCTTAACCCTCATATGAGGCATGAAAACAGAGTGCAACACATCTCTAGCTCTGATCTTTAATAGAACAGGTTTACCCTTAGGGATGTGCATTTCAGACGAATTTGTAAAATCATCGAATGAGTTAGGGTCAGTAAAGTCAATTCCATGAATATTCCCTTTGGCGTCATCAATCAATCGGTAGTCATAATCACCTAACTTATTATCGTCAACACCAGGGTATCTCACTTCCCATCCGAATTGCTTTCCCATGATTTCTATCACCTCGGCGTCTTCGGGTGCATCAGCCATTACCTTATTCCAAACTCTTAAGCCCGAGAATACAAGCCCTGCCATAACGATTGCAGGAATAACAGTCCAAATCACCTCTAACTTATTGTTATGGGGATAAAATGTTGCCTTTTTCCCTTTCCTGTATCTGTATTTAATAGGAAAGTAAAATAGAAGAGTATTCACTACAAAGAACGCTACCATCAAAACACTCATAGATACCCAAAACCAAAAATCAGTTTCACGACCATGAATAGATGAAGCCTCAGGCAGAAAATCTTTTCTAGCATCTAAGAAAGACCATACTATACCCACAACACTGATTATCCAAAAGACAAAAAGTCCTATAGCGTTCCAGTCATTACCACCATCTAGATGATGATCCTCTAATTCCTCAGATTTACCCTGAGCTCCCTTCAACAGGTCCTGAGTTTTACCTATAACGATAACCGTTAAAGCTAAAAACACAACAGCCAAAATTCCTACTAAAATTGTCATATAACTAATAATTCAATCTTCTTGAAAAGAAAGATAGGTTCTATTATTTTTTTTAAATCTCGTGATGTAAACTCTCTTCTAAGAATGGGTGATTCTTTGGATAAAGATTCGCCTTGCTAAGATGAGAATAAATAACATACAAGAATGCACATGCAAAAACCGTAGTGGTTCCTAACTCTATTAAGCCTAAACCGCCCTGATCTTTTGCGATACCAGGCATAAGCATTTGGTAGAAATCAAACCAGTGACCTATTAGAATGGCCCAACAAGCCAGCTTTAGGAAAGTATAGTTCCTCTTAGACTCCCTTGCCATCAAAATAAGTAGCGGAAAAACAAAGTTTAAAACTATACTAATGATAAAAGGAGCAAAATACCTTCCACCAAATCCTGTAAAACGCTCTCTAAAATATATTGTCTCCTCTGGTAAGTGAGCATAGTATATTAAGAAGTACTGGCTAAACCATACGTACGCCCAGAAGATAGAAAACCCAAACATTAACTTACCCAAATCCTGAAGTGCTGAATAATTAACTGCCTTAAGGTATCCTTGTTCCTTCAATGTTACTATCACTAACATGATAGCAGACAATCCTGCAACATGCCAACTAGACAGGTGATACCATCCGAACATTGATGAGAACCAGTGGACATCTACAGCCATAGATAAATCCCAAGCAGCCGTAGAACTCGTCACAGCAAAGAAAACTATAAACAACTTCGCATATAGCCTACTCTTATTATAATCTTCAAGACTACCAGAAGCATCTTCTAAGATAGAATACTTTCTCATTTGCTTCCATAGATACCACCAAATAGCAAAATACAAGACAAGTCTAATTGTATAAAATGGCATATTTAACCACCAACTCTTGCCTGCTATGATAGCGTCAAAGTTAGCACTTAATGGATCCATAATACCTTCATGAGTCCAGTGCATAATTATGTGCCTTGAACCGGGGATCGCAATAAGAATTAATATAACAGAAGCTGGAATAACTAAAAATGCAGGAAACGCTTCTGGCACTCTCTTAAAAGAAGTGTACCATCCAGCCTTAACTACATAATTATAAGAGATAAAAAACATTCCAATAATAGAAATCCCTAAAAAGTATATTGAATTCATCCAGAGATTTGCAACTATTCGGTTCATAAGCGATGTAGCATGATGTCCCACATCTCCATGAGCTCCTTCAGCAACCTCTACAGCACCATGTGCCGCTGCTGCTCCATGAACGTCATGTCCACTCAGAACAATACCATCTGGGCCCCACCAACCCATGTTGATTAAAAATACCCCTATTGCTACAAGAGCTAAGCCGATAACACCACCGACCACCAGCTTTCGCTTAGAAGCGGAGGAGAAATCATAAGATTCTTCAACAGAAGGAGTTTCGTGCTTATGAGCCATGTCTAATTCTTATTATTATTCTCTTTGGAGAAAAACTTGTTTATTTCTAATCTTAAATTCCTAATTGTAATCGTTGTACATAATGCACAATTTTCCATCTTTCTTCAGGCAACACCTGAGCAGCATGCGGCCACATTCTTCCTTTACCATAAGTAATTACATGATAAATATGCCCACCACTCACAGAATTTAAAGCGTCTGATGAGTAACTCGGGACACCCTTATAAACGGCTCCTACTTTTCCATCTCCCGCTCCTGTTTTTCCATGACAGTGGCTACAATTTCTTTCATACAATATCTTCCCTTCATCCTCAGCATTCCCAGACCACGGAATAGGATTAACCAAATTTTCTGCAGCCCATGACAAACTATCTTTGTGCATGCTGTAAACCATAAGGTCATTCAACACTGTACCATCATCTTGAAGAATTTCTGTATTGTAGTTTCTTCTTGCCACAGTTCCCTCCACCGGCATTCTCATACTCATGCCATGAGGATTAACGCTATTGCTTCTGAACTGGGTTTGAGCCTCGTATGCAGGAGAGTTATACATATTTGGTGCAAACTCCCACCCCGTCTTTTCTGTGCTGTTACAAGAACTTAAAGTTAACGCAACCAAGGTACATCCTAGAACAGAAACCGAAAATCTATGTTTTAAAATATTCATTTCTATATTATATCTCTTTTACATTAACCTCCGAAGCCTTTGTATGCTTTAAAGCATCAATAATATCTTTTTCCGAAGCACCGCATTTTTCTAAATCAATCGCCATGACAAACTTGTCATCCGTAATTCTCTCATCAAAAATAATTGGTTTTGCCATAGGACTTAAACCTTCCATTCCGAAAAACACAAAAGACATTCCATAAGCCGCCAGAAGAACTGTAAGCTCAAAAGCTATAGGAATGTTTGTAGGGAAAGGAATAAAGTTTTTCCCACCAACATTCATTGGCCAATCCCAACCCATAGTCCAGAAAGTCAATAGAAAAGCCAAAGAGGTACCTGTTATTCCAAAAAGAAAAGCAGAAACACCCATTCTAGCCCTAGGGTAACCTAATGCGGCATCCAACCCGTGAATAGCGAAAGGAGAATACACTTCATGTATTTTTATACCTTTATCACGAACATCAGAGACTGCATTTAACACATCCTCATCGTCGTCAAAAACCCCCAGTATATATTTTTTATTTGCCATTATCGACTTATAGATTATTCTTTAAACTATTTTTTGGTTCGCTTCTCCGAAGAAGACTTCAATACACCTTTAACCTCAGCCATATTTATCACCGGTAAAAACTTTGCAAATAGTAAAAAGCAAACGAAGAAGAAACCGAAAGTAAATAAGTAGTCACCAATGTCACCCATTCTAGGCGTAAAGTATGTCCAACTGGAAGGAAGATAATCTCTATGAAGCGACGTTACAATAATCACAAAACGCTCAAACCACATTCCTATATTTACTACTACGGCTATTACAAATGAGACTACAATACTTTCTCTCATTTTCTTAAACCAGAAAATCTGAGGAGACAATACATTACAAGTCATCATAGCCATATACGACCACCAAAGTGGGCCAGTAGCTCTATTTATGAAAGCATAACTCTCATATTGAACACCTGAATAAGCGGCTATAAAGAACTCGGTGATATAGGCTACACCAACAATTGAACCCGTAACAGTAATGATTTTATTCATTAAAGAAATGTGCTCTATAGTTATATAGTCTTCTAGTTTATACACCACTCTAACGATAAGCATAAGGTTTTGAACCATAGCAAATCCAGAGAAAATGGCTCCTGCCACGAAATATGGAGGAAATATAGTCGTGTGCCATCCAGGAATTACTGAAGTAGCAAAGTCCATAGATACAATTGTATGAACAGACAGTACCAAAGGCGTAGAAAGACCTGCTAATATCAAAGAAACATCTTCATATCTAGCCCAAGCTCTTGCTCCACCTGTCCAGCCCATTGCCATAGCTCCGTAAATGTTTTTTCTAAGTCCTGTTGCTCTGTCTCTAATTGTAGCCAAATCTGGAATCATACCAATGTACCAGAACAGAAAGGAAACAGACAGATATGTGGAAATGGCGAAAACGTCCCAAACAAGAGGAGAGTTAAAGTTAATCCATAGAGACCCGAATGTATTCGGTATAGGAAGAGCCCAATAGGCCAACCATGGCCTTCCCATGTGGAAGAAAATAAATGTTCCAGCACACAATACAGCGAAAATGGTCATCGCCTCTGCTGCTCTATTAATCGATGTCCTCCACTTTTGACGGAAAAGTAAAAGAATGGCAGAGATAAGTGTACCCGCATGACCTATACCAACCCACCAAACGAAGTTAGTAATATCCCAAGCCCAACCTACAGTCTTATTCAGACCCCAGTTTCCTAGACCATGGAACCATGTTTGATAAGCCCAATATCCTCCATAAGCCAAAACAGCTAAGGAAATACCAAACATCATTTTCCACTCCCTAGTAGGATTTCCCTCTACGTGTCTACTTATGTCTTCAGTAATGTCGTGAAGAGTTTTCCCTCCCGTTACTAAATGCTCTCTTATTGGCGAAACTACTTGCATAATTGCTACCCTTTACTCAAAAGGATTCTAATATTTTCGTTAAAAATTCTGTATTAACTATGATGTTCTTCTTCAGCCTGAGCTTCCTCTGAGTGAGACCCAGTATGTAACGTAGCTTTTGCATCTGATAAATCCTTGTTCCTGATTTTCGTTAGATAACTAACTTGAGGCTGAACGTTAATTTCCTCTAACATATGGAATGCTCTACCCTCTTTCTCTACAGCTAAAATCTGTGATATTTCAGATTTTGGATCCATCATATCTCCAAAAGTTATAGCTCCCGTAGGACAAGACTGCGAACACGCTGTTTCAATCTCACCATCTACTGGTCTTCTTTTCTCTTTCTTAGCTGATAACTTACCAGACTGAATACGCTGAACACACATAGAACATTTCTCAATTACTCCACGAGACCTTACTGTAACCTCAGGATTAAGAACCATTCTACCTAGTTCATTATTCATATGATAGTCGAACTGCTCATTTTCATAGTACTTCCACCAATTAAATCTACGTACTTTGTAAGGACAGTTGTTAGCACAATATCTTGTACCAATACACCTGTTATAAGTCATTTGATTTAGTCCTTCTGAACTATGAGTAGTTGCCAGTACTGGACAAACAGTCTCACATGGTGCATTACTACAATGCTGACACATCATTGGTTGGAATACCACCTCAGGATTTTCTGAAGGATCTTCCATTTTTGCAATGTGAGCAGGGTCAATCTTATACGTGGTATCAGCGTCTGTACTATAATATCTATCTAAACGAATCCAATGCATTTCACGAGCTCTTGCGACCTCCTTCTTACCTACAACCGAAACATTATTTTCTGCCTGACAAGAAACAAGACATGCAGAGCATCCAGTACAGGTATTAAGGTCAATGACCATACCCCAGCTATGATTTCTCTTTTCGTGTCCATCCCATAAACTAATACTGTACGGAGAAACAGCCCCTTCAGAAGTTTCAATTTTAGGCTCAAATCGTCCTGCCTTGTCATTTGAAACGTACTCGGATAATACCGACTCTTGAACCACAGCCTTACGACCCATAACGGTTTCGTGCGTCTGTGTTTGAGCTAGCGTATATCCAGATTTTGTTTTTGATAAAGTGCCACCGCTAGTCCAATTCACACCATTCGTAAAAGGAATGGCATTTTGTCCTACATTGCCTGCTTTTCCTGCTGCAGTCCTACCGTAACCTTTGGCTACTGATACTGTACCATGAGCCTGACCAGGCTGAATTAAAACAGGTAATTCTATAGAAAGGTCGCCAGCACTTAATGTGGCCCAATCTCCCTTGGCAACACCAAGTTCATCTGCCGTTTTCTGAGAAACTGCTAATGTGTTTTCCCAAGTCACCTTAGAAATAGGATCTGGCATTTCTTGCAACCAAGGATTATTAGCCTGATTACCTGTTCCTATAGCTACGGATTCAAAAACCGAAATCTCCAAGCCATCTGAAACCTCTGCTGAAGCAATTTGAGCCGCTGCGGCACCAAGGTTCCCAATAAAGTCAAGTTCCCCTTCTAACGTATCATCCGATTCATAGACTCCATCATGAAGAGCTGAAATCCAAGATTTACCATTTAATATATTAGACTTCCAGTTTGCCTTTAAATACTTATGGAAATCACCGTCCTGACCAGCCCACGTTAATAAACTTGATTCTGACTGGCGTGTGTTAAAAATCAATGAGATAGTAGGTTGCTGCAATGAGTATGAACCAGTTACTGGCTCTGCATCTCCCCAAGACTCTAAATAATGAGGAGCCGGAGCTACATACCTACATAGTGACGCTGTTTCGTCTGTTCTATCCGCAAAAGAAACAGAAGTTTTTACTTTAGCCAGAGCCTCGCCAATTTCAGCACCATTTGGTAGGTCATAAACAGGATTTGCTCCCATAATAATGGCCGCATCTACTTTACCTGCTTTTAGATCCTTGATCCATTGGGCTACCTCAGCATTACTGCCTGCTTTGGTATTCATTGTTTTTACAAAACTTATAGCCTGACCATAATTACCCAAAAGAGTATTAATGCCATTTACCAGCGTCTGTATAGCTTTGTCGTTTGACCCAGAAACTACTAAGGCATGACCTTCAGCATTTTTTAAGTCAACAGCACATTTATCTATCACTGCAGAAGAAACTGATGAGTTTCCAATGGCATTGCCAGACAGTTTATTATATAATGCTATCAATAAAGCACCTTCATCAGACGGCTTTATCATTTCTCTGTAGTCTGCAGAAGCACCAGTAATAGTCATCCCTGTTTCAAACTGATAATGACGAGACATGTCGTGCTTTCCGTCTTTACCACTTTTAAGCCTACGACCTTCAGCCCACTGCGAAGAAAACTCAATTGGCGAAAGCCAAGTGCCTAAAAAGTCACAATTTATACCTACAATTACTTTTGCCTTTGAAAAGTCATAACTTGGAATACCAGACTTTCCGAAAGAATCGGCATTAGCTTCAATTATTCCAGAGGCCGACGTAGCATCATACTGTACATGTACAGCAGAAGGATATTTAATCTTAAAGTCCTCTACCACTTTCTTAGCGGTAGGCGACATGATTGTAGATGACACTAATCTAATATTAGAAGCCAAGTTTAAACCAGCTACTACTTCTTTGTCTAATTCATCCCATGAAATATCCTCACCACCTTTCTTAGGCCCTGTTAATTTTTCATTATCATAAAGAGATAAGACCGAAGCATGTACCCTTGAGGACATGCCACCCCTAGTCACCTTAGAAAGCTTATTGCCCTCTATTTTGATAGGTCTACCTTCTACGGTCTTAACCAAAACACTACAATAGTCTCCGGCCTCTGCATAAGTAGTAGCAAAGAAATTGGGAACACCGGGCTCGATAGATTCAGGTTTATTAAGGTATGGAATAGTCTTTCTTACTGGAGCATCACAAGCAGCCAAAGAAACAGCTGCTACCCCGAAACCTAGCATTTTCAAGAAATCTCTTCTATGCGTACCGCCTTCAACATCTTCTAGATTAAATTCGCGACCTGCGTTTTTAACTATATCAATATCGTTACGATACTCCTCTATTCCTTTCCAATACCTTTTAGTAGTATTTTCCATTAGTATTTAGTTTCCCTCTGAAGGTTTATCTTCTACAATTAATATTCTAATAATGGCATCTAGCACATTCCAGACCGCCGATATCTTCCACTTTCATACTCTCCACTGAAGTAGCACCATGAGCTTCTACCAGTTTATCATAGTATTCGTTCCCTCTAGAATTGACATCTGTTTCTCTATGACAATCAATACACCATCCCATTGTTAAGGAATGACGCTGCTGTACCACTTCCATTTTATTGATTTCGCCATGGCAATTCTCACAATCTAAACCAGCCACTTGTGTGTGCTGAGAGTGATTGAAATAAGCCAAGTCTGGCAGGTTATGCACTCTCACCCATTCAATTGGCTGATTGGACTCAATAGCTGTATAAATTTTTTGAATTTCTGGAGAACCTTGCTTAATTGAATTGTGGCAATTCATACAAATACTCGCAGAAGGAATACCAGCTTGCTTTCCTTTATATACCCCAGTATGACAATAGGCACAATTTATCTCCATGTCTCCAGCATGTAATTTGTGCGAGAATGGAATAGGCTGTGTTGGAGCGTACCCTTGATGAACTCCAATGCTGTAAAGGCCATCAAAAGTTGCTTTAGCCCCGAACAATAAAAAGAGCACTATAATAGCATTTCTAACCGTCGGGCTTTGAAAAACTACTTTGATAGTCTCAATAATTGATTTTGAAGGATCGTCTAGGTTAACATCCTCTCCATTATCCTTTTTTACTATGTTAGCTAGTAGGTTTAAAACAGCAATTAAGGCTACCAAAACTAATCCCATCAACACAAGGAGTGAGATAAGAATAATGTTAAAGACGCTTCCGTTGTTTTCTTCAGCAGCCACCGCTGTACCACCAACAGACTCCACAACCACAGGAGCTGCCGCATTAGCTGAGGTAATATAAGCTAAAATACTTTTAATTTCGACATCGCCGAAACCAGGATAAGCCGTCATTTGAGTTTTGTTGTATTGCTCGTAAAGATTGATGGCGTATTCATCTCCACTCGCAAGAACTGCCGCTGGATTATTTATCCAAGCCTTAATCCAGTCGTAATCTCTTCTTTCTTCTATCCCTTGAAGTCCAGGTCCCACTATAACCTTATTGTCATACGCATGACATGCGGCACAGTTATTCTTAAAAATCTTTTCGCCTACAGCTGCATCGCCCTCTTGACCAAAGGAAAAAATTACAACGAAAAAACAAATAAATAGAAGAAGAAGAGGTCTTATATGCGTTTGGAACATATTCTGCTGTTGACAGTGTGATTTTGAGTATGCAAATCTAGTTATGGAAAGATTTCAATCAAAAAGATATTTGATTTTTTCCGCTATATGGTTCAATTTAGAACGATTATGAATAAAGTTACATTCTGCTTGTAACTAAGTAGTTGTATAAAAAATACCATTCCATGATTCCAAATTGCAGAAGTCATAGAATGGTATTTAATTGAGATGCCTACGATGACCCTTACGAGTCATTGAACTTTGTTGAGGTCTCGAGCGGATTCGAACCGCTGTAGATGGTTTTGCAGACCACTGCCTAGCCACTCGGCCACGAGACCCTGTTTTTTATAAAATCTAAACTTTGACTTATTTTACGATCGCAAAGCTACGATTGACATGCCAAACCGCCAAGACTCGTTCTCCTATTTTCTAAAAATAAAGGCTGGCTAAAAACCAGCCCTTATTTAAATTCAAACGCTAATGCTTATTTATCGTCTTCTTTCTTCTTTTTTGGAGCCGCCTTCTTTTTAGGAGATTCCATTTCTTCTTTCAATGCAGCTAGGGCCGACAAATCACCTAGTGTTGATTTTTCAACAGCCGGTGTTGTTGTCTTTGCAGCCTTAGTTCCGCCACCTTTCTTCTTAGACTTCTCTGCTTCTTCTACAGCCGAACCATCCCAAGTTTTAGTGTGTGAAAGAATTATCTTCTTCTCGTCTTTATTGAATTCAGTTACAACAAAAGTAAGCTTCTCACCCACCTCTGCCAATGTACTGTCTTCTTTACCAAGAGATTTCAATGAAGCTGCACCTTCTATTCCGTAAGGAAGTTCTAGAGCTGCCATCTTATCATTCTTAGAGATTATAGTACACTCATGCTTCGTTCCAACATCAAAAGTACCCTCGAAAGCATCCCATGGATTCTCCTCTAAATGCTTATGAGAAAGAGCTAATCTTCTGTTTTCGCCATCTAATTCAAGAACGATTACATCAAGCTCATCACCAATCTTTACGAAATCAGACGGATGCTTAACTTTTTTAGTCCAAGATAAATCAGAAACGTGTACCAAACCATCAATACCTTCTTCAAGTTCTAAGAACAAGCCAAAGTTAGTTAGATTCCTTACCGTGCCTTTATGCGTAGTACCTACAGCATACTTACTCAGTAAATCTTGCTTAGTCCAAGGGTCTTCAGCAAGTTGCTTAATACCAAGAGACATTTTTCTTTCTTCTTTGTCCATCGTTAAGATAACCGCATCTATTTCATCACCGATTTGTAAGAAATCTGATGGATTACGTAGGTGCTGAGACCAAGACATTTCAGAAACGTGAATCAAACCTTCTACACCTGGGTGTAATTCAAGGAATGCTCCATAATCTGCAAGATTAACAATTTTACCCTTAACAGCTGAACCAACTTCAAGAGTAGACTCAAGTGCATCCCAAGGATGAGCAAGAAGTTGCTTCATACCTAATGAGATACGCTTCTTATCATCGTCGAAGTCAAGAACTACCACGTTGATTTTTTCGTCCAGATTAAGTACTTCATTCGGATGATTAACTCTACCCCAAGAAATGTCTGTGATGTGCAATAAGCCATCTACACCTCCAAGGTCTATAAACACACCGAAGTTTGTAATATTCTTAACAACACCTTCAAGAACCTGACCTTTTTCAAGGTTAGTCAAGATTTGCTGACGTTGTTTTTCAAGGTCTTTCTCAATCAATACTTTATGAGAAACCACCACATTGTCGTTAGTATGATTAATCTTAACCACCTTAACTTCCATTTGCTTATTCACAAATATATCGAAGTCACGGATAGGCTTAACATCAATCTGAGAACCTGGTAAGAACGCCTCAATACCATAGATGTCTACAATAAGACCACCTTTAGTACGACGCTTCACCAATGCATCAAGAATTTCATCAGCTTCAAAAGCTTTCTCGATATTGCTCCATGCAGTAAGGATTCTAGCTTTCTTACGTGAAATCACAAGCTGACCCAATGCATCTTCTTGCTTCTCAATAAACACATGAACAGTGTCACCAGCCTTAAGGTCTGGCAGATCTCTAAATTCAGATCTAGAAACAATTCCGTCTGATTTGAAACCAATATTTAATAATACTTCACGGGCAGTAACACCTACTACAGTAGCCAAAACCACTTCTTTCTCAGAGATTGTGGTTAGTGTTTCTTCGTAAATTTTAGAAAGTTCTTCTTTTTCAGCTACTGAGTAACCTCCGCCAATACCTTTCTTTGAGACTCTGTCCCAATCAAATTCTGGAAATTCTTGATTATCCATATATCTTATTATCAGCTCTTTGATACGACTACAACCCGAGCCTCCGATTGCAGAAATTTGTTAAAAAATTAAATTTTCCTTTAAAAAGGACTGCAAAAGTAAGAATTTGAAATGGGATTGTCAACAGTTATTAGCTTTGTACTGTTTAGAAAGCATCACGCAGATCTGGGCTGGCCCAGATAAGGAGCCCAGTTTTTGCCTATTTTTCCAGAAAAGTCTCTCAGAAACATCACGAAGGTAGGTTTGAAAGGTTTTTTACTTAGCGGCATCCCGGCTTCTTCAGGGGTATTATTGCCTTTAAGGCCATTACAAGCCTTGCACGCTGCCACAAGATTCCTCCAATTGGTTTCGCCGCCTCTAGATTTAGGAAGTACGTGATCAATAGTTAAATCTCTCCCTTTTCCACAATACACACACATATTGCCATCTCTCTTGAAGATATTTTGGCGATTTAGCACCACACCTTTATACGGCACCTTTACATAATTATGAAGTTTTATGACAGACGGCAGAGGATAAGAAACAGAAACTGTGCGAAGTCTTGCTTTATCGTCGCCTTTAAGAAGTTCTGCTTTATCTAGATAAACCAGTAGAAAGGCTTTGGGTACAGTACATACCGTTATGGCACTGTAATCTGCGTTTAGCACCAATACTTTTCTACTCATTTAACTCGAGGTTTATTATAACGCCCCGAAGATACTGAATTTGAGGAAAATTCAAAACGCTAAATGTCTTGTATTCAGCTAATTTAATGCTAGAAGTTTCTGGCCTCTTGCCTTTCCGTATCTTTTGACTTAATACTTTCTCGCTTGTCATAGAGTTTCTTCCCTTTTGCCAAGGCAATATTGAGTTTGGCGAAACCTCTATCACTTATGAAAAGTCTAGTAGGTACTATAGTAAGGCCAACGTCTTTGAGCTTATTTTCTAGTTTCTTTAACTCTTTCCGCTGAAGTAATAGCTTTCGCTCCCTGAGTGGCTCATGATTATAGTGAGTCCCGAATTCATAAGGAGAGATATGTAAGTTTTTAACGAAAAGTTCCCCTTTATGAAGATAGCAGTGAGCATCAGAGATATTTGCTTTGCCCATTCTTATAGATTTCATTTCTGTGCCTCGAAGCACAATACCGGCCGTGAAAGTATCAATGAACTGATACTCGAAAGAAGCCTTACGGTTTTTAATCTCTACTTTATTTTGAATGCCGTTTTTTGCCATTGAGCCGCAAAGCTAGGGAATAAACAGACGGAAGAGCAAATTGAAGGCAAAAATCAAATTTACAAATGAGAGAATTTAGAAAGTGGACAAAATAAAATCCCTGTCTCAATTTTAGTGACAGGGATTCCGACTTACGTGCTTTCCTAATAATCCATGTGCGTCACGCGAACGTGATACAAAGCGGATTAACTCTTTTTGGGTTTCAATAACCCAAATATCTTTCAGTTGGTGTAGCGTAGAGAACAAATGTATGTACTCTTCCTTTATTTTCCAACACTTTATACAGTTTGAATATTTTACCTCATTGTGACAGCAGCCAAAAACCAGCCTGCAACTAATCAGATTCGGATAGTCTAATTACGAATACTGTGCCAACAATGCTTTTAAGGTTTCTTTAAAGAGAAAGACGAAAAGATAATATTTTTTAAGAATCCCTTTATATCTAATTATCAGCTATTTAAAGAATATAAATATGATTATTTAATTCTTATCGCTAATTTTGGCACGTCAAATTTGACATCATAATAAAGAGAAAATCATTTGCTGGAAAAGACTTTATTCTCCACTTCAAAAGAAAAGGAGAAATGCATATTAGTAGGGGTTATAAATAAAGACCAAGACGAAGAAAAAACTAGAGAATACCTAGAGGAATTAGCGTTTTTAGCCGAAACGGCGGGCGTAATTTCTATTAAAACGTTCACTCAGCGACTGCCAAAGCCAGATAATAAAACCTTTGTAGGGAAAGGAAAACTGGAGGAAATAAAGACTTATATTATAGATAATCCAGTGGATTCCGTAATATTTGATGACGACCTTAGTCCTTCTCAGGTGAGAAACCTAGAGACCCATTTTGATGAAATTAAAGTACTGGACAGGAGTCTGCTTATTTTAAATATATTTTCACAACGTGCTAAATCTGATGCCTCCAAAAGGCAAGTGGAGCTGGCTCAATACCAATACCTCTACCCTAGACTAACCAGGATGTGGACTCACCTTAGTAAACAAAAAGGTGGCGTGGGTATGAGAGGACCTGGAGAAAAAGAGTTGGAAACTGATAAACGTATAGTGAAGGACCGTATTTCTTTTTTAAAGTCTAAGTTGGCTAAAATTGACAAACAATCTCTGACACAAAGAAAGGAGCGGGATAGAATAGTTAGAATAGCACTGGTAGGTTATACCAATGTAGGGAAATCTACGCTGATGCGTGCCTTATCAAAGTCCGATGTCTTTGCTGAGAATAAACTATTCGCCACCATAGACTCTACTGTACGAAAGATAGTACTAGGGAACATTCCCTTCTTATTGACGGATACGGTAGGATTTATCAGAAAACTCCCTACCACCCTTGTAGCTTCATTTAAGTCTACGTTAGATGAAATTCGTGAAGCTGATATCTTGCTTCATGTGGTGGATATTGCCCATCCACTTTTCGAGGAGCAGATTGACGTTGTAAACAGTACTCTTGCCGATATTGAGG
>Ga0075117_1000383_pt1 | contig 30259 bp, 28 predicted proteins | sample AntAceMetag02UKJ_FD_69789 | JGI IMG/M metagenome (GOLD analysis project Ga0075117, IMG submission 69789) | Saline lake microbial communities from Ace Lake, Antarctica - Antarctic Ace Lake Metagenome 02UKJ | ecosystem: Environmental > Aquatic > Non-marine Saline and Alkaline > Saline | place... | reverse complement strand
AGAAAATGATGCTTTGGATGTGGTAAACTCTGTCATTACCAACGTGGGTAAAAATGCAGGTGATGCCATGAATCCAGACAGGTCAGACACGCCACATAAATCTAAAACTACCGTAGCTTTTGTAAGTAAAACAGAAAGGCATGGTGTTTCTTCTCAGGAATTATTGAGTAAAGTTAGAGAAGCCTTACAAGGCATCCCTGCTACAGAAATTTCAGTAGAAAGAGAGAGTAATGGCCCTCCAACAGGAAAGCCTATTACTTTACAAATTACTGGAGAAGACTTTGATGTCTTGCGTGATATTGAACAGAAGGTGCTTAGGAAAATAGAAGCTTCTGGAATTCCTGGGATAGATGAATTGAAATCTGACTTGGTTACCAATAAGCCAGAAATAGTGGTAAATGTTGATAGAGAAAAAGCATCAAGAGAAGGTATTAGTACTCAGACTATTGCGATGGCTTTACGCACAGCATTGTTTGGTCAGGAAATTTCTAAATTTCGTGATAATGATGATGAATATCCTATTCAGTTACGCCTTAAACCTGATGATAGAAGTGGGATAGAACAACTTTTAAGCATGAATATCACTTTCAGAGACATGAATATGGGAGGCGTGCTAAGATCTGTTCCTTTGTCTTCTGTGGCAGACATTTCTTACTCTACTACGTTTAGTCAAATAAACAGAACGGATGCCATGCGTACGATAACGCTAAGCTCAGACATGACTCCAGAGTACGCAGATAAGGCCAATGAGATAAATCCTCTCGTTATGGCCGAGATAGCGGATATTGAATTGCCATCTGGCTATTCTATTGGTCAAGGAGGAGAGCAAGAAGAGCAAGCAGAGACTATGGCCTTTTTATTAAAAGCTTTGATGGTAGCCTATATTATTATCTATTTGATATTGGTGGCTCAGTTTAACTCCGTTGTGAAGCCTTTGATTATTTTCTTTACTATAGTTTTAAGTTTAATAGGAGTGCTTCTAGGCTTTATGGCCTTTGACAAAACATTTTCCATATTAATGTCTGGAGTAGGTATTATCGCCCTTTCTGGTATTGTAGTTAAGAATGGTATTCTTCTGATAGAATTTATAGAGGAGCTTCGCAAAAGAGGTTATGGCCTAAGGGAAGCCATTATAGAAGGGGGTTCTACCAGACTTACTCCTGTATTATTAACCGCGTTTTCTACAGTACTGGGTATGGTGCCTTTAGCCGTTGGTTTAGCCTTCGACTTCGGTGCTTTATTTGTAGACCTGGATTGGATTGTTCATATCGGTGGAGACTCTGCCGTATTCTGGAATATCTTAGCTTGGACCATCATCTTTGGTTTATTATTCTCTACTATTCTTACGTTGATTTTAGTACCATGTATGTATTATATCTCGGCTAAATTAAAGCTTAGAATTATGGGTGAAGAGCATGTGAGCAGAGAGTATGCTCCTGAAGAAGAGCTTGAAATCGCTTAAGGTTTCATAAAAGATTTAAAGCCTCGAAGAATTTATTTCTTCGAGGTTTTTTTATGTCTAATTTCTTTGACAAAACTATTTCCCTAATTTCAATTTTTTAAAATTAACCCTCATATGAAATACATAGCATCAATAGACCAAGGAACCACCAGCACACGCTGTATTATTTTCAACAAAAAAGGAGAGATTGTTTCTGTGGGTCAGAAGGAACACGAACAGATATTTCCTCAGGCAGGATGGGTAGAGCACAATCCAGAAGAGATTAGACAGAATACCTTAGAGGTTATTGCCAATGCCAGAATCAAAGAAAACATTTCGATATCTGATATCATGGCCTGTGGTATAACAAACCAGCGTGAGACAGCGATGGTCTGGAATCGTAAAACGGGTAAGCCCTACTATAATGCTATCGTTTGGCAGGATACCCGCGTGGGTAAAAAAGTAGATGAATTAGAGAAGAGCATTGGCTCAGATTGGTTCAAAAAAATGACGGGCTTGCCTTTGGCTACGTACTTCAGCGGATTGAAAATTCAATGGATTTTAGAAAACGTAGAAGGCGTAAGAGAAGCTGCTGAGCAAGGAGAGGCCATATTCGGTAACATGGATACTTATACTGTTTGGCATTTGACGGGTGGTGTAGATGGAGGTTTGCATTTGACAGATGTAACTAATGCCTCCAGAACTCAGCTTATGAATATTAAAACCATGGAATGGGAAGATGAGATCCTTTCAATGCTTAATATCCCAAAAGCCATGCTACCGGAAATTATGCCCAGTAGTAAGGTCTATGGAAAAATAAAATCTGAACCGCTTAGAGGTGTGCCTTTAGCAGGAATTTTGGGGGACCAACAAGCTGCTTTGGTAGGCCAAACATGCTATGCTCCAGGAGAGGCTAAAAACACATACGGAACAGGCTGCTTTATGTTAATGAATACGGGAACGGAGGCCGTACCCTCTAAATATGGTTTGCTAACTACGGTGGCCTATCAATTTGATGGGCAACCGGTACATTATGCTCTAGAAGGTTCTGTAGCTATCGCGGGAGCTTTGGTACAGTGGCTTAGAGATAACCTGGGCATGATTAAAAACAGCGAGGACGTACAAGCTTTGGCACAAACGGTGGACGATAATGGCGGGGCTTATTTTGTGCCTGCTTTTTCTGGCCTTTATGCCCCACATTGGAATAATAACGCTAGAGGAATTGTAGCTGGCTTAACTCAATTTGTCAATAAAGGACACATTGCAAGAGCTGTTTTAGAAGCTACGGCTTATCAGACAAGGGACGTATTAGAGGCTATGGAGAAGGATAGTGGTATAGAAATAAAATCTTTAAGAGTTGACGGTGGCATGACTGTCAATGAACTCTTGATGCAGTTTCAGTCAGACATCATGGACGTGGAGGTTATCCGTCCCAAAATGATAGAGACTACAGCTCTAGGTGCTGCTTATGCGGCAGGAATGGCTGTAGGGTATTGGGAAAATTTTGATGATTTAAAACAAAATTGGGGTGTGGATAAGACTTGGAAATCTGAAATGACAGCGAAAAAAAGAGATTTTAATTTCAAAGGCTGGAAGAAGGCTATCGAAAGAAGTTTGGACTGGGAAGACTAGTATTTATAAATAGAGAAGTCTGTTTGAATGATTCAAAGAAGGCCTTTGTTTTTAATTAAGCAAGGGTCTTTTTGGCTGTATGAAAAATGAAAATAAAAGCAACAAAATACCCAGTAATAAATTTAGAACTATCTAACAGCGAAGAGTTGTCTCTGGATGTGGAGGGTTTTCTAAATAAGATAACGCCTAATGAACATAGCCCTTACAAAAAGATTCTAGAGCCTGATGTTTTCCGGAAAGCTTTCATCTTGGGAGATAACTTGGTTTGGGATGGCGTATTGGAAAGAGTGATGTGCGGTGGAGACACCATGTGGCTTCTAGCTGAATTTAGCGAGGCTGAATTAATGGGAGAGGCCAATGCTTTTCCTGCGGCTTACTGTTAAAGGTTGGCTAAAAAAACCTTAGCTGGCCGCCTTTAATAAAGAGGTCGTAATTGTATGGCGGGAAAGACCTGCCAGCCATATATTTTGTTTTGCTGAGCTTGTGCAGCTGTTTGATGTGCTCCGCAAAAATGGCTTCGCCTGTCATTCTTCGGCCAAAATCACTATCGTTTATTCTGCCACCGTGCATTTCTTTAATTTGGTTCAAGACCTTCTCTGCTTTATTAGGGATGCTTTTATGAATCCATTCACTGAAAATTTCACCGACGGATCCGTTTAGTCTTACCACCGTATAACCAGCCCAACAAGCTCCGTTTAGCGAAGCCTGTTTTATCAATTCAGGAATTTCATGGTCGTTTAATCCTGGAATTATGGGAGCGGTATTAACCCCTACGGGAATTCCCATTTGGGATAATTGTTGTATCACAGACAGCCTTCTTTGGGCAGAGGCTGTTCTGGGCTCCATAAGCCGTCTCAGTTCCTCATTCAAAGAAGTCAAGGAAACTATGACGTGAATTAGGTTCATTTTGGCCAGTTCTAGTAGAATAGATTTATCCCTAAGAATGAGAGCATTTTTGGTGATGATAGAAACAGGATTTCTATACTTTAGGCAGACTTCTAGTAGCTTTCTCGTGTTTTAAATTGTCTTTCTGCTGGCTGATAACAATCTGTATTTCCCGAAAACATTATTTGGAGCAACTTTCCAGGATTTTTTATTGAATTCCTTTTCTAAAAGCTCAGGAGCATTTTTCTTGATGATGATGTTTTGCTCAAATTCTAATCCGGCGGAATAGCCGTAATATTCATGTGTATTTCTAGCATAACAATAGATGCAGCCATGTTCACAGCCTTGGTAAGGGTTTACAGAAAAGCTATTTGGTAAATCAGGACTTTTGTTTCCGTTTACCACTTTCTTGGCATTTTCTATCAGAAACTTTGTTTTTGTACTTCTAAAATTATCCTCATCGCTGTAGGCAAATTCGTCGTCATAGCTGACGGTGTTACCAAGAAACCTATTGGCTCTATTGTGCTGGGCACCACGGCCTTTTATGTTGGGAATTGCACTCATTGAAAGACTTTAAAGGGTATTAGAGAGTCATAAAAGTAAAGTCATTCTAACAGCACCAAATGAATTCCCTTACCTTTGCTATATCTTTTGGCACTTACAAACCAGTAAAAATGACACATTCACTTAAGCTTAAAAAACCTCTCGCTGTTTTTGATTTAGAAACCACTGGAACTAACATCTCCCGAGATAGAATTGTGGAGATTTCTATCGCTAAGGCGATGCCCGACGGAAGTGTAGAGGTGAAAACCAAAAGGATAAATCCTGAAATGCCTATCCCTTTGGAGACAAGTTTAATTCATGGGATTTATGATGAGGATGTAAAAGATGAGCCTACTTTCAGGCAAATGGCTAAATCTATGGCTCAGTTTCTTCAAGGCTGTGATTTAGCAGGCTTTAATAGTAATAGGTTCGATATTCCTATGCTGGTAGAAGAATTTCTGAGGGTAGATACTACTATTTTTGACCTTAAGAATAGGAAGTTTGTGGATGCTCAAAGAATTTTTCATCAAATGGAGCCTAGAACTTTAGGGGCGGGGTATAAATTTTATTGTGGAAAGGATCTGATAAACGCTCATAGTGCAGAGGCAGATACTTTGGCCACACTTGAAGTGCTTTGTGCTCAAATAGAAAAGTACGAGGGAGTTAAAATCACAACCAAAAAAGGAGAAGAAATAGAGCCCGTAAAAAACGATATAGAAGCCTTACATGAATTCACTTCTGGTAAAATGGTAGATTTTGCTGCAAGAATGGCCTATGACTCGGAAGATAATATTGTCTTCAATTTTGGTAAACATAAGGGCAAAAAAGTAGTAGACGTTTTTAACAAAGAAAAAGGCTATTATGATTGGATGATGAACAGTGATTTCCCGTTGGATACCAAGAGGAAACTAACAGAGGTGAAGTTAAGCATGGCGGGAGGCCTTTTTAAGGCATAAACAAATGCCTGAAAAAACTAAATCTGACCTAAACTTAAAGGAGAAATTGGCTAGTTTTGTGGATATTTCTTGAAAAGAAAATTTATGGAGAATCAAATTCCTGACGTCATTGCTCAAGTACCCTTGACTAATTATGTCTTACTAGCAAGCATTCTTTTCGTGATAGGCATAGTAGGTGTTTTGACTAGAAGAAACGCCCTCATTATTTTTATGTCCATAGAGCTTATGCTGAATGCCGTTAATCTTCTTTTAATAGCATTTTCTTCTTATCGTTCAGATCCAAACGGCCAGATTTTCGTGTTTTTTATTATGGCTGTCGCAGCAGCAGAGGTAGCCGTGGGCCTAGCTATTATAGTGATGCTGTACAGAAACATCAGATCCATAGATATTGGTTTGTTAGATAAACTTAGAGGTTAAAAATATAATCCAGAAAAACATATATGTCGCTGATTCCATTAATACCTCTTTTCCCATTCATCGGTTTTCTGATTAATGGACTAGGTTTTAAGAAAATCCCTCAGAATCTCGTAGCTCCCATCGGTATAGCCGCTTCCTTCCTTTCTTTTCTCTGTACGGTGGTGGTTTTTGTAGAGTTTCAGGGCAGTCCAGTTATCTATACTTTTTTTGATTGGATAAGTGTTGGAAGCCTTCATGTTTCCTTTGCCTTTCAGCTAGATCAGCTGAGCATATTGATGCTCTTTGTGATTACGGGAGTGGGTTCATTAATACATCTGTACTCTGCTGGGTACATGAAGCACGATGCTGGCGTGGGGAAGTTCTTCTCCTATTTAAACCTTTTCCTGTTTTCCATGTTGATATTGGTTCTTGGAGCCAATTACCTCATCATGTTCATCGGTTGGGAAGGTGTAGGGCTTTGTTCTTATTTATTGATTGGTTTTTGGAATAAACGGTCAGATTTTGGAGACGCAGCCCGAAAGGCCTTCATCATGAACAGGGTAGGAGACTTAGGTTTCCTAATAGGCGTTTTTTTAATATTCAGAGAATTCGGAACGCTTGAATATTTAAATGTTTTTGAGCAAGCCTCTCACATGACTTCGGGGTCTTTGTCCTTAATGTTTATTACGTTTTGTCTATTCATAGGAGCCATGGGCAAATCGGCTCAGATTCCTTTATTTACTTGGCTACCTGATGCCATGGCGGGACCTACGCCAGTTTCGGCATTAATTCATGCTGCTACTATGGTGACAGCGGGTGTTTACGTGGTGGTGCGAAGCAATATCTTGTACACGCTATCTCCTGACACCCTAGAGTTTATAGGCTGGATAGGTACCTTAACGGCTTTGATAGCTGCTGCTATTGCCCTTTTTCAAAACGATATTAAGAAAGTGCTGGCGTATTCTACGGTGAGTCAGCTAGGATTTATGTTTATAGGATTAGGCGTAATGGCCTTCACATCAGGCTTTTTTCATGTCATTACACACGCTTTTTTTAAGGCACTCTTATTCTTAGGAGCAGGTAGTGTTATTCATGCCATGGGCAATGAGCAGGACATCCGAAAAATGGGGGGGCTCTGGTCTAAGACCAAAATAACTGCAATTACCTTTCTGATTGGTACCCTCGCTATTTCGGGTTTGCCTCCCTTTGCAGGTTTCTTTTCTAAAGACGAGATTTTGGTGCATGCCTTTCAGCATAATAAACTGATGTGGGTTTTAGCCATGCTAAGCTCTTTCATGACGGCTTTTTACATGTTCAGGTTGTTTTTCCTAGTCTTCAAAGGGCAATTTAGAGGTACTGCCGAGCAAGAAGAAAAAGTACTTGAGTCTCCCAAGTCTATGACCATTCCTTTACTTGTATTGGCTCTCTTATCGGTAATAGGAGGATTTATGGGCATGCCGGAAATTTTCCATTTCCCACATGCCTTGTCAAACTTCTTGGACCCTATCTTTATTTACTCTAAATCTGTTTCAGAAGACTTTGGTGCCATAACGGTGAGTCATGGCGTAGAATGGTTGTTGATGGGCTTTTCGGTTTTATTGGCGGCGGCAGCTCTCCTACTATCGTACGTCCTGTATGTTAGAAAAGGTATTATTCCTAAAGCAGACATCGAGATGAGTGGTTTTCAGAAAGTGTTCTACGATAAATTCTATTTGGACGAAAACTATGACAGACTTTTCGTAAAACCCATTGAAAAAATGTCAAACTTCTTCGGTGAAGTTTTTGACCCAAAGGGGATAGATGGCCTTATAATTTTGTTGGTAAAAGGTATCAGGTTTTCATCTAATGCCTTCGGAAGACTTCAGACAGGAACCACGGGGTTCTATATTTTACTTATGACCCTGGCCATAGCGTTTATCCTCATCTTTAATTTGGGCGATGGCATTCTTAACTATTTCAGTACCTTCTTTAAAGCGATAACTAACGGATAAATGCTACTATTATCACTTCTACTCATTCCGCTTTTAGGTGCTTTAGGTCTAATAATTTTCAATAAGTCAGAGCAGGCATTGGCAAAAAAAATGGCTTTAGCCTTCTCTGGCTTAAACCTCGTGCTATTTGGTTACGCCTTGTCCGTTTTTAAAAGCGGAGATGGGTCCACTCTAGCTTTCAGTGCACCTTGGCTTCCTGACTTTAGTCTGTCTTTAAGTTTCGCTTTAGATGGCTTTAGTCTATTATTGGTAGGTCTTACATGCCTGTTAATACCGCTCATAGTTTTGAGTACTTTTAAAATTAAGTATGAGAATGCGTCCTTGTTTTACGGACTCATTTTACTTACTCAAGTGGCACTAATTGGTGTCTTTATGGCTCAGGACATTTTCCTTTTCTATTTCTTTTTTGAGGCAGCATTAGTACCTGTTTACTTCCTCTCTATTAAATGGGGAGGCCGAAATGCAGCAAAGGCTGTTTTCAAGATGTTCGTTTACACGGTTTTGGGAAGTTTATTTATGCTCGTAGGGTTGGTTTATTTATATACCAAAGCACAAACAGGAAACATGCAGGCCATTGTGGATTCTATAGAATTCCTTCCTGCTACCGCTCAATATTTACTTTTCGCTGGTTTTGTTTTGGCCTTCGCAATCAAAATGCCTCTTTTTCCATTCCATACTTGGCAGGCCAATGCCTACTCGGAATCTCCAACGGCTGCGACCATGCTTTTAGGAGGACTACTCTCAAAAATGGGGGTCTATGGTATAATAAGACTGGTACTTCCCTTTTCGCCAATGGGTGTAAAGGAATATGGCCTGCTTGTATTGACTTTGGGAGTTGTTGGACTTATTTATGGTTCCATAGTAGCGGTCAAACAAAGTAACCTTAAAAGGCTTTTGGCTTATAGTTCTTTTGCCCACATGGGCTTAATGGCTGCGGGTGTACTTAGCGGTACTTTGGAAGGTATGCAGGGAGCGATGTTTCAGATGATGGCTCATGGAATTAATACCGTAGGCTTGTTTTTTGTGGTTAAAATCATTTTTGAACGAACCGGCGTGCGTAGCTTAGAGTCTTTAGGAGGGCTGTCACAAGATGCCCCTAGACTGAGCATATATTTCATGATAATATTATTGGGAAGTGTGGCTTTACCGTTGACTAATGGGTTTGTTGGAGAGTTTCTTCTTTTAAAAGGAGTATTTGACAGCCACACATTGCTAGGTGTTATTGCAGGTATATCCATCATACTGGGAGCCGTCTATATGCTTAGGCTATTCCAAAAAAGTATGTTTGGCGAAAAACAGAACGAAGGGCAAACTATAAGGGATGTCAGTGGCTCAGAGTCTGTTGTTCTTTTGGTGATTTCGGCATTGGTACTGATAATGGGTGTTTTTCCTAATTATATTTTAAAAATTTCTGAGCCTGCATCATTGCAGTTATTAGAGTATTTGACGCAGATTTAAAGAAATATGTATTCAATCATCTCGCTTTCGATTTCCGGACTTTTGACTTTGTTTTTGGGTTTTTCTGAAAATAAAAAGTTGGTATTTCCGCTGTCCATTTTCTTCATGGTTTTGGCCTTAGGCCTGGGCTTTGTAGACTGGAACGCTCCAGGCTTCTATTTCAATAATATGATTGAGGTAAACAATGAAAGTATTGTTTTTAGCTCAATTGTTATCTCATCAGCCATTTTGGTACTTATGCTGTCTGAAGGCTTCAAAGATTTTGAGTTTGCACAGCCAGCAGAATATTATGCCCTGATACAGCTTTCTCTGGTAGGTACTATTATGATGATTTCTTATGAAAACCTCATCATGCTCTTTTTAGGGATAGAGATCTTGTCTGTGGCTCTTTATGTTTTAACAGGTTCTGATAAACGAAATATTAGAGGCAATGAAGCGGCCATAAAATATTTCCTGATGGGAGCATTTGCTACAGGGATTTTACTTTTTGGGATAGCCATGTTTTATGGTTCTCAAGGCAGTTTTGATATTCATGCCTTAAGCGGGTTAGAAGAAAGAAATACGGAGGAACTCGGTTTTCTTTGGATTGGCTGTACGTTCATGCTTATAGGCTTAACATTTAAAGTGTCCGCGGCTCCATTTCATTTTTGGGCTCCAGATGTGTACGAAGGAGCCCCCACTATTTTTACGGCTTTTATGGCTACGGTGGTAAAGACGGCGGGTTTTGTGGCCATTTATAGAATACTATCCATCACCTTTCAAGATATTTCAGCTTTCTGGTGGATAATTATAGCGATACTTACTTGCCTTTCATTGATTATAGGAAACGTAACGGCTGTTAAACAGGACAGCTTTAAGCGTATGATGGCTTACTCTAGTATATCTCATGCGGGTTTCATGTTAATGGCTTTGCTAGGGGATATGGAAAAGGCCTCTGGTACTATTATGTTTTACTCAGTAGCTTATACGCTGGCTACAGTGGCAGGGTTTGGGGTACTAATGGCTGTTTCTAAGCATAGGTTAGAAAACGGAAGACCCTATGAAAAGATTGACTTGTTTACAGGTTTAGCCAAGGACAACGGCCTTCTTACTGGTGTTTTAGTCATCTCTTTACTTTCTCTTTCAGGAATCCCTTTAACTGCTGGTTTTTGGGGAAAGTTTTTTGTTTTTAGCGGAGTAGCTGCCAAAGGATTTTATGCGTTTTTGATATTGGCAATACTGATGTCGGCTATTTCCATTTACTATTACTTTAAGCCTATTTCTTATTGTTTCAGTAAGGCTGGTACGCTTTCAAAAGTACACTTACACGGTTCTACTAAGTTAATATTGGTTTTATGTACCATTGGCACCATTCTTTTAGGAATATTTCCGAACGTTTTACGTTCAATATTCTAAAGGGAATTTATTGAAAGTGCTTTTCAATCATATCATCAAAAGAGAGATAAAAGGTTTTTTTAACTTTTTTCTTACAGGAGTCTTTGGTGCTTCGGTTAATTTTTGGTTCCAAATTCCATTAAAAATATGGTTTTTGGAGAGAGGTTTGGAAGACAGCCTTGCCTTGTTTTGGAGTGTCTTCTGGGCTTATATGATAGCTACAGCAGTCAGTTTTCTTCCGGCCAAAGTCTTTGCCTTTAATTCTCAAGACTCTGGAAATTCTTCCAGAGAATGGCTTAAGTTTTTCTTCATAGCAGTATTAGCATTGGGCGTTCAGGAATTAGTTACTATAATTTCACTTCGTGAAGTCATTAATCCTTTCTTTGAAGACTTTAGCCCTTTCTTTCGTGAGAAGGGAGCTCATTTGACGGGCATGGCAGTCAGCTTTATGGCCAACTTTCTTGGGCATAGATTTTTCACGTTTAGATCAACGGGTATTTATCAATTGCTACGGCCATAATGGCATTTAGCTAAGAATGAACTATAATAATCTTATATTTTAAGTTTATTTTAAAGAAAAAACAAGGGCAAAAGGTCATAATCTTAAAATTTACTTAAATTTGAATCTCATTTTATAACTCTTAAACCAAACGTTACGATGAAAAAATTAATCGCTGTTATGTTATTGGCTGGAATGGCTTCTTTCACTGCTTGTTCTTCTGCTACTGATTCTGCTACTGACGCTGAAGAAGCTGCTGCTGTTGTAGAAGAAGCTGCTGATGCTACTATGGAAGCTGCTGAGGCAGTTGTAGATTCTGCAAGTGCTACTATGGAAGATGCTGCTGAAGCAGTTGAAGGAGCTGTTGCTGAATAATATTAGCTGATATTCTTTATAGAAGCCTTCTCATGAAAATGGGAAGGCTTTTCTTTTTTTAGACTCTATATTTGTACAAAAAAACCTGCATGCTAGATAGAACACAAGCTCCGTCATTCAAAGCCATTCAAGCCATGGAGCTTCCTGGAATAAAAAGGGAAGTCTTGCAAAATAACTTAAAGCTCTACAGTGCTGGTTTTGCTAAGCAAGATGTACTTAAAATCGAATTGATTTTTAATGCAGGTTCTGCTTTTGAAAAGAAGAATGGTATATCATCCATATTCTCTCAAACATTGCTGGGTGGCACTGCCACTAGTACTGGGGCAGAGGTGATGGCCGGCCTTGACCAGTATGGAGGTTTTGTTGAATTAAGCTCTCGGGTGGAGAGGTTTCACATTATTCTATATGGAATTCCAAGGTTTATAGAAAAGTATCTGAGCATTATTAAGGATATTTTAGAAAATGCGATCTTCCCAGAAGAGGAAATAGAGCTTCAGAAAAAACTAGCCTTGCAGGGTTTGAAACTAAATTTGGACAAATCCACTTTCTTGGCCGGTCGTGCTTTTAAAAAACTAATTTTTGGTGAGGAGAATCCATATGGTAAAACGCTAGATCAAAAGGACTTAGAGGCTGTCAATAGAAAAGATCTGCTAGATTTTTATCAAGACAATGTACAGGGAAGAGCTTTTAAAATATTCCTTTCCGGGAACGTAGGTGCAAGGGAAGAATTAGCCGTGAAAAATACCTTTGGCCAAGTAAATTATATATCAAATGCAGCTCTAAATCTTACTTATCCCCTTGCGTTTCCGCAGAGACAAGAGCTGGTGGAGCTGAAAGATAAAATGCAGTCTACTATCAGATTGGGAAAACCAATGTTTGACAGAAAACATCCAGACTTTTTCAAAATGCTGGTTACCAACACAGCCTTTGGCGGCTATTTTGGGAGTAGATTGATGAAAAACATAAGAGAGGATAAAGGTTATACCTACGGTATTTCATCTTCTTTTACACCATTAGACGGATTTGGTTACTTGTTGATTGGCTCAGATGTGGTTAAAGAAAACACAGCCGATACATTTGATGAAATTGGTAAGGAAATAAAAACACTGCAAACGAAGGCCATCGGTCAAGAAGAGTTAGAGGCTGTCAAAAATTATATGTGCGGTAGTTTTGCTGGATCTCTAACCACGGCTTTTGAGATTGTGGATAAGCACAAAAACCTCATTATCTATGATTTGGATGTAAGATTCTATAATGACTTCATCACTAATATTAACGCTGTCAGTTCAGAAGATATCTTAGAAATGGCCACAAAGTATCTAGATTTGAACAGTATGAGTGAAGTAGTGGTGGGCGAGCGTATTTAAACAGGAAAAAATAAATCATCCTCTTCCATAGCTCGGTAGTTTAAGACATTTGTGAGCACCATAAGAATGAGGGTTCTAGAGGCCTGCTTTAGTGGGATATTGGCCAATTTAGCAAACTTATTAAGGGTAATGGACTTGTGCTCTTTTAGGTGGTTCATGAGCATGCGTTCTTTATCTCCATAGGCAAACCTAAGACTTTTGTTTTTTTTGAGGCCTTTAAGTATTTCCCGAATCTCCTTGCTCGCTTGAATAGTTTTGTCCGCTTCCCTTACATAGACTCTTTGATTTCCTTCTTCTAGCACTTTGTGTGGTTTATCTTCACTTTCTTTGAAATGAAAGATAAGTACTTCCCTTTCTTTTGGAAGCTTAACTCGCTCAATAGAATAAGTGAGTTTTGGTGAAATGCCTTTCTCTATTTCTCTGACCATCACATACTCCTCTTCATCCGCAAAGGGGACTCCAGGAATCCCACCATCATCATCTACTCCTAAAAATAGCATTCCACCAGACGTATTGGCAAAGGCCACCATCTCACGAATAATTTTATCTGGATGTTTGGCCTTGAATTTAAATTCAATTTTGAGTCCTTCTCCTTTAGATACTAGTCTTTCTAAGTCCGATATCGTCCTGGGTTCTATTCTTTCTGCGTCGTAGTCTAAGATCACCGGCTTGTTTTTTTGGCTTGGCTAAAATTACATACGGATAAGAAGTAAAACAAAACCGATATTGTGGAATTGGTTTTATATTTTTGAGAAGTAAAATCTAATTTTTTATTTATGCCTAGTTTAAAAACATTAACGCTACTTATGATAACTTCATTTGGTCTACATGCCCAGCAAAAGAATATTGGAAAACTTGTTGTTGAGGACCCTGGGTTTCATCAATTATTAAGTAAGGACGCCCAAATAGAAGTATTGGCCAGTGGTTTTACTTGGTCAGAGGGCCCTGTCTGGAGCAAAGAAGGTGGGTTTCTGTTGTTTTCAGATGTGCCAGAGAATACCATTTATAAATGGAAGGAGGGAGAGGCTCTAAGCATTTTCTTAAAGCCATCCGGCTATACAGGGAAGCTTCCATACAGTTCTGAGCCGGGAAGTAACGGACTCATCATCAATAATACTGGTGACTTGGTGGCCTGTGAACATGGGGACAGAAGATTGACTAAGATGCCTTTAAATAGCCCTGGAGGCAAATTTCCGTTGGCAGACAATTGGGAAGGAAAACGTTTCAATAGTCCTAATGATGTAGTGCAGACTACTAATGGTACTTATTTTTTTACAGATCCACCATATGGCTTAAATGGCAGAGAAGATTCCAAAGATAGAGAGATTGACTTTTTTGGAGTTTATAAAGTAGACCCTAAAGGGAATTTAACAGCCGTAATAAAGGATTTAACAAGACCTAATGGTGTGGCCCTATCCCCCGACGAGAGTGTGCTTTATGTGGCTCAGTCTGACCCTGAAAGAGCGATTGTGATGTCCTATCCTATTTTAGAAGATGGAGAATTAGGCAAAGGCGAAGTGCTTTTTGATGCCACCGATATGGTGAAAGCAGGTTTGGTAGGACTCCCTGATGGTCTAAAGACTGACGCTTCAGGAAATATTTTTTGTACGGGTCCTGGAGGAATTATGGTGCTAACTTCACATGGTAAGTTGTTAGGAAGAATAGATACGGGGCAGGCCACCTCAAATTGTGCATGGGGAGATGATGGATCCGTACTTTATATAACAGCCGATATGTTTATGTGTAGAATCAAAACCAAAACGATTGGCAAAGGATTTTAGCAGCCTATTTCAGAAAGAAATATTCCAATTGACCATACCGAGATATCAAAATTAGATTTCTTTGATAATCATTTGGAATCTACCTATTTTTGCGGCTCGTTTTTGCGGAATGTATAACGACGTATAAATTTTATTTAAAATTTTAGAATGGCATTAATTAACAGAATTAGAGAAAACTCTGCCCTTACTATAGGGATTTTGACGATAGCATTACTCGCATTTATCATTGGCGATTACTTTACAAGTCAGTCTTTTGGAAGTAGTGGTCAACAGGAGGTGGGAGAAATAAATGGTGTTGGAATTGATAGACAAGAGTTTACCAAGCTCGTAGAGGCTCAGCGTCAGCAGCAAGAACTTTCTACAGGAAGATCTGCGACAGAGCAAGAGTTAAAAAATATTAGGGAGCAGGTATGGGAGCAGCTTGTTCAGAGCAATGCTTTCCAAGATGAATATGATGCCTTAGGTATTGATGTTACTTCGGATGAATTAAGAGAAATGATTCAGGGTACTAAAAACCTGCATCCTTTTATTCGTCAACAATTCACAGATCCTCAAACGGGTGTATTTAATGCTTCTCAGCATAGAGAGTTTATAAATGCAGCAGCAAACAAAACATTGCCTCCTGGTCAACAATTGGTTTGGGATAATTTCAAATCTAGTTTAATACAAATTAGAAAAAGTGAGAAATATCAGAACCTAGTGAGTGCGGGTGATTATATAACAACTGCTGAAGCTAAAAAAGAATACGAGGTGCAAAACAATAAGGCATCTGCGGAGTACCTTTATGTGCCTTTTTACAGCGTTTTGGATTCTACCGTTACTGTGACAAGTAATGAAGTAGAGAAGTATTACAGTAAGCACTCAAATGAGTTTCAGGGGATAGACAGTCGTTCTATAGACTATGTACTATATCAAGTATTGCCTTCTGCGGAAGACTCTGCAAATCTTCAGTTAGAAATTAATGATCTCGCAAGAGGTCTGGCGGCTGCTCAAAACCCAGATGCCTTTGCGTCTGCTAATTCTGATGTTAATAATCCTAAACTTTGGGGTGCTGCAGAAGTGTCAAATGAGTTAAAAGCGGCGATAAGTACCTCAATAGTGGGAGGTTTAATTGGCCCCATCAAAGAAGGTCAGAATTACAGTATTTATAAGTACCAAGGTACACAGCAGGATACTGTGAGTACTTTGAGAGCATCTCATATATTGATTCGTGCAGAAGGAGCAGATGATGCCTCTAAAGCAGAGGCTAGAGTAAAGGCTCAAAATCTACTGGCTCAAATTAAAGGCGGTGGAAACTTTGAAGCTCTAGCGAGAATTAATGGAACAGATGGAACAGCTCAAGTAGGTGGAGACCTAGGTTTTTTTAGCAACAACGGACAAATGATACCTGCTTTTGAAACAGCAGTGTTTGCTCACTCAGGCACTGGACTAATACCAAGGTTAATTGAAACTGATTTTGGATTTCATATAGTTAAGGTGACAGAGGCGAAGTCAAACGTGAGGTACAAGATAGCTGCCATTACTAAAATTTTAGAACCATCTGAAATTACATTGAATGATACTTATCAGTTAGCTGAGTCATTGAGAACTGGTGTTGAGACTATTGATCAACTGAAGACAGCTGTGGAAGCAGACGGTGACTTAGTGCTTCTGTCTGCTGAAAGAGTTTCTGCTTCAGCCACGGGTTTTAGTTCTCTTCAGGATGCTAGAGAAATAGTACTGTGGGCTTATGACAGTAAAATAGAAGTAGGAGATGTAGCAGATAGGGTTTTTGTCTTAGGAGATACTTATGTTATTGCTGGTTTGAAGGCGGCTTCCGATAAGGAAAGCCCCAAAGCAGCTGATTTCAAGTCGCAGATAGAAGCGAAGGTTAGAAACCAGAAAAAAGCCGATGTACTTATAGCCAAATTGGGTAGTGCTTCTGGAGACTTTGGAGCTATTGCTAAGTCTTATGGTGCTGGTGCACTGTTGGAGTCTGTAACAGACATTAATATGCTTACAGGTATGTTGAATAGTGCTGGCATTGATGGTGTAGCTATAGGCAAGCTATTTGGTATGAAAGTAAATGAAAGTTCTAAGCCTTTTGCTGGAGATAATGGTGTTTTCATGATGAAGAAATTAGACGAGACGTTAGCACCAGAAATTGCTGACTATTCTAAATACAAAGATGATATCAGCCAAAAAGTAGGCGTATATGGAAATGCTCAGGCAGCCGATCAGGCTGTTCGTGAAGCTGCAGAGATTGTAGACAGAAGATCTAAGCTTTTCTAGTCATTTTAAATAATTAATACGAAAGGGATGCCTAGAGGCGTCCCTTTTTTTATGAACTTTATTTTATGAATAACTTATTTCCCATTTTCTTAAAGCTAGAACAAATGAACCTCCTGATCGTGGGTGGGGGTTATGTGGGCCTCGAAAAACTCGAGGCTGTTTTGAAAAATTCTCCAAAGACCAATATCACTCTTGTGGCTCCTGAAATATCAAAGGAAATTCGAGCGTTGGCCAAAACATGTAATACGACACTTCTTTTGGAGCCTTATGACAAGAAACATCTCTTGGGTAAAAACTTAGTGATAGTGGGTACGGGAGTTGTGGCTGTAAGTAGCGTAGTGCAAGCCGACTGTAAGGGGGCTAATATCTTAGTGAACGTGGCTGACAATCCCCCTTTGTGTGATTTTTACCTGGGCTCTGTTGTCAAAAAGGGAGACCTGAAGGTGGCTATCTCCACTAATGGGAAATCACCGACCTTTGCAAAGCGTTTTCGTGAGATATTAGAGCAAGTTTTGCCTGAATCCTTGCAAGAGACCTTAGATAACCTTCAACTACTTAGAAATAGATTAAAGGGGGATTTTGAATACAAAGTGGAGAAGCTTAACGAAATAACCAATGTGATGAAAAAGGAATCCTAAATACTAGGTTTCTATTTCTAGAACTTCACATGCTTTTCTGGCGGCGTCTTGTTCAGCTTTCTTTTTATTCCAACCCTGACCTTCGCTTATTATTTCGTCATCTACTTTTACCTGAGCCACAAATTCCTTGCTATGATGTTTGCCGTTTTCTTTAACGATGTCAAAAGCCACTATTTTGCCTAGAGATTGAGACCACGTAAGTAATATACTCTTATAATTGGCATTATTTTTTATAACCATATGTAAGTCAAAGTAATTGGCAATGAGGTTTTTAACAATGAATTTTTTGGTAAAAACAAAGCCTTTGTCTAAGAATACAGCACCTATTAGTGCTTCCATAGCATCACCATACATAGAGGTCCTAGTATGCGTAACTCGGTTACCATCAAAGGTAATAAGGCCATCAAGGCCAATCTTACGGGCAACTTGGTTTAAAGATTCACGGTTTACAATTCTAGACCTTATTTCAGTGAGGAAGCCCTCATCCCTAAATGGGTATTTCTTAAACAAATATTCGGCAATTATCATACCTAGCACAGAATCTCCTAAATACTCTAACCTTTCGTTTGACTCTTTAAAACCCTTTACCACCGATTTTTTGGAGGCAGAGGTATGTCTCAAAGCCAACCTATAAAGGGAATCGTTTTTTGGCTTAGAGCCGATAATTCGTTCTATAGATTTCCTAAATTCCTGAGCTTCAGCGTCTGGTCTAAAAAAATCTAGTATTGTTTCTGTTACTGCCATTAAGTATTTAAATCAGCCGAAGGGCAGACTGTCATGCAATTTAGCCATTATATTTTTTAAATATAAGTGTAGCGTTATGACCACCAAAGCCAAAGCAGTTAGACAATACAACGTCAATTTTTCTTGCCTTGGCCACGTTTGGAGTTAAGTCAATACGAGCATCTATTTTCTCGTCTACATTGAATAAGTTAATCGTTGGTGGTACCATTTGATGTTTAATAGCCAAAATGGCAGCCACGGACTCTACGGCTCCCGCACCTCCTAAAAGATGGCCAGTCATAGACTTTGTGGAGCTCACACTAACTTTATATGCGTGGTCCTTAAATAGATTCTCTATAGCTGTAATTTCCTGTGGATCTCCCAAGCCAGTAGATGTTCCATGGGTATTGATATAATCAATATCTTCAGGTACCATGTTCGCGTCTCTAAGAGCGTCTTCCATAGAAAGAAAGGCACCTAATCCGTCTGGATGTGGGGCAGTAATGTGATAGGCATCAGAAGACATTCCTCCTCCGGCTAATTCACAATATATTTTAGCTCCTCTAGCTTTAGCATGTTCATATTCTTCCAAAATAAGACTGGCTCCACCTTCTCCAAGTACAAAACCATCTCTATCGGCATCATAAGGTCTAGATGCTGTCTTATAATCATCATTACGTGTAGATAATGCTCTTAGAGCATTAAATCCACCGATGCCCGCACGGGTAACTGCTGCTTCAGAACCTCCAGTGACACAGGCCACCATTCTACCTAAGCGTATGTAATTAAAAGCATCAATGACGGCATTGTTTGTGGATGCACAAGCAGACACGGTTACAAAATTTGGCCCTCTAAAACCATGACGCATAGAAATTTGACCTGAGGCCGAATCCGCTATCATTTTAGGTATAAAGAAGGGGTTTATTTTGGGGATCATGTCTGTAGCGGCCAAATTGAGCATTTCTTCCTCAAAAGTTTTTAAGCCACCAATTCCAGAACCCCAGATAACGCCTATCTTGTTTTTGTTTACTTTGTCCATATCAAAACCAGCATCTGCCACGGCCTGATCTGCAGCTACTACACCAAACTGCGTGAATAAGTCCATTTTACGAGCGTCTTGTCTAGCTATGAAGTCTGTAGGCTCAAAGTTTTTTAATTCACAGGCAAACCGGGTTTTATAAGCAGAGCAGTCAAATCGCGTAATGAGATTTGCTCCACTTACACCATTTTTCAGGCTCTCCCAGAAAGAATCTACGTCATTGCCTATGGGCGTTAATGCCCCCAAGCCAGTAACTACTACTCGTTTTAATTCCATATTAGTCTTGATTAGAAATGAAAAAAAGTTCAACACTCAATCTACAAAACTGAATATTGAACTCTCAAAATGTGTCAAGAAAATTACTTAGTGTTATCTTCTAAATAAGATACTGCTTGACCTACCGTTTGGATATTTTCTGCTTGATCGTCTGGGATAGATACATTGAATTCTTTTTCAAATTCCATGATTAGTTCAACAGTATCTAGAGAATCTGCTCCTAAATCGTTGGTAAAAGAAGCTTCAGTAGTCACTTCTGACTCCTCAACACCCAGTTTTTCAACAATAATTTTCGTTACTTTCGATGCGATATCTGACATTATGAAAATGTTTTTGGTTTAAATCTCTGCAAAGAAAATCCAATTTTTTGAAACCAACAAAATACCCATTGGTTTTTTGATGTCGTTAACAATAACCACATTTGTCATTTACAACCAAATATGCCTTTTAAATGAGTATAGATAGCCTTTTCTTAAAAAAAGACAATTCGAATAACTTCTTCTTATTAGCTGGACCTTGTGCTATTGAAGGACGAGAGGTTGCTTTTAGAATTGCAGAGAAAATTGTGAAAATAACCGATAAGCTTAACGTACCTCTCATATTTAAAGGGAGTTATAGGAAAGCGAACAGAACTAAAGCTGATTCTTTCACCGGAATAGGAGATGAGAAGGCTTTGGGAATTCTAAGGGAAATAAGTCAAACTTTTGGCATATCGACGGTAACAGACATACATGAAACCCATGAAGCCGCTCTAGCTGCGGAGTATGTGGACGTTTTGCAGATACCCGCTTTTTTATGTCGTCAAACTGAGCTACTAGCAGCAGCGGCCAAGACAGGAAAGGCTGTAAATATTAAGAAAGGACAGTTTATGTCTGGGGCCTCTATGGGTTTTGCAGTAGAAAAGGTTCTTCAAGAAAATCCAGAGGCTAATGTCATGCTTACGGAAAGAGGCAATTCCTTTGGTTACTCAGATTTGGTGGTGGATTATAGGAATATCATTGACATGAAGAAGTTAGATGTACCTGTAATAATGGATTGTACACATTCGCTTCAAAGACCGAATCAGTCTTCGGGTGTTACTGGTGGAAATCCAGAATTAATTGGTACGATAGCCAAAGCAGCCATAGCTGTAGGAGCAGACGGCCTCTTCATAGAAACACACCCAGACCCAGCCAATGCCAAATCTGACGGTGCTAATATGTTGCACCTAGATAATCTGGAAGGCCTCTTGGAGGAATTGCTTAGGATTAGGGCGGCGGTGGTTGCTTGACCTAATTGCCATCATTCTCCACACGGAGTTCAAGCGTTAATAAATTATAGGCTGCAAAAATCCCATAACCATTTTCAATGTTACTATAGCGATTTGTAGGGTTTTGAAAACGTTCAAAAAGCCCTATTTCATCCTGAAGACTGGCTACATCTCTGTAAATATCATTTATGAGTTTTTTGAACTCCTGACTAGCGGAATACACCAAAATCCTTAAAACACTCGGGTCTGTTGTGTTTTTATTGAATTTAGAAAATCCACCGCTAAATTCATGGGTCTTTTGAATTCCTTGCGGTGACTCTATGAAACGGCCGTATCCTCCTACGTCATTATCTAAATTGGCATTGGTACCACCGTTTCCTATTCTAACTCTGTTTAGAAGGAGGTAACTGTATTGGTTTTGATTTGGGTCCACCCATTTAAATTTAAACCTGACTGAAGTAGCTGTCTGTTCTACCAATTCAATAGAGGAGCCCGAGGCCAAAGGGCCATCTGGAACTGTAGTTTTAGCGGTCATCAAAACGCCATTCACCTCCACTTGAAGCAGATACGTTTCATTTGCCTTTATCGCTATTTGGTTTGGCTGGCTTATATAATAATGTAATTCCTTATCATAAGTTAGGATGGCGTCTTGTCCTGCTCCTGAGATATTTACCTGAGCATTTATAACAGAAAGGTCAACGCTATAAGGAGTTGTTTCTGAAATGACGTCTTGAATTCGATTTACATCTACCCTTATAATACTATCTGCAGGACTTATGAGTGAGTTTACTGTAAACGAAGTATCAAGATTGGTGGCCGCAACATCGACTTTCCAGTCCTGACAAGAGGATGCTAAAATGAGAAGTATAAGAAATGAATACTTTGGCATCAGATTGTGAAATTATATGAAACAAAAGGAATCACAGGAAGGAGATAAATTCTTTTTAGCGTGATTATACTACCCCCAGATTTGTTTTCTGACTGTAAGCTGTAATACAATGGATTTTTTCTGAAGTAGGCGTTGTATATTCCAAACTCCCATGTTTGGGTGTATCTTTTCTTTGCCTTGGTTCGGCTTATTGTAATATCAAGTCTATGAAAAGGGTCACTTCTGTAGGCGTTTCTATTTCCATAAGCTGCTACAAAAGTTGGAAAAATCTGTTCATAGAAATCATACATTTCTGTAACTCCAATAGGAGCCACTAAAACATTACCAGAGGTATAAAACCAAACAGCAGAGAGACGGGTTCTCTTGTTGAATGTATAATTGCTAACCAAGGTGAGGTCAAAACGCCTGTCTTGGATTGGGAAGAAAGGCTTTCCATCATTTAATAGAGGGAAGCGATAAACGGTACGCGAAACCGTCCCTGATAACCAGCCATTAAGTTTTCCAGTATTTTTTCTGAGCAATAATTCCAATCCCCCAGAAATGCCCTCGCCAGCCGCTACGATGTCAGGAAGCTTAAATTCCGCATCTTGTTCTCCTGTGGCGAATATCCCCGCACCTTCTTGATATGCCAATACATGCTTCATTTTCTTGACGTAGGTTTCTACTTTTAACTCATAATTTTCTTTTACTGGTTGGACATACCCAAGAGATATTTGGTCTGATTGCTGTGGTTTAAAATCTGCATCGGTAGGAAACCACAAATCGGTGGGGATTCCTAAACCGGTGCTTTGAACCTGATTTATAAATTGATTCATACGGCTGTAGGATAAGGAGATCTGACTATTATTTGCCATATCCAGACTAAATTTTATCCGGGGTTCTGTTCTTATAAATGTCTTTGAATCTGTTTTAAACAGAACTTGCCGTATACCCACTTGGCTTTGGAAATGGTCACCAATTTTTCTATTAAATGAAAAATAGGCACCTGATGAAAAGTTTTCACTTTGGATTTTATTCTTTATATCCTGATTAGAGCGTGTATTTTGTAAAACGATTTCCCTTGGAGTAAACTGAAAATGACTGGCCCAAATGCCGTATGCAAAAGTTGTTTTGGCATCCAGATAATAATCAAAATCTACTTTTAGTGTCGTTTCTTTGATTCGAGAGTTAAAGCTATTCAGCGTATAGTTTTTTATACCCTGTATCTCGTCGTCGCTTCTATTACTCCGCTCCGAATGATAGAACGTTTGAATCAGTGATAGATTAGAAAAAAGTCGCTGTCCGTATAAATGATTCCATCTGGCAGAGAAAGTTCTGTTTCCCCATTTGAAGGCCGAATTAGAGCTTGAGTATCTTTCAGGTTCAGTTCTTTCGGTGGAATTTGTTAATGCGTCATTGCCGAAGTAGGAGCTTAAATAAAAAGTACTTTTAGAATTAAGTTCCCATTTTAATTTACCGTTAAGGTCAAAGAAATTGTACAGTGTTTTGTTAGAAGATTTTTGGAAAGCTCCTAACAATGGATCTAAGTAGGTTCTTCTTCCACTTATCAAAAATGATAATTTATCTTTGATAATGGGGCCTTCTAAGGTTAGCCTGCTACTTATAATGCTTATTCCTCCTTCTGCCTTGAATTCTTTGCTGTTTCCATCTTTCATCCTTATATCTGAAACAGAAGAAAGGCGTCCACCGTATTTGGCAGGAAAGGATCCCTTATAAAAATCAAGCCCTTTTATGGCATCTGTATTAAAAACGGAGAAAAAACCGAATAGATGATTGGCATTGTAAACAGTAGCTTCATCTAGCTGTAATAGGTTTTCGCCCGCTCCACCACCTCTTACATAGAAACTGGTGCTTCCTTCTATTCCCTTTTGGATACCGGGTAAGTATTGTATGGCCTTAATGACGTCTTTTTCACCAAAAAGAGCAGGGACTTGTTTTATTTGATTTGCAGAAAGATAAACTTGTCCAACTGTTTTAGTAGTCACTTCTTTTTTTGCCTTAACCATCACCGTTTCCAGCATACTGCTATGTGGCATTAAAGAAAGTCTAAAAAGACCTTCTCTAATGTACTTTTGTGCAGCTACTTTTCTGGTTTGGAAACCGAGACTAGAAACAGAAATACTATCTTGGAGGCCACCCAAAGCCAAACTAAAAAAGCCGTAATTATTGGTTTGGGTAGCTGTTCCATTGGTTTGAAGTGTAACGCCTATTAATGGCTCTGCACTACTGTTCTCTGTAATATAACCGCTTACTATAGTTTGGGCTTTCGTAAAGTATTGTAATTGAAAGAGCAGTAAAAAAATAACTAAAGTACGGAAAGGGTTCATTTTCTTACGTCTTATTTTCTATTTAGAGTCAAATTGTAATTAAGAGGAGAGGATGAAAATATGTGTACCCTTAATTTGCGATCCTCAATTTCCAAAAGTTCTAAAGTAGAACTTAACAATAATACTTCCTTAGAGGTGTATTGTGCGTCGGCTTTACCTTTGTCTAAAATCAAAGAGGTTTTATCCAGAGGAGAAACCCCTAAACTGAAATAGGTATCTATAATGGCTCCATCATCGATGGAGAAAGAAAGTTCGCATCTGTTATTGTTAGAGTTAAAAGAACATGGTTTTAAAACTAGCTCTAAAGAATTAGGTACTAATTCTTGACCTTCTGAGTCTGTGCTGATGATTTCTAAGCTTTTCATCTGCCATGAGCCTTCAATTCTGTTTACTTCTTTTTCATTTAGACGTTTGACTTTCAAGGAGTCTCCATCGCATCCTACGATAATAGTTATTAAAGTTATTATTATTAGATCTCTCATATTATTATTTATTAGTAATCGAACCGTCCTGATCCGTTATTCCAGTTATTGTAGATTCTAACTCTATGCTTTCTGACACTAGAATTTGGGTAGTTGTCTGTCGGAAATGATGCGTCTAATCCAACTGTTTTTTGAGTGTAATATTGACCTGCCCAGCCAAATTTTACTTGAAAATTAACAGTAATTCCAGGATTAGTGATTGGGGTGTAAACCCACTGTGCATACGCTTTCGTTGCACCGACATTACTCGTGAAATATAGTGTACTTGCATCCCAATTTATACTTCTTAGGTTCTTGATTGCCTTATCACTAAAATGAGGTTTTAAATAAACGGATTTAAAATTCTTACTGGTTTCTGTTTTTCCGTAAAATACAAAAATGTCATTTGTTGTTTCGTCATTATTATCCTCTTCTACATTTAGGGTGTTTCTTTTTCCTTGTGCTTTCTCCAAGTCGATGGTTCCATCAACAAGAACTAATTCATAATTTGATTCTGAAACAAGATATGTTAATCTATCCAAGTTTTGAGAAGCAAAAGTAACTAACATAGATGAAGATTTGTCTTTTGAGAATATTGTCTTGTTAACGTGATGGATATCGACACCTTGTTCTAAGTAAGCATCAATTTCTTCAATCCCGTTTTTTCATATTTAGAGTTATTAAGTATAGGTTCAGCATTCTTGACTGTACAGGAAATTATCAAAAAGGTTAGAGCGGAGAATAAAACAAATTGTTTCATAGTTTTGGATGTTAAAATTTGAATTCCAAAGCCTCCTTCGTCCGCCAAGATGTTCGGGGGCTTTGTTGATTGTAAAGGTCTACCTTTTATGATTACCATAAATTAGTTTCGGCTAAGAAATAAATTAGTCAGGACTTAGAGATGTAGCTACATCTACTTTGCTTTCATGCTTCTTCTCCTAAACTTACTTAAGGTAGGTATCTGTAGCAAAGGTTAATTAGTTTAAGATAAGCCTTAAGAAAGAGTTTATATTTAATGTCAACATTCTTAGCGGCATGTATCAAGGCCAAAGTCTCCATTTGCAACATATGTTTACAAAAGACTTTTTTAAGCATATCGTTATCTTCCAGCTGTATGTAGTTATCTATCTTCAGCGTTTGGACTTCCCCGCTTTCTAATGGTTCTACAATAAACTTGGAGGGTAAGTCTAGATATAGTCCTCTAACAGAGAGTATAATGTCACCTTCAGAGAAAATCTGATGATTTATTTCATGATCGTCTTCGTAATAATACTTTCTGAAAATTCCTTTCCGGATAATGAAGACTTTGTTTGACACTAGCCCTTCTCTAACGAGTCGTTGACCTTTTGTGACTATCGTGATAGGTGTTTCGTAAGAAATGTGTAGGCTTCACCAGAAAGCTGTGTAAGCATGGATGGTTGGGTTTATATTACTGGAAGGTACATGAAAAAAACCTAATTATTAATGTGTTCAATAAGGCTTTCAGCATTTTTATGGACAGCTACCGTTATTCTCATAATGAAAGGAGTACAGTTGATTCAGGCTTCTTTACCTTAAATATGTTGTAATTTTCATCTTTTCGTTTTCTAGCATGTACTGTCTTCTACTAATGGTTAATACTAGAATCAAGCTTTTTTATTAGCTTTGTTATTCAATTGCTTTTCTAAAAAATATAATGGCTAAAACTTTTCGCAAGAAAAAAGCAGCACCTACCAGGCAGCGAGTAGCTGCTGCAAAAAAGGAGAATCCGAAAATGACGGGTGCTCAAATTCAACTAATTTTTGGAGTTTTATTTCTGATAATATCTCTGGTGATGCTTATCTCCTTTGTGTCTTACCTATTTACAGGAGACGCAGATCAAGACCTAGTTCAAAAGAATTTTAGAGCGGCCATTGAGAATTCAAATAAAAAAGCAGAAAATGCCTTAGGTGTTTTTGGAGCCTTTATTTCTCATTATTTTATCTTTAAATGGTTTGGTATTGCAGCTTTCGGTCTCATACCTATCATGGCATTGTCGGCTTTCAGGCTCATTTTTCAGCAAGACTTGTTTAGGTTTAGCCTAAACCGTTTTGTGAAAGCCAGTGTCTTTTACGTTTTATTCGCTTCGCTTTTCTTAGGTTATTTTGTTTTCCAGTTTGGTATTGCTGGTGACAAAATTAGTGGCGGCATAGGTTATAGATTAAATGAGACTTTGAATCATGTTTTGGGCTGGGGGAGTATTTTGCTCATTTTGTTAATGTTGTTTTTATGGCTCGTCTTTTTTCATGGCCTTACTCAGATAGACAACTACTTTTTGGGAAGAAGTGCGGAGTCCGATAGCGATGAAAGTCTTAAAACAGAAAGGGCCAATGACAAGGAACCCCTATCTAAAGAAGTTGAGCCCGAGACTCCGGTGACCTTACCAGAAAAACCTTTTGATGGGGGTATTTCTTTTAGCGTTGAAAAGCCAGAGCCGGAGATTACAAGAGCTCCCGCAGTTGCAGATAATGATGAGGTGAAATTAGAAGTGGCCGAAGAGGATACCAGTTTCTTAATAGAAAACGAAGAAGATAATAAGGATTTAGAGGAATTTGGACCATATGATCCAAAACTAGATTTGTCGTCCTATATGTATCCGCCAATAAGCTTGCTTAGCGAACATCTTATGGGAGGTAATGGCAGTAAAGTTTCTCAAGAGGAATTAGAAGCTAACAAAATCAATATCGTAGAAACTATGAAGAACTTCTCTATTGGAATTTCTTCTATTAAGGCTACAATTGGCCCAACGGTCACGCTTTATGAGATTGTTCCAGATGCAGGAGTTAGAATCTCCAAAATAAAAAACCTTGAAGATGATATTGCTCTTAATCTAGCAGCTTTAGGAATAAGGATTATTGCTCCTATGCCCGGAAAGGGAACCATAGGAATAGAGGTACCAAATAAAAATCGAGAATTAGTATCCATTAAATCGGTCTTTGGCGGAGAGAAATTTAGAAATTGTAAATACGAGCTACCCATTGTTCTTGGGAAGACAATTGCTAATGAAATTTTCATCTCAGATTTGGCTAAGATGCCTCACTTGATGATGGCTGGAGCTACAGGTCAAGGTAAGTCCGTGGGTATTAATGTGATTCTAGCATCCTTGCTATACAAGAAGCATCCTGCTGAGGTGAAATTTGTTATGGTGGATCCTAAAAAGGTAGAGCTCTCTCTATTCAACAAAATTGAAAGGCACTTCTTGGCTACACTACCAAACGCCGAAGACGCCATTATTACAGATACTAAAAAGGTAATTTATACTTTAAATTCGCTCTGTATAGAGATGGATAATCGCTATGACCTTTTGAAAAACGGTGGTGTAAGAAACATTCGGGAGTATAATGCCAAGTTTACGAAGAGAAAGCTTAACCCTGAAAAGGGCCACAGGTACTTACCTTATATTGTATTGGTGATAGATGAGCTCGCAGATTTAATGATGACTGCTGGTAAAGAAGTAGAGCAGCCTATTGCTCGTTTGGCTCAATTGGCTCGTGCCATTGGTATTCACTTAATTGTGGCTACTCAGCGTCCTTCTGTTAATGTAATCACTGGTTTAATAAAGGCCAACTTCCCAGCTAGGATATCTTTTAAAGTTACTGCCAAGGTAGACTCTAGAACCATTTTAGATACGGGTGGGGCAGAGCAGCTGGTAGGAAATGGAGATATGCTCTTATCTATGGGTTCTGACATGGTGAGGCTTCAGTGCCCATTTGTGGATACACCGGAGGTAGAGAGCATTTGCGACTATATTGGTGAGCAGAGAGGTTATGAGTCAGCTTATGTACTGCCGGAGTTTTATGGAGACGATGAACCAGACATTCTAGATTTTGACCCTACACAGTTAGACGTTCTTTTTGATGATGCCGCAAAGGTTTTAGTGACTTTCCAGCAGGGTAGTACTTCTTTAATTCAGAGGAAGATGAAACTGGGTTACAATAGGGCAGGAAGAATCATTGACCAGCTAGAAGGAGCAGGGATTGTGGGTCCTTTTGAAGGAAGTAAGGCTCGCGAGGTTCTTATCAAAGATATGGAGCATTTGAAAGAAGTTTTGAAAGGCCTTAAAAGGGAGAAATGATATTAATATTGTATTAACAATTATAGACCTAAACATTTCAGTTAATTTTGAGTCTAAATACTAATTAGTATTTAGAGAAATAGCATAAACTGATACAGTTTGGCTTTAATAAAAAGAGAATGAAAAAAAGGTGGTTTGTATTGGCTTTGTTTGTTTTTTCTGTTTCTGGAGCACAAGCTCAAGATGCCAAGGCGGGGGCAATACTGGATGCCATGAGTGAGGAATACAAGGCTATGAAGGCCTTTACCGCTAAGTTTTCTTACAACGAAGTAAGTGCCTCTGGCAAAAGTGGGCGAGTTAGAAATGGAAGTATTGCTGTAAAAGGTGTGAAGTTTAAGCTCAATATGGTTGGTCAAGAAATTTATAATAATGGGTCTGAGATTTACTCCTTTGTAAAAGAGACCAATGAGGTAAACGTCACTACTTACGACTCGAGCGAGGATTCCCAGTTTTCACCAGCAAATATTTATAGCATCTATAAGAAGGGCTACAGGTATAAGTTTTTAGGAGAAAAAAGTATTGGGGGAAAGGCTCATGAAGTGGTGGAGTTGGTTCCAACGAATAAGGGAAGCAATATTAGTAAGTTGGTATTAACGATAGACAAAGGGTCCAAAACGATTAAGAATTGGAAGATCACTGATTCTTCAGGAAAAAACACAATGTTTATTATCGTTAAATTCGGGCCAAATGCTAGTTTGTCTGAAAACTACTTCAGTTTCGATAGTTCAAAACATCCAGGAGTAGAGATAGTGGATTTAAGATAATTTATGTTTTTATAGGACAGGAAGATGCCCGAGTTAATAGCTGGGGCATTTTTGTTTCTTAGGGTTTAAGAATTTAGTAAATTAAGGATTGAAATAGTTCATAAAATGTCATCGCATCACATCGTAAAAGAGAAACAGGAGCCAGCTTTAATAATAGCTAATGGAGCCTCTTGTAAATTCGAGCTACTGGAGCAGCTTTTGGGCTGGTCTCCTTTTGTTATGGTCTTAGATGGAGCTATTGGGCGTGTCTTGGATTTAGGAATAAAGGTAGATGTCCTTTTAGGTGATTTTGATAGAAATGAAATAGACCTTGAGAAAATCAAGAAGGATCAATTTCCTATAGAAATTATCCACACACCTGATCAGGAAAAGACAGACTTAGAAAAGGGAATTGAGTTTTTAATTAATCGCGGCTTTCCTGCGGTCAATATTGTTTGGGCTACAGGCCTAAGAATGGATCATACGCTTGCGAATGTTTTTAATTTAGTAAAGTATAAATACCAGATAAAACTGGTGCTTTTAGATGACCATTCTAAGATAATTCCTTTGAATTCACATGAATATTCCTTTGAGAAATGGTATACGGCGGGGACAGTAATATCGCTTCTTCCGCTTCCTAGGGCAGAGGGAATAAATACTTCCAACCTTAAGTACAACTTACACGATGGGGCGTTAGAAATAGGCGGGCAACTGGGCAACAGCAATGAAGCAGAAACTAATGGGATAGTAAGCATTAGTTATACCTCTGGAGAGCTTGTCCTGCTTGAATGCATTGATTAGGATTTATCCACAAAGTATTTAGTTGTTCGGCTAAATAATTTCATTTTTTTT
>Ga0075117_1000377_pt1 | contig 30438 bp, 27 predicted proteins | sample AntAceMetag02UKJ_FD_69789 | JGI IMG/M metagenome (GOLD analysis project Ga0075117, IMG submission 69789) | Saline lake microbial communities from Ace Lake, Antarctica - Antarctic Ace Lake Metagenome 02UKJ | ecosystem: Environmental > Aquatic > Non-marine Saline and Alkaline > Saline | place... | reverse complement strand
GCCAAGCGAATGCGTGCGACGTTTCTGAAGATCAAAGAGCAGTTGCAGAAACGCAGGCATCGCCCGATCGGGGAAACCGGTCGCTGGCTGCGACGCGTTGTTCAGGGCTGGCTGAATTATCATGCCGTCCCGAGCAACAGTCAAAGCCTGTGCCGCTTCGTCGATGAAGTGACACGTCTGTGGTTGACTGTGATTCGCAAACGCAGCCAGCGAGGTCGTCGTGGCTGGACATGGGAACGGATGCAGCGTCTCGCGCGACTGCATCTTCCTCGTCCCCGCGTGACCCATCCTTATCCGAACGAACGCTTTCACGACCGACTCAAGGTAGGAGCCGTGTGAGGTAATTCTTCAAGCACGGATCTGTGCGGGGGGCGGTCAGCAATGACCGTCCCTACCGCGATAGTACCACGACGAATTCGATCTTCACCGCAATGTCAGCCGCGTAAACTCCTGAATGCGGTTAGTGATCGCGGGTTCGACGGGCAGGCGTTCCATGCTGCTGGCGCCGTAGAAGCCGGCGATGCCTGAAGTGTGGTCCAAGATGTATTGCGCATCTTCTGGTTCCGCAATGGGGCCGCCATGGCACAACACGATGATGTTCGAGTTGATTTTTTTGGCCGCGTCATGCATGGCCTGAACTCGCACCGCCGATTCTTCCAGCGTCACAGCGGTTTGTGCTCCGATGCTGCCTTTGGTGGTTAGCCCCATGTGCGGAATCAGGATGTCAGCGCCCGCTTTCGCCATGGCTGTGGCTTCGTCCGGATTGAAGCAGTAGGGCGTTGTCAGCAGGTCGAGTTCAGCGGCTCGGCGAATCATGTCGACTTCCAGCCCGTAGCTCATACCGGTTTCTTCGAGGTTGGCTCGAAAGGTCCCGTCGATCAGTCCGACGGTCGGAAAATTTTGCACACCAGAAAAACCGGCCGCTTGGACCTCTTTCAAAAACACAGACATCACCCGAAACGGATCTGTGCCACACACACCGGCCAGCACGGGAGTTTTCGTGGCCACAGGAATGACTTCTCGCCCCATGTCCATCACGATGGCATTGGCATCACCATACGGCATTAACCCAGCCAATGATCCACGTCCGGCCATACGAAACCGACCGGAATTATAAATGACAATCAGGTCGATTCCACCCGCTTCTTCCAGCTTGGCACTCAAACCAGTCCCCGCGCCGCCACCGATGATGGGCTGACCGGCGTCGATCTTTTGCCGCAGGCGTTTCACGATGTCAGCACGTTTGAAGAAGCTCATGGAAGGCCATTATTCGAAAGAGGAAAAGAAGTAGGATAGGCTTCCAGCATTTGTAACAGTCGATTTGCGGCAGCCGTAGCGAAAGCTTCGTCATTGATGGCCAGTTGCAGCAACTGCAGGTCGACATTTTTCTGGCAGGTTGTCTGAAGTCCAGCCCACAACGCCATCCGAAACGCCCAGTTGCCGAACGGTTGGCCGTCCACATCGATCGCTGACACACCCAGCGAAGGAAACAGGACGCTGACTGGTCCCGAAGACAGCGAAGCCTTGCGGCCAATTTCTTCTCCCAAGGCCTGACATTCATCCATCGAAGTCCGCATCAAAGTCACGGTGGCGTTGTGTTCGTAGAAGTTCCGGTCCTTGAACTTTTCCGGCACCGTGTCTTTGGCCCCAAAGTTCACCATGTCCAGTGCTCCCACAGAAATCACCTGCGGGATTCCCATCTCAGCCGCAGCCGTCAAACGATCCGGTCCGGCGGATAGCACGCCGCCTACAAGTTCATCGGCTAACTCAGTCGTCGTGATGTCCAGCACGCCAGCAATCACCCCGTCCCGAATCAGACCTTCCATCGCTTCGCCACCATTTCCTGTCGCATGAAACACCAGCACTTCGTAGCCGGCAGATTCTAAAATGGACTGAGCATGCAGCACACAGGCGGTCGTGACGCCGAACATCGTGGCCGCGATCAGAGGGCGATCGTTGGTTGCTTCGTTGTCGGCAGACGGGCGACCAGACAGCATACCGACCAGCGCGTCGACCGCTTGGCCCAGCACTGTGCGACTGATCCGATTCAAACCTGCGATATCGACCACAGAATTCAGCATCAGGATATTGCGACCGCCAACATACGGCCGCGTCTGTCCCGACGCCATGGTGCTGACCATGACCTTGGGAATGTCCAATGGCAAACCACGCATCGCGGCAGTGCCGATCGTGGTGCCCGCCGAGCCACCCAGCGCGATCACGCCTTCGACCAAACCCTGTTGGGCGGCGGCCAACACCAGTGTTCGAACGCCTTCAGCCGCAGCCGTGATGGCTCCGCCGCGATCGCCGATCGCACGCATGTCTGTCAGCGAAGTTCCGGCAGCGGCGAAGACTTGCTCAGCTATGATATCGGCAGTGAACAAAGGTTCACCGACGACGCTGGAGTCCACCACTTGGCAGGTGTGGCCCGATTCCAGTAGGCGTTGTCTGACCCACTGAATTTCGCGGCCTTTGGTATCGAGTGTACCGATCAAATAGACGGGCATAGCGGTTGTTTTCGCAAAGAAAAGTGCAAAGGGCTGACGGCTTTCGGACGAATTCAAGTGCCAGAAATGGCCATCATGCGAAATACGGTCGGGCATTCAACCAGTGTTCGCCGAGATGCAAAACGATACCATCAGTGGTGAAAGACAGCGCAATAACGCTGGAAACCGCATTGTCGGTCAGACAACGGGTCAATGTGTTGCAGTTTGGCATCGTTCCGCTTAACCTTTTCGGCTGCTAGGGGTAGTGTCGAGGTGTACAGCAGCAAAGGTCAGTGGTCGGGCGTATGATGCGTGTGACCCGTCTGTCCGGCATGAATTCTGCGATCATGTTCGGAAATTCTGTTCTCACAACGACACAAACCGCGTACGCTTCCAACGTAGAATCAGGGCGATCAGTCGATCGCAGTCAAACCTATCTTTTGAGTACGACACTTTCTGTGTCATCGATCAAGGAACAACCTATGTTGCTCGGAGAGCTTCATCCTTGCGGCGGTGGTGATATCATCCCACTAACCGAACGGAAACTGTTGATTGGCCGTCGTTCACATTGCGACATCAGTCTAAAATTTAGCAACGTCTCCAGCCACCACTGTGAGATGGAATTTAAGGATGGCTACTGGTCCATCCGAGACCTTGGCAGCAGCAACGGGACGAAAGTCAACGGCATGCGGATCGACACCAAGGTGTTGATGCCGGGCGACGAAGTCATGATTTCCAAACATGCCTTCAACATCGACTATACGCTGGACGAAGGTTCCGAAGCCCCAGAGGAAGAAAGTCCGTTCGCTTTGAGTCTGCTGGAAAAAGCCGGATTGGAAGTCGAACGCCGACCGAGCAAAAGCGGATCCAAGCCGGCTGGATCAAAGAATGCCCGACGCAACAGTGCGAAGGACGATTTTCTGATGGAGTGGCTGGACGAAGATTAGCCGAGTGAGGAAAAGAACAAGTGTCGGAAAAGGAGTTTCCGTGAATACAGCCGCCCGCTCAACAACCGAAATCGAAGCCACTGCTGGGCAGTGTCGTGTGGCACTGATCGGGCCTGGAGGACGACGCGAGTTTCGTGAACTGATCGGGTGGTTGTGTGAACACGCAGACATTCGCGTTACAGACGAATTTGCGGACATCGACACCGCCATTCAATCGGATCGATTGAGCGATTGTCACCTGACACTTGTGCTGCAATCCTATTCGGATCAATACACCGCAGCGGACATCAATCAGCTGATCGGCCAGACACTGTTTCAGCGATTGTTGTGTTGCTACGGGGCGTGGTGTGAATCCGATGGCCGCAACAGAGCTTTGTGGCCGGATGCTCTACGTGTCCCCGTGCGTCTGGCACAATCGATCATCGAACTCGAACTGCCAGGCATTGGTGCCGAAGCCGACCCGATCCCGCCCACCGCCGCGCGAGATGAAATTTTCGCTCACCGTTTGATCGAAGCACCATCGGACAAAGATTTTCGAGAACTGAACGCCGCGATTATCGGAGCGGATCGCATCATCCGCCGCACCACCACCGCGACACTCAAGGAACTCGGTCTGCGAACAATCAGCTTGCCGTTGATCATAACGGATCCCAAGAAAACCATTCGGCCCCAAGAAACACCGCGCGGCCCCATTCACCTCGTGCTGCACGACCTCGATCCGTTTGGTTCAGCGATAAAAAAATCCCTGCAAGCCGCTCGGCTGATGTTTCCGGCGGCCAAAATCTTAGGACTCGCGACCATGCCGGACGCCGGTTTAACGGCCGAAGTCGCTGACGAGCCGCTGCATGGCATCGTGCCGAAACTCGACATGCAGCATGGCCTGCAATGGAAGATTGGCCAGCACTTTTCACGGGTCGCGACGGGCGACAGCAACGAATAAGCACCCATTCATAAATATCTTGGTGAAACGAAATGTCGCGGCAGGGCGCAAGCCGTCCGGTTTCGCCGCACCGGACGGCTTGCGCCGTTCCGCGAATCATGCCACTTTAATTGTGCATCGGTGCTCAGGACTACTTCTTCAACACGTAAGCGTAGTACGCGCCGTGTTCTTCGCCCTGCTCTTCGATAAACACAGCCGTCATCCGCATCTTGCCTTGCCGCAGTGTCAGGTTGAAGGCAACTTCTTTGTCGTCCGGTTTGACGCCGCCTTCCGCCGTCACGTCGCCCACGCGAATCGTGGCCTTGACCGGGTGGATGGCTTTTCCGGGCGTTTCACGAAACGCCTTCTGACCGGGAACAGGTGCTCCCGGTGGCAGCGAAGCGTTGATCGGCAGGTCAGCGGTTTCGGGCCAGCGACGCAGCCGAACTTCGTAGTCGCCCGCTTCATGCACAAACACATTCCAAAACCCCGTGTTCTCGTCTCCGTTCATGGCGGCACGAACTTGGCTCTGGTTCCAAGGAGTCATCCGCGTGGTGATCCAGTCGTGGGATGTCAGTCGCGCGGGGTTGTCTTGAGGATGGCCAAGATAAATCGCCGTGTCGTTTTGGAATGTGGGCAGCAGCTCGGCCCACCAGTCTTCGTAGAATTGTGTCAGTCGTTCCACGACGGCTGGATGGCCGGATGCCACATCGGACTTTTGTCCGGGGTCGGCCTTGATGTCGAACAATTGTTTGCCATTGATCAGCCGCCAGTCAGATGTCATCACCGCACTATTTTTCCACTTGATCGGATCTTTCACGCGCTGGGAATCAGTCACCAGAATGCGGTCCATCCATTCCACGGCGCTGTCAGCGTTCAACAGTGAAGCCAGACTGACGCCATCGAACTTCACACCCGCTGGTGGAGCGATGTCGCACAAATCAATCAGCGTTGGCAGCACGTCTACGTGAGCGGTAATCGGTTCGATATCGCGACCGCCCGTTAGCTTTCCGTTCGGCCAGTGGGCAAAAAAGGGAACACGATGCCCGCCGTCGTATTCACTGCCCTTGCCGGCGCGCATCCCCGCGTTGAATGTCTTCCAGCCGCTGGAAGAACCATTGTCCGTGGTGAAGATAAAGATGGTGTTGTCGGTGAGCCCTTCGGCGTCCAAGAAGGCTCGCATTTTGCCCACGTTGTCGTCGATGTTGGCAATCATGCCATAGAAGTTCTGCAGGCCCACGTCTTTCACACCGGCGTACGCAGCCGCCGATTCTTCCGGCGCGTGCATTGGACCGTGAGGAGCATTGGTGGCCACGTACGCCAGAAACGGTTGGCCAGCGTCCTTTGACGACTTGATAAATTTCTTCGCGTAGTCAAAGAACACATCCGTACAGAAACCCTTGACAGCTTCGGGTGTTCCGTTGTGCCAATAATGACCGTCGAAGTAGGCATTGTCCCAATAGTCGGGAGTCTGCCCCACGCCGCCGCCGCCGTGTCGCAGAACTTCGGTGTAGCCGCGGTCTTCTGGTCGATACGGATAGTTGTCGCCAAGGTGCCACTTGCCGAACATGCCGGTCGCGTAGCCCGCATCTTTGAACACCTGTCCCATGGTGACTTCGTTTTCTCGCAGCATCGATCGACCCATGATCGTATGCCACACGCCCGTGCGGTTGGTCCAGTGCCCGGTGAGAAACGCACAGCGAGTCGGCGAGCATGTCGGCGCGACGTGATAGTCCTTCAACCGCACGGACTCGGCGTAGAGTTCATCAATTTCCGGCGTCTTCAAAATCGGATTGCCATGACACGACAGGTCGCCATACCCCTGATCGTCAGTGATGACGATCACAACGTTCGGCTTATCCGCCGACAGCACCGTCGGCTCACAGGCGCAGGCAGAGACAAAGGCAGCCAACAAGCCGACCACGGCACGAAAGAACAGATTCATAACAAGGCTTCGCAAGGTTCAGGAAACAGGTCTGACTATATGGCAACACACATGGAACCGCTTTGCAACCGGCTGGAAGATATCGCCAGCAGCCAGACATCCTAAGTTGTTTTCATCGGTGGGCGTTTGCTTTAGAGTTTCCTGCTCAAACGTCGTTCACCATCCCCCGAAACTGGTCCGTGCCATGTCCCGCTGCCTGTTGATTTTCTTGCTGTGTGCCTGTTCTGAGACACTTGTGGCTCAGGATGATGTCGAAGTTCGTGACCTCGTGATTTTAGCCGGTCAATCGAACGCGGTCGGGTTCGACGCCCAACCGTCGGAGCTAGAGCAAGATCCGACCGATGCCAAAGTGCTGTTCTGGTGGAAGTGCGGTGACCCACCTCCCGACGAACACGATTCCAACAGCAGCAACGCTTGGACACGCTTACAACCGCAACCGCTGGGTGACCCAATCAAACCGCGACGCGATCGTCAATACGGAAATTACGCTCAGGTAGATGGTGGCTTCGGCCCCGAAATCGGCTTCGCGCGGGCTTGGCTAAGCGACCCGCAATCGAAACCCGAACGCGGCCTCGCCATCATCAAAACGGCCTTCAGTGGCACTGGCATTGGTCGTGATTGGGACCCGGATTCGGACACAGAATCTGGGGCTTGCTTTCGCGCGATGATGAAAGAAATCAACAAAGCGACAGCCGCAGCTAAACACCAAAACCTCGTGTTGCGTCCGCGCGCGTTTTTGTGGGTGCAGGGGGAAAGTGACGCGAATGCGACAGATGCTCCGTTGTACCAACAACGATTAGGCAGAATGCTGACCGTGCTTCGTGAACAACTGGACGCTCCGGAACTGCAGGTCCGCATCGCGGTGAATACAAAGTTCGGCAACGGAAACAACGCCTTCCTGCCTGCGATCGTGACAGCCCAGCAGGACTATGCGGCATCAGATCCCAACACCGCCTACGTCGACACTTCAGCCGCACCGATCGCAAATGCGGCTCACTATGACACACAGGGCACATTGCTAGTGGGCCGCTTGTTTGCGGAATCACTGATCACTCATTGAGTCAATGGTTGCCGTCGCTCACTTGCGAACCGACGACATTCCACCATCTACGCCAATCACTTGACCGGTGATCCACGAGCTGGCATCACACAATAAGAATTGGCCGATGGCCGCGATGTCGTCCACGGTTCCCGTGCGTGCCAAAGGATATCGCACGCCCAGCGCTTCGGCTTTGTCAGCGTCGCTGAAGAAGCGTTCTGTGAGCGGTGTGTCGGTGAGTGCTGGCGCGATGCAGTTGACGCGAATATTCGGCGACAGTTCGGCCGCCAGAGTTCTCATTAAACCTTCGACGGCTCCCTTTGATGCAGCGATGGAAGCGTGCATCGGCATGCCCTGCCCGACGGCCACTGTGCTGAACAGTAGCACGCTGGCCGAGCTGGTGGCCTTCAGGCCTTTCAATGCCGCGTTGATGGTCTTCACCGCACCGATGACGTTCAATTCGAAATCGTCCCGGTAGGCCTCCGGTTTGATCGATCGAAACGGACGCAGGTTGATGCTGCCGGGGCAATACGCGAATCCATCGATCGTGTCGGGCAGGATGTCGGCCGTGATTTCGTCCTGTGTGACATCGACGACGACATGAGTCACATTGTCCATCGACTGGATTGCTTCGCCCGTGCGGCTGAGCACCGTGACGTGGTGTCCATCAGCGACCAGACGCTTGACGATTCCCAGACCGATCCCGGAACTGCCACCCACCACAACAAACTGACCACTCATATGAAACCTCGTCAAAGCTGGAACTGATGTCCGGGAAAAATTTCGCTCAGACTGCGTCGGGGCGTTCCGTCGGATCAGACAGCGATAGAATCGTTCTACACAGACCTGTCGAAAAGACAAGATCGCAAATGACGGGTTCAAGACGCACAGCACGTAGAATCCGGTGGCGGCAGGGAAATTCGATGGCCAGCACAGACGCATCCGCAACTGAGTCCGTTCCAGACGCTGTGACGTTGGACGAAGTGATCAAGGCATTAAGCCGACTCGGGATGCTCAGTTTCAACAGCGAAAGATCCTGAAGGACGGAGACGTGCTGGCGGTGCTGGAGCAGTTCGTTGCTGCGCAAAAGTCGATGGATTGGTTGTACCCCAGCGTGGCCGTGATTTGTGGCGGCACAGCAATTTTCGGGCTGCTGCAGGGACAGATCACGTGGATCACCGGGGTCGCGGGTTTCTTTGCCGGAGCCGCCGTGCTCAGCTATTGGCAACAGAAGAAAACGATTCGTGAGGTGACCTTCATTGTTCGCCGTTATGCCGATGCGCAGGGATATCAGATTCCGACAATGGAATCGCAATTGATGACAGAGCTCCGACTGCACCACCCGCTGAACTATCAGCAGCAACAACAGTTGAAGGTGGGTGAAGTCGTGGACGTGGCCAAAGAATTCGTTAAGGCAACACGGCGGACTGGTTGGGGCATGCTTACTATGTTCTCAGCGAATGGGTTAATGCAGCTGAGTTTGACTTTGTGGAAAGGAGCCCCGTTGACATCAACAAACTTTCTTGTCGGCTTGGGGGGCTTTGTGATGATGGCCGGCTTTGCGATCTGGCAGTGCCAGATGCATCTGGTGCGAGCGAAACGTTTGGAGCAACTGATTGGCGAGCACCCCGCCGAAATCGCGGCCCTGACGTTGCGTGTAGAAATCGACACCGACACCGACACCGATAGTCCGTATCGTCCGCCGGAGTTTCACTGACAGAAATAACAGTCACGAAACAGCGACGGTCGCCGCACTTTCGTCGATTTTAATGGATTGGTTGAGGGATTCGTGGTGTGGTCGGATACTTGTCCAGTGAGGAGGCAATTTTGGCATTTCGGACGCTCTGAATCGATTTCGCGGCCCGCTGGTGGGACTCATCACCGCGTGGGGAGCTTCGTCGGCGGACGCAGTGGAGATCGCTCAGGATCGTTTTGCAGAAGCGTGGCTGAATCGTGACAACTGCAACGGAGATAGCAGCGATCCTCGTGTGTTTGGTGCATGGTCAAGATTTCCCGAGCATCAAAAGGTGCGGAAGAAAAGGCCCTGGAATCGAAAGAGGCGTGGGGGCTGTCGGGCAGTGGTGGGCAAAATTTGGCTGGATTCTTGTGGTGATTCCGTTCCTTCACATTGGACTTCTGAAGCTGGGAGTCACCATACCGCTGGCGATCGTTTTCGCGGTGTCCGGCCTGGCCATGGTCGTGCTGGTCACGGAGCTCAGCCGCCGAGGGTTGATTGCCAGACAGCATCTGGTCGGAGGCCTGACCATCGGTGTCATTGTCTTGAATGGGCTTGCAGGCGTCGAAGCCATGAGCGGTTCGGCCGTGCTGCTTGGCGGCATGTGCCTTTTCATGGCGATCAATATCGATTCTGCTGGCAGTGCAATCTTGGGTGACAGAAAGACACGGCGACAGACGTTTTGTGTCGTCATGATCCCGATGGGTTTGATGCTCGGCTTCTTGTTTCAATCGCTGTGGCGTCCGGTCACAACGGAAAGTGTGCAGCACTACGTGGCCGACTTTACAACAGCCCCGTATGCAGATGCATCATGGCGACACTGGATGGGCCCCGTTCGCTGGCTGAAAGACAAAGGGCTCGAAGCAGACACGTCAGGGGCTAAGCAACTTGCCCAAGATCAACTGACGGGTGAGCAAAATGTGTTTGTCCTCAACTACGCACAGGAATTGGGACTGATCACCGGAGACGAAGCACCAATCGTACCACATTTTGACTCGACTCAGAGACAGCTCTTTGACGAATCCTACGCAGGGAAGCCATTCCACTTTTTGTTTTCGTACGAGTATGTTGTCCGAAAACTACTGTCGGAAGGGCGGAGCACGCCACCGCAGCTCGACACGGTCTCTGACCGACTGTTAGCGACGCTGCGTGAAGAACGGCAAAGCGAACGCGTTCAGCGAGAGGAAGTGCGTTCGATTCTGGGACTGACAAAGCTCATCGATCGGCCGGTGGATGCGGCAGAATTCCAAGCTCCCATTCACGAACTGTTGCTGAAGATGCAGAAGTTGAACAAAAGCACGTACCAAAAGCGAGGCGGCTTTCGATCGCATCAGACGGTCGATAGTTGCGACGACCACGCCACGCTGGCGGCGATAGAGCTGATGGAAGACTGGGGAGTCCCACTCGGAATCGACGTGCTGGCACTGCGATCTTATCTGAGGCCGTCGTACCAAGACCGCGGCCTGATCGGCACAGACCAAAGACTATTGCCGGGCATTCGCCCCGGAGCAGCTCAGCACTTTGTGGGACGTCAGCGACTCAACGACATGCCCGAGATCCCAGCAGTCACCGTGTGGGATTATCTGCGGTACGAACGAAACCTGATCATGTCTATGCTGCTGATGTCTCTCGCCCTCTATGCCGTTCTGGTGGCACCGAATTCGACGGCGTCCGATGGCAACTAATTCGGCGTGGCTGCGCCCTGTCGGCCCAGTGCAGCGCGTGCTCGGAGCCAAAGGGTTTCTAACGCGGCCACGATTTGCCGGAGCGTTTCCGGTGGCTCCAAGCAGCCGTCCTTGAAGCAGTTGTCGAACTCGATGCCGATGTTGGCGTCCTGACGACGGCGCACGATTCCGGTCAACCTTGTTTCTTTTTCGCCAAGCCCCAAACGAACAGTCACCTCAAGCCCCACGGGAAGCGACTCGTCACAATCAATGTCCGCACAGATACCAACCAAGCTCAGATTCACAGGTGCGGTTTCGAACAGCTGGTCGCCGTGGGAAACCGTCGCCACTAGGCCGCAGTCGTCGTCTGTGGGCACGCGAAATGCGCGAATGTAATCGCGGTAGTCCAGCCACTGCAGAAATCTCAACAGGTCCGGAATATAGCCCAGTGCCATGCGAATCGTGGTACCACTCTGTTGATCCTGAAACGTCAGATGTTCGGAATCAAGCTGACATATCACAGATCCGACTGACAATTCGTGCATCTTCACGTCCTACGCGGAATAAAGTTCAGCAGGTGGGCTCACGAAATAACAGACATTGTTGGAGCAAGCTTGAACAACCAGGGCAATGAGCCGAATCTCGCGGGGCGAAATGGTCCACTGGAACGTATCGAACAAAACGGCGTCGTCTTGCGTGGTCTTTTCGGCTTCGACCGAATTTCACCTTTTGGAAAGTATCCCCGATTGGTTTGCGCCCATGATTTCCCAGCTGATGGCTAAGAACCCCGACGATCGGTATCAGTGTGCCGACGAAGTCGGCACACTGTTGCAACAGTGTCTGTCCTCAGTGGAACAGCCGCATCTAACAGAACTTCCGTTGTCGCTGAGAACAGTCAAATCCACGTCCTTTCCCTTGATCTGGAGATTCCTAATGTCTGGCACCCTGTTGATCGCACTGCTTGGTTTCGGCCTAAGTTCATTTCTTGTGCCGGGATCACCGGCACCCATAGCGGCACCCATTGCGGTGCCGGTGCCCATCGCGGAACCGCAGGAGGACGCTGTGGCCACTCAGTACACGTCTGCTCAAGAAGCGTTCAGCGTGGGTGCGGCGTTCTACAACTCGCGTAATTTTAAGGCCGCGCGGCAACCCTTCGAAGCGGCACTGGAATTGGCCAAGGACGACAAGGAGATGAAGCTGAAAGCCTATGAAGCCTTGATCCCGTCGTATCGAATGATTCCCGAGTTCGAACCGTTTCAGGAGGCGGCCGAATATGTGCTGTCCAATCATCATCACGACGCTCACCGATCCATCACGCGTCGTTCGTATTTGTCATTCGCTTTCAATCGCGGACAGATCGAAAATCTGGTCAAACGCTATGACGAACGACTAAAAAAAGATTCGAATGACTGGCTGTCGCTGTACATGCTGTCAGACATTTACACCAGCGGAGCGGGTCTGCCGCCGAGTGTCGAACATTCGAAACGTGCGATTGAATTGATCAAGCAACTGACAAAGGTAGAAGCGAAACGCTTTCAGACGACCGGCCAAAAGTCTGAGCAAATGACGGATGCTGATGCCGTAAAGATCAGTCGCGAAAAAGGCAAACTGGCCAGCCAGTATGTGCGTGCGAAAGATTACAAAAATGCCGCCAAGCTGTACGAAGAAATCGCTCCGTTGGATACGACGACTCACGCTTGGAATCTCAAGGAAGCCGCGAATGCGATGCTGAAGATGGACAATAAAAAGGGCGCTTTGCGTTTAGCGCTGGCGGCGGAAGAAGCTCCCGCGGAAGCCCGCAACGATCAACTGACGCACTTCTTTGAACGTCACATGGGCGACCTCTTTATGCAACTGGACGAACCCGCCAAAGCCATTCCGCACTACAAAATCGCGGTCCAGAAAACGAAGATAGAAGGCTACGTGAAAGACACGAAGTCTTCGTTGCAGGCAGCGATTGAGAGAGCTGGCAAGTAGAATCTGCTACAAGAGCCTGCGAAACGTGGACGGAACCCTGAGCCCCGTCGCGCGAATCCCGGTCGTCCATATTTCCTGCTCGTTTCTGAGCCGACGTGAAGTCGCTGTCTTCGATGGTTTCCGCCAAAGCCGCTCGAATCGGATTCAAGTCGACGTACGCGGCACACGCCACAATCGCTGCTTCAACCAGAAGCCTGACCGCTCGAAAACGCGCCGACCAGAATTTGCCGACTTCCTCATCGTCAAGATTTGCTCGCTCTGCAATGCTCTGACTCAGCAGCCACATCCACCACGACATGTCACTCAGCCGGCGGCGGATTTCGGCCAGTTTTTCCTTGTTGTTGCGAATGCGATTCAGCTCGAATTCCGTTGGCTTTTTCGGCTGACGATTTTCATCTCGTTCGACCGGACACAGCATTAACCATCGCCTAGCGACATCCGTGTCATCCCATTCCGCGACAACGTCAAGCCTCGATATTAAAACCAGATGGATGTGATTTGACATAATCGCCTAGCACAGCAGATCAAACCCGAAATACTTCGCCTGCACCACCAACTGGTCATCAATCCACTGCTTGCGATGGTCGTGGTTTTTTCCGGTGACCGGATCATCGCCCAGCAAAAAACCACGACGAACCGTCCGATTCATCACATGCACAATCGCCACTTCGTCGACACCAAACATTTGAGCGCGAGCCATCGAAATCCCCTTCCCAACATAACCAAACAGGCCAGAATCCTCACAAATCCGCGGAGCCCGTCAACAAAGTGCTGTAGTGTCCCCATGGATCCCTTCCGCATGCTTATTTCTCGAAGCGCCGAAGATGCGCCGCATTCTGGACGTCATTCCGAACTTGCTCCAACAGGCTAAGCACTCCGGCGTGTAGGGCGGGAAAGTCAGCAACGTCGAAGTCGTGGTCATGCCCATTGTGAGCAATGCTATTTCTATGGTGCAGTAGCTTCTCGTCAATAAATGTGGTCATTGTCAGATACGGAACAGTGTCACACCCGACAATCGTCAATATCTCGAACAAGACGTCCGAGTTGAGATTGTCGTATGTTTCGATTGCCGATTGCCACGGAATTACTGGCTTCTCAGTCGTGCGGTCACGCAATAACTCGACGAAATCCCTGTTCAAACTGATCTTGTTTGTGGACCGGAGTCCCTTTAGTTGCGACCTGATACAGATAGCAACGATTCCGTTCGATAACTGTCCGAATGGTAGACGAAGCCTGCTTACGTAGTTGGTGAAACATGAGCCAGCATGCTTCACAAATCCCTCCCAGTGAGCGTACAGAACGCAGATAGCACCGTAACCGATGACGTCTCGTTCATGTTCGCGCGAGCTTTCGAATGCAAACTTCAAGGAAGTCAATGCGCGCTTCCGCATTGCTAAGTCACGGTCAATGGCTTCATCAAGTTCTAAGAGACTCCGGATCTTCATTCGGCACCGAATAGGCTACGCCCCATAGGCAGAGTCGTTCGAAGACGATCACCACCGGCCTTCCCCCTAAACTGAACAAGCACATCTTGATCCCCCCAGAACGCTTGGTGTATCGCACGAATTCGCTCAACGTCTAGAGCGTTACCGGTTTCCAAGCGGTTCGCCAAGCCAAGAGCGAAGATCTCGAAAAGTGACACGTTGAAGCCACCAGAGGAGGCACGCCCGTGTTCGTAGCACCGGCGGAGTGCATTGGTCGCTAGGGACTCATTCAATAGCAAAAAGGTTTGGTCGAACAGGTCTTTCTCGTGATGCCAGTCAAAGGCGGCATTGCGGGCAATCTCGATAATCTCGTCGTCCAGCATTGGTCCGAGGGCGCCAATTCCTTCGTTGTTGTGCCCGCGAAGCACCACAAACCTGACAACAAGTTCTAAATCGTACTGCTCCTCAAGATTCCGGTCTGACAGCGCAGCCACTTGCTTAAAACTGTCAAGCTCGGCCATCGCCCGTAACTTGTCGAGCCCGTCTTCCGAAACCATGAGAATCTGACAATTTCTAAGCTCCTGCCCCGACAACTGTGTTCCGCCAGTGTTGAGCCTCTGAAATAGTTCAAGTCGGGTATCCGCATCGGACTCGCGAAGAACGATCTTAATATCCAGTTTAGACCTTTTAAGAACTCTCTGCAGGTCTCCACCAACACCGTCTAAATCTGCCTCATTCGCGCCCCAACGCTTACCTTCGAGTGACGGGAGGTACTTCGTCGCCGTCATCGTCAGCGGAGTAAGTAACGTGCCGCTGGCATCTCGCAAGATACCCATGACTTCAAAAATCGCTGATAATCGCTGGAGGCCATCGACGACATCCCAAACTCCATCAGCGCGTTGGTGAACAAAGAATGACGGTATCGGAATCCCGAGTAGCAGCGATTCTATGAGTCGGCTCTTCTGCTCTCCTGACCAACGGAAATACCTTTGAAACTCTGGGTGGAGTTCCAACTCCTTGTCACGGTACATCGTGGCCAATTCGTTAATCGACATCGGATAGCCGTCCGTCCGAATTGATCTTCGCTGGTCGTCAACCTCAGTTTGCAGGGTCCAAAATTTGCTCCACTTTAACAATCCGTACTGGCCGAACTGCGAACTCTAATGAGCACGCCGTACCCAGTTACTGAATCATATGGTGAGTCGTGGTGCAACGCAGTTAGAGAACGAAGCTAAAAGTGCGAGATCTCAGTTTGCAGGTCCCGAAGGCTGCGTTTATGGCTTGCTGGGCCGCACTGGAGCCGGCAGGTCAACTACGATTCGCATGCTGATGGGATTGCTGCAACCGGATTCGGGTGACGCCGAACTTCTGGGTGTGAAGCCGTCCGGTTTTGCGACACCGGACGGCTCGCGCCGTTCCGGTAGATCGGCAACTTATTTGTGGACGATCGCCTCGCTGCCAAATCTTCCAGTACGCACCTGTCTTCAGGCGCGATTCTCAAGTCGTGATCAATCGGCAAACGGTCTTGCATTCTGTGACGATCCGGATACTCTTCGTCAGTCGTCGGTTCCATAGAAACCGGCGATAACGGTTCAGGTGTTCGCTGCGATGTCGACAGACTCGTTGGAGCGAATGAAAAGGGAAGACGGTGAGAAGTGCTTGACAGCCTTCAATTCCGTCGCGGTCCCGCCGCTGTAACCGGGGACAGGTTTCTCACAAGCCACTGGTGTTGATCTGGATGTTCCAGAGAAACAATGGGAAGGCGAGAATACTTGATTGATCCGGAAGCCAGAAGACCTGCCTGAAACGTTGTTGAAATCCCTTCGTGGAAAGGTGATGTCAACGGAACATCTGCGCCCGGTTTGTGCCGCGTCCATTCGCCTCCAATTTCTGGTGGTGTTGTCACGCGCCCAGCGTTCGGGTTCACGGAGGACGTTGCGCCCGGTTCCGATTGACTGATCCTGTTGAGGTTTATTAACTCAGGAACAGATCATGGAATTCAAAGTCACTGCTCACGTTGGTTCTCGCCGAAAACGAACCCACGGATTTACGCTCATCGAATTGCTAGTGGTGATTGCCATCATAGCGATTTTGATTGCCCTGCTGCTGCCAGCCGTGCAGCAAGCACGCGAAGCCGCTCGGCGGACGCAATGCAAAAGCCGTCTGAAGCAACTCACGCTGGCGTTACACAACTATGCCGATGTCTACATGGAGACAATGATCCCCTATGTGATCGAAGATCGGGCGCGCCTGAATTATCTGGCGTCATTTTCGGGCAGTCCAGGGAATGCTCGTTTCTGGTTTGGCAACGTCAACTACGCCGAACCAGATACAACGCAGCAGCTCGACTTTGCTGCGGGGCCGTTGGCACCGTTTATGGAAACCAACTGGACGGCCTTTCAATGTCCGAACTTTGGCGAATCGCAAATGGACAAGGTTCACTTTGGCAAGCCGGCATCAGGGTTTGGGTTCAATGCTCACTATCTATCGCGAGCGTCCGGGATTGAGTGGCCGCCACCAAGTTATGCGGCTCAACCCAGTCGACAACCGGCCACCCGAAAATTCCGCGATATTGCTCAGATGACGAACACTGTGGTGTTTGCGGATAGTGCTCAAGTGAAGGCGGTCAGCTTTTCGCCGCCGACGTTCAGCTTTGAAGAAACATGGCTGCTGGATCCGCCGAGCAACAATTTTCCGAACGTCCATTTTCGCCATACAGATTCGGCGAATGTCGCATTTCTGGATGGAAGCGTGCGTAGTTTTGGGCGCGCGTTCAAGGTTGACGTGCCGGGTTCCAATTTCCTGTCGCCAGAACAGGCGGCCATGATGGACGACAACCGACTGGGCTTCGTATCCGACGGCGATCTGTCGGACGTGCAAACGCGAGACTCACTGTACGATCGCAAGTGAACGAATTTGGAAGCGACGGAAGACCTGAAACGTCCGTGTCAAAGAGTGCCGGAAGATGGGAACGGAAATCGATCAGACGCCTGATGCTGCTTCGAGCAGCGCTGCCGAATTTTTGGTCACCCGTGTCGTGCGAGGCGGCAGACTAACCACGTGTGAGACAGTGTTGTTGTGTGGATAACTACGGAGTTGCTGTTCGGCACCGCCGATGGTAGCCGCGTTTGCTTTTAGCGACCGGCAAATCGCAGACTTCGGCACTCGGTTTGCTTCCTTCGTTTGATCGGGATGCAAACCGTCAAATGTGAAGGCGTGCACCCCTTCGCAATCTTTCATCACGCAAGGAAATGTCCCCATGAAGAGTCCCAAACGCGGGTTCACACTGATCGAATTACTGGTCGTCATCGCGATCATCGCCATACTCATCGCGCTACTTCTGCCAGCAGTTCAGCAGGCTCGAGAAGCGGCGCGAAGAACTCAGTGCAAAAACAATCTGAAGCAATTCGGCTTGGCCCTGCACAACTATCACGATGTCTTTGATACGTTTCCGTACGGTCATCAAAGTGAAGGGACAACTCTGCGGCGTGCTTGCTGGTTTCAGAGTGTCTTGCCTTATCTCGAACAGGGCACCCGGTACAATCTCTTCCAAGGCTCAGCTTCCCTGACTGGCGAAGGGCAGTACATCCACCGAATGACGAACATGGACATCGTTGGACCGTTTTCCGCAGCTTCGTGCCCATCCGACCCGGAGGCACCGGGACGCGGCGGTAACGGTGGTACAGTGGCATTTCAGAGCAACTATGCGGTCTGTGCCGGCGTAGGAAGGACTGCTACGGTAGATGCCGCAACCGGAGTCATCACGGTGCTGACCGATGCAGATAGGAACACTGGTAGTATCACGACAGGAACGGGCATGTTCTATATGAATTCTCGCATCAAAATCCGTGACCTCAAAGACGGGTCGACAAACACTTTAATGATGTCAGAAGGCATTATTCGTGCCAACGGTTCCGGCGGCTGGGGTGGACTTGGCGGACACTGGGGCGGTTCGCCGCATGGGTCGTTTGGTTTTTCAACGTTTGAAACTCCCAACACATCAGTGCCTGACCGAGTCTACAGCTGTAAAGCAACTCAAGTGGCTGGAGCACCAAACCTAGCACCGTGTGAGAACGGAAATGCAGGCGGCCTAGCTGGACGGTGGAACTTTGCCCGCAGCTGGCACACCGGTGGCGTTCAAGTAGCGCTGGGCGATGGCTCGTCTCGATTTGTTTCCGAAAACATCGATCGACAGACGTGGATGAAGCTCGGAATGATTAGGGATGGGCAGGTTATTGGCGAGTTCTAATCGCTGATCCCAAACACCATTTACTCTTGCGGAACTGGTGTTTCGAAAGCACAAGTTTTTCCATTCACTCACTGTTTCGCCGTGGCAATCGGTTTCCGCCCGATTGCCACGGCGATATCCGTTAGGACGTTAGCTTTAATGAACATGACAGATTTCTTCAATTTCCGGCCGTTGATGATGGGAATCATTGGCAGTCTTGTTTTCGCAGGTTGTGGTGGCGACGAAGCCGGCCCGGCTTTGCACGAAGTCTCTGGTACTGTGTCGCTTGACGGTGAACCAGTTCAGGATGGTCGCATTCAATTTCGCAGCAAAACGGCCGAGGCCAAGGCCTACTCTGCCCCCATCACAAGCGGAGAATATGAGGTACAGACAGAACCGGGAAGTATGTCAGTAGAGATCACAGCCTCACGAATTATCCCAGGAAAATTTGGCGAGAGCGCGAGTCCCGACGATCCGCCGCCACCACTGTCGGAAATGTATATTCCCGAGCAGTATAATTCGAAGACGACGTTGACGGCCGATATCCAAGCTGATCTGGATAACGTCGTACCGTTTGATTTGACGGCGAAGTAAAAACCGCGCCCGCGATGTCCGGGGCATCAGCTGGATCGCAACGAAGTCGCATAAGCGTTCGTTGGCCGCTGGCGCTGCCCTCGGTTTCCGTGCATGAACCGGGGTTAGCGCAGGGCCGCTGAAAATTCGGGATTGTCATGCGATGTCGTGTGGGCGTTCCCGATTCCATCGGGACGACACGCATTCGCCTAAAGCAAGGCGATCATCAACACCTGTCGTCGCTCCGCGACTATGCAACTGTGTGCGGCATCGTCCTCGGCATCGTCCTCGGACTCGGACTTGCGTCTGAGGCTAAAACATGTCATCGCTTCGCGATTAAAACACGGAACAAAACTCGCGCAACACGATATCACTGCGATACTAATTTTTTAGCAACCCAGCCCTCCGGTTTCGCGTCACCGGACGGCTTGCGCCGTTCCGCTAAACAGTGCTCATTCCGCCTGCAGCTCAGACGCCACTTTCTCCGCAGCTCTCAGCGCGCGAAGGGCGTTGCCGCCGAGCAGTTTGTGGATGTCGGTCGCCGAGTGGCCTCGATTCAGCAGTTCCTGAGTAATCAGGGGATATGTCGATACGTCTTCAAGTTGTGTCGGCAGTCGTGGCACTCCGTCGAAGTCTGAACCGAGACCCACGTGATCGATTCCGGCAACGTTGATGATGTGTTCGATGTGATCCACAACGTCATGAATCGAACCTCGCTGAGTGTCATCTTTCTCCAACTCAACTGTCGGAATCACGTACTTCGAATAAAAATTCACCATTACTACGCCACCGTTCTTGGGCATGAGCCGCAGAACGTCGTCCGGAACGTTGCGCGGATGATGGTTGAGGGCCAGAGCCGACGAATGCGAAAAAATGACTGGGGCCTTGGTCACCTGCAACGTTTTTCGCATGCACTCCGGTGATACGTGCGACAGGTCGACCAGCATTCCGACGCGGTTCATTTCCAGCACAACCGCTTCACCGAATTCGGACAGTCCTCCGCACTTGGGATCGTCCGTGGCCGAATCGGCCCAGTGCAGCGATTTGGAATGCGTCAACGTCATGTAGCGACATCCCATGTCGTACAGTCGCTTGATGTTTGCGAGTGACGATTCAATGGAATAGCCGCCTTCAATACCCATCAGGCTGGCGATTTTGCCGGTCTTGACGATGCGTTCGATGTCGTCTGCGGTGGCCGCCATTTCGAAGGTTTCGGGGTATCGCTGGACCATGTTCTGCACGAGTTCGATTTGCTGGAGAGTCTGCAGCAACGCCGTTCCCGCTTCGTCGGTGTCGGCCGGCACATAGACAGACCAGTACTGAGCCTTCACGCCGCCTTGTTTCAGGCGTTCGATATCGGTGTGCAGTTGGGGTTGAGGTTTGGAGATGTCGAAGACGTCGAACGACGGACTGCCGATTTTGCGCATCTGCCACGGCAAATCGTTATGGCCGTCAAACAACATGCCGGCGTCGTGAATTCGACGCGCCTCGTCCGTCAGCTGAACTTTCGGGCGTTGTGCCGTGGCTGTTGCGGATGGCAGCACGAAACAGACGACGGCCAAAATCTGGGGAATGGGTTTGTTCATGACGATGTCTCTGACTAAGAATTTGAGGCGTTGAATAGTGCCTGAACGGGGAGCCACTTCTAGAAAACCACTTGGCACCGGTTGATGAGCTTGTCATAATAACAATCCCGCCGCTGCCTGCCGCCCTACCATCCCGCCTCATGTAAAAATCGCCTCCCATGCTGCGTTTCATCACAATCGCTTTTGCGCTGATTTTTGTTGCGAGCTCTCTACGCGCCGCCGACGCCGAGCCGCAGTTTGAGACACACGTGCGTTCGATTCTTAAAACGCATTGCTTTCATTGCCACGGAGAAGAAGAACACGTCGAAGGCAACCTGGACTTGCGGTTGGTTCGGTTTCTGAAACAGGGTGGAGACTCAGGCCACGCCATCGTGCCGGGCCAGGCAGAAGATAGTCTGCTGTTTCAGCGCATTCGTGATGGCGAAATGCCGCCCGATCAAAGCAAGCAACTGACGTCGACCGAAGTGGACGTGCTTCGTCGCTGGATCAATGCCGGGGCGAAGACTGTTCGACCCGAACCGGAATCGATCGACCCTGACGCCATCTTCATCACGGAAGAAGAACGGTCACACTGGGCGTATCAACCCATCCGTTGTCAGCTGCCACCCACTGTCAAACACACAGATTTCGTCGCCAATCCGATCGACGCGTTTCTGCTGACAAAACTGGAAGCGGAAGGATTTGCCTTCAGCCCACGTGCGGCGGCAACCACTTTGATCCGACGGTTATCTCTGGACCTGCATGGACTGCCGCCGGCGCCAGAAGACGTTGGCGCGTTTGCAGTAAACGCAGATTCAGCGGCGTGGTCGAAACTGATTGACCGGCTTTTGGAATCGCCACATTATGGCGAACGCTGGGCGCGACACTGGCTGGATGCCGCCGGTTATTCGGACAGCGAAGGCTACAACGACGCCGATGCTGAGCGGCCGTATGCGTGGCGATATCGCGACTATGTGATTCGAGCGTTCAACAGCGACAAGCCGTTCGATCAGTTCATCCACGAACAATTGGCGGGCGACGAAATGGTGACGTCGCCGCATAACAATCTTTCGGCCACGGATGCCGAACTGCTGACTGCCACCGGTTTTTTACGAATGGCTCCGGACGGAACGGGCGGCGCAGTTCCTGATGCCAAAGTGGCGCGCAACGACACGATTGCCGATACCATCAAAATCGTTTCGTCGTCGTTGATGGGCATGACGGTCGGCTGTGCTCAGTGTCACGATCATCGCTACGATCCGATTTCGCATGCAGATTACTATCGTTTTCGCGCCATCTTTGAACCCGCCTTCGATTGGCAAAAATGGCGCAATCCGACTCAGCGACGAATCTCCCTGTACACCGCTGAAGATCGAAAAAAAGCGGCCGAAGTCGAAGCCCAGGCGAAGAAGATCGATGCGGCTCGCCTGCAGCAACAAACCGAATTCATTGACGCAACATTCGAGAAGCAACTGGCCAAACTGCCCGCCAACATTCACGACGTGGCCCGCGCCGCTCATCAACTGGACGCCAAGAAACGCACGGCGGAACAGACGGCCCTCTTTAAGCAGCACCCCACGTTAAACGTCACGGCCGGTTCGCTGTACCTGTACGACAAAAAAGCGGCCGATGAACTGGCAAAGATGGCCACGACAGCGAAGACCTTGCGTGCAACCAAGCCCCAGGAAAATTTTCTGCGGGCTCTGACGGAAGTCAAAGGCCAAGTGCCGGTCACGCAACTATTTTATCGCGGCGATCACGAACAACCGAAGCAGGAACTGAATCCAGCCGGTTTAACGATTGTTTCGCAGACGGCCGAGTTAACCGATGTCCCGGTCAACGACGAACAGCTACCATCCACCGGTCGCCGCCTGGCCTTTGCCAAACGATTGACCAGTTCCACGCATCCGTTGACGGCGCGCGCCATCGTCAATCGCATTTGGCTGCATCATTTTGGACGCGGATTGGTGACGACTCCCGCCGACTTTGGTGCCTTGGGTCAGCAGCCCAGTCATCCGGAGTTACTGGACTGGCTGGCCGCTGAGTTCATCGACAGCGGCTGGAGTCTGAAGCACTTGCAGCGCTTGATTCTGACGTCCAACGCTTGGCAGCAACAGTTGCGTGACAATGCTGAGCTGGCTCAGGCGGACCCTGACAACGAATGGTATGGCGGCAGCCGACTGATTCGCTTGGACGCAGAAGTTGTGCGCGACTGCATGCTGTCGATCTCCGGCCGATTGAATGCAAAAGCCTTCGGACCGTCCGTGCCGGTCATGGCCGATCGAGTCGGACGGTTCGTGATCGGCAAAGAGAATCTGAACGCCGGTCGACCCGGAGCGAAGATCGATATGCAGGGCGAAGAATTCCGCCGCAGCATTTACGTTCAGGTGCGTCGCAGCCGTCCCTTGTCTGTGTTGGAAGCCTTCGACCAGCCGATCATGTCGCCCAACTGTGACATGCGTCGCCCTTCGACCAGTTCCACGCAATCGTTGATGATGATGAACAGTGACCTGTTGCTGGACTTTTCACGACATCTGAGCGACCGCCTGGCGCGTGAAGCGGGCAGCGACCTAGAAGCTCAGGCGAAGCTGGCATGGCAACTGGTGTATTCGCGGGCTCCCGAACATTCGGAGCTTCAGACGACTCTGCAATTCGTCAAACAACAAACAGACATCTTCGCTGCGTTGCCGGCGTACAAAGCCAATGCACAGCAGCCACCACCGCGCTCGGCCGCTCAGGAAGCACAGGCAACGATGTGCCAGATGCTGCTGAGTTCCAATGAATTCCTGTATGTCGACTGAATGTTATGAGTGATTCAACCAGTGAAACGATCGGTTCCGCCCGCCGCCATTTTCTGGCCAGTGGTGCCATGAGCGTCAGTTCTGTCGCGTTGGCTTGGATGCTGCGCAATTCCGAAGTCCGCGGTGATGGTCAGAAGCCGATCGAGCAGAATCAGCATTTCGACACGACACCGAAATCACCGCCATCGGAACCAACAGCGAAGGCCATGATTTCGTTGTGGATGCAGGGCGGCCCCAGTCATCATGACATGTTTGATCCCAAGCCCGAGATGGCGAAGTACGACGGTCAGCAGTTTCCCGGCGAAATTAAATACGACAACGCAGCTCAGGCAAGTTCCAAAGTCTTTGCTTCTCCATGGAAGTTTCAGCCACGCGGAGAATGTGGTATGGAACTGTCCGAACTGATTCCGCACACCGCCACCGTGGCTGACGACATCTGTCTGATTCGATCGACGAAGACGGGTGTCAATAATCACGGGCAGTCCATTCGAGCACTGCAGACAGGTCGCATTACAGAAGGTCGTCCGGCTCTGGGAAGCTGGTTGACGTACGGTTTGGGTTGTGAAGCGGACAACCTGCCAGCGTTCATGGCGCTGATTGATCCAGGACAACTGCCGGTGTTGGGCGTGGAGAACTGGTCGAATGGCTGGCTGCCGTCCATTTACCAGGGCACCGTGGTGCGTCCGACGGAACCACGAATTCTGGACCTTACACCGCCCGCTCATTTGAAGGGTCAGGCTCAGAAGCAAGCTCTTGAATTTCTGGAGCAGTTGAATTCCCGCCACATCGCAGATCGCCCCGGGCAGTTAGATTTGCAGGCCCGCATCGCCAGCTATCAATTGGCGGCGAAGATGCAGACGACCGCCACGGATGCTCTGAACCTGAGCAGTGAAACCAAAGCGACTCAGGAAATGTACGGCATGCACGAAAAGGCGACCGCAGATTACGGCAGCCGCTGCCTGATCGCTCGCCGATTGATCGAACGCGGCGTCCGGTTTGTGCAGGTCTATACGGCCAATCAGTTGTGGGACAGCCACGGCAGTATTCTGAGTCGACTGCCGGCCGCCTGCCAGAAAGTCGACAAGCCATCGGCGGCATTGGTGAAGGACTTAAAGCAGCGCGGATTGCTGGATTCCACGGTCGTGCATTGGGGGGGCGAAATGGGCCGTTTGCCGGTGGTACAAAACGACGCGGGCCGCGCGAAGATTGGACGTGACCACAACACTCATGGATTCAGTATGTGGGTGGCCGGCGGCGGATTCAAAGCGGGTCACGTGCATGGCCGCACCGATGAATGGGGCCACAAAGCGGTCGAAGACGTTGTGAATCATTTCGACTATCACGCGACGCTACTGCATCTGTTTGGCATTGACCATCAGGAACTCATCTTCCGCCGCAGCAATCGCGACCAGACGCTGACCGACGGTCAACCGGGCCAAGTGGTTTCAAGCCTGTTGTCATAGATTCCGCCCGTCGCGGATGCCATGTTCTGCTTGCCTTCTGGCCCGGATGATGTGGTCCAACGAAAACATGACTGGCAAACTGACAACTGAACAATCGCTATTAGAAGAGTGGCGATGCCCTTGCACGTCCTCACTATCCGTAGTGCTTCAGAACGACCATTGGGTCCAAAGAACATCTAAATTTCGCGTCAACAGGAGTGGCCCAAAGGCGGCTTTGTCTTGATTGAAAATCACCGCCTCAATGCCCTGTCCGGCTTTTTCGGCCCGGCGATCATCCACGGTCACGTAGCTGTTGTTGCAGATCGGCAACTAACTTGGTGAGTTCAGTGAGTGCTAGGGAATGAAGTTCCGCAGATGGCGTCTCCGGTAGTCCCAGCAACTGTTGATACACCTTGATCTGCCCAAGAACTTCGCCTTCTTCTCGGCCTTGCATTCTCGCGGCGATCATTCTTGCTTCTTCGTCATGCAGGAATTTGATGCGTGCGTCATAGAACTGGCGTTCTTCAGGGCTTCGAGAAATCATATTCAGCACTCCAACCGCTTCTTCGAATTCGGGATCGCCAAGCTTCCGGATCAGATCTCCAGCCTCAGCGTGTTCCGCATGTTTGAGAAAGTATAACCACTTTTCAATCGCAGAGCAGTCGGAGATTTCTGCTTTTGATCGCTCAAACTTCGGCAATTCCAACGTGTGGAAAATCAGATCATCCGTGAAGACCAGCGACTGCTGATCACATCTCAGCCGAAAACTCAGATGGTATTCGGGTGTTTCTCGGTAAAGCACGCGATTCAGCACGCAAATACTGATTGACGGACGAAGATCGAAGTACCGATCCCCGGCATGCAACTGACGCACGTAGTTCAATGCGTTGTAAAAGGTCAGCCGTTTCGGAAGATCGATCGGCAGGGTCGTCTGCATTTCGATATTGAACTGATTCCCTTGCGCATCCCGAGCCAGCACGTCTAGGATTACAAGCTTGTCTTCCGCGAAGTCTTTCCCCTGAATCGGGTTCAGAATCTCAACCCACGTGATGGGGTGTGGCGGATTAAGAATGGCGTTCAGGAAGTGAATCGTAATTCGCGTGTGTTCGGGACTGCCGAAGATCAGCTTGAATGCAAAGTCGACTTTAGGATCGATGCCAGTTTCATGGTGGTCTCCTAAGTTGCGAAATGAATACCAGTTCGCACCGTATCAGCTACCTGTCACCGCGACTTTCTTGTGAACCATTTTCTTCGAAACGGCAACGCGGTCGCTATCGGTATCCCCGGATGATAACTTTCTAAGTGCCCCATAGTAGCTTTCGATGCTCAGCACTCAACTTACGACAAAAACTGGCGCTGTCCAACTCAACGAGGCCTGTCATGAAATCCAACATCCTGATCACGGTCATGGCCCACGTCTGCGGAATCGTGTTGGGCGGGCAGTCGGCTGAGATCAAGCCTGAGGAGGGGATGGATCACATCGGGGAAACGGTTCTAGTGCGTATGGCGGTGAAGCATATGGGGCGGGCGCAGGGGGAACTGGTGCTGAACTCGATCGGCACGTACAAAGAACCAAAGTGTTTTATCGTGCAGATCTCAAAGGACATTCAGGCCGAGCTGGCCAGCCAAGGCGTCGACGATCTGGTGAGTCATTATGCGGGCAAAACGATCGAAGCGACCGGAGTCGTCGAGAAGGTTTTGCCCGGCGGATTGGCTCGACCTCGAATCTACGTGACGAAACTGGATCAGATTCGCATCGTCGATGCAACGGGAACTCCACCCACCCCGCCACCCGTTGTCGCGGCGCGTCGATCGCTGACGGACCTGACGGAGAAAGAGGTGGAACTTGTCCTGCAGAACGGAAAAAAAAAATACGGTCGCGTTCGCATCACGAAACTGGAACCAGGTGACGCTCGCAACAGCATCGCGGCGTTGACCGTTGACTGCAAATTGTTGCGAAGTCGCAATGTTCCCGTCAGCACCGTGGACGACATTTTGATCGAAGGCGTGCCGGTGGGTCTGAGTTACGACAAGAAGTCCAGGACGCTGAAATTCGACCACGAAAAACGCGACGCCTGGCTGAAGGAACGGAAAGCCGTCGAACAGCGACTCGCGGCCAACGGCGGCAGGCTCTGGCCGTGGCTGTCTGACGAGGAACAGGACGAGTGGATCAAACAGCATCACGAATTCGTGCAGTCTGCCTAGGAAAAGTTATCGGCACTGAACCTGCGAGTGATGGAAACGGAGTACTACATTCTCGCCACGGATCTGGACGCGCGTTCCAGCACGCAGTACCTGGGCTATTTTGACAAAATGTACGAAGAAATGAGTGTGGCGTTTGGAGTGCCCGTCGGCCGCAATGTCTGGTGCGGCAAGTGTGTTGACTTCGCGTTTTCGACTCAGGACGGCTTCGTGCGTTTCGAAGACGAAATCATCAATAACACATTCGGCGACTTGCGGGCGAAAGGAGGCGTGTGTCATGCTCAGTCATCGGGCCGAGTCGTCATTTCCGTGTGGAAGGGAGACGGCGAAGACTCGTTTGCTCACAAGCTGGTGCATGAAACGTCGCACGGATTTGTCGCCCGCTATCTGTCGGACGCTCCAGTGCCGTCTTGGCTAAACGAGGGGATGGCGGAATGGATGGCTCAGTACATCGTGAAAACGCCGGGGCTGCTCACAAAAAACAGGAACGAGCGGCGACTGCGGCTCAACAGAGCGGCAACCTCGACGGGTTGTTTGAGATGAAAAGCGTGTCATCTGAATATTACGGTGCGGGTTCTGCGATTGTGGACGTGCTACTGAAAAGTGGTGCAGGAAATTTCCGTGACTTTTTCATCGGAATCAAGTCAGGGCTCAAAGTGGAAGAGTCGCTGCAGAAGAGCTACGGCGTGAACTTCGAGGGCGTGGCTCACCTGTACGGTCGCACCATCGGCCGGCCGGATCTGACGCCGTGAACGGCGATAATCCGCAGCAGAATTCGTCCAGTGCGGATTGCTGGAACAGACGGATGGCGCGGTGCAGAGCGTCCAGAATCCAGTATTTAGGTGCATTTTTGAACTCAGGGCGATACGATTTGACGCTCGCGGGGTTTGGCCCGTGATTCGCGTCCCTCCAAATATACCTTCTACGGAGCGTCCTACCATGAGCCCATCACGAAAACCTGCTGCTGCTGTTGACCGTCGTCAGTTTTTTAACGTTGCTGGCGGGGCCACCGCAGCTGTTGCGTTAGGCGGTTTGTTTCAGTCTCATCTGTTTGCCGGGCCGACAGCGTCCAGCGCTGCAGAAACGGCTGTTACCGAATTGTACAAGACGCTGAGTGACAAACAAAAGTCGACCATCTGTTTCGGCTTCAACCACCAGCTGCGGAGCACGATTGATGCCAACTGGAATATCACCAAGCCGGAAATCGGCGATGACTTCTACACCGACAAGCAGCGAACCCTGATTGATCAGGTTGTGCGTGGCATCACCAGCCAAGACGGCTACGAAACCATTATTCATCAAATGAATGACGATGCCGGCGGTATGAAAGCCTACAGCGTGGCGATTTTTGGAGAACCCGGCAGCGGCGATTTCGAATTCGAACTGACTGGCCGACATCTGACACTGCGAGCTGACGGAAACAGCGTTGACAAAGCGGCGTTCGGCGGGCCGATCGTTTACGGTCACGGTGTGGAGGAACCCGCTGACAATCTGTATTTCCGCCAGACTCAACAAACAAACGAAGTCTTCCAGGCGCTCGACGCAGATCAAATGGCGAAAGCGTTGGTGAAAACAAAAGCCCCGAAAGAAACGGCCGTGGCAATCAAAGGCGAAGGCGGCCGCTTTGAGGGGATCGCTGTGTCTGAGTTGAAAGACGACCAGAAACAACTGGTGCAGAAAACGCTGGGCGTGTTGCTGTCGCCCTACCGTCAGGAAGATCGAGACGAAGTGATGGAGATCGTCAAAGAAAGCGGCGGCATGGACAAACTTCACATGGCGTTTTACCAACAGGGTGATTTGAAGTCGGACAAAATTTGGGACATGTGGCGCGTGGAAGGCCCATCGTTTGTGTGGCATTTCCGCGGGGCTCCCCACGTTCACGCATACATCAATATCGGCCACAAAAAAGCCTAACCGGTCGATCGGCCGACGTCAGTCGTTTTTGATATGCCGAAACCGTGCACAGCCCGCAACCGCCGATGGAAACACGTGTGGATTGCGGGCTGTTTTGGTAAATTTGGGGAAGGCGGAAACAGCGGAATTTACGGATTTTCGCCGCTTTCCGCGAGGTTTTGGTCTTCGATAGCGATGGGGACGGAGAAATCTATCTGGCATCGAGTTCTTGTGATACGCTTCCCGCAGAGCCGGTGTCTACGGCGGGTTTTTAGGAAAACGAAAGCGTTTCGAGAGATGATTTACAGTCGATTTTTGGCAATCGCATGGTTGATGCTGCTGGCACTAATCGGGTGTCAGGACGATCAGCCAGCAACGGTTCCGAAGCCATCGGATCATCCAGACCCGACAGACGTCGTTGCGGAAGAGGAGTTGCCTAGTTTGGTCTGGGCGCAGAGCGATATTCGGGAAGGCGACTTTGTGCTGTCGCTGGGCCATCGCGGTGAAGAATTCCAAGGCGGAGATTCGATCGAGCCAGCCGTCAGAATTATGATGGGCGATGTTGAGATCAAAGATGCTGTCGTCCATAGCAGCTTAGTCGCAGAAGACGGCGAGATCATTCTAGCGGAAGAACGGCTGTCCGATTTTGCTGCGACGACAGACGAAGAGCCCGCCCACTACGCAACGGGTACTCTGAAGATCCCAGAGGATACGCAGACGTTCCTGATCCGCTTCCGCATCAAGTTGCCCGAAGTGGAAACCGAATCGATCTACGATATCGAACGCAAAATCAAGGAGTAGGCCGTGCTTGGCTCAGGCGGCTGCGATCTCAACATCGGCTGCTGGCGTTTTTTGCGGCGGATCGTATCCGAATCGATCGTAGGCGGGCCGAAGTTCTTGGTAGCAGCGATCCACAAGTTTGGCGTCGTCGACGAACGTGTTCTTCTTGTAGCTTCGTAGAGCTGGCAGTGTGGGACGTATCGCCTGCTCAAGTTCTGAAAAACCGCTGAGTCCCAGCGTTCGATAGGCGGCTCCCAGTTCCCCGACCGGATCGATTTCCAGATTCTCATAGCCGATTTCGCACAGGTTACCGGCCGGGATCAGCGGCCGATCTTCTTGATAGCGCTCGAAGGCAAACTGGTAAGTCATCACGATTTCATCTTCCACATTTTTGAAGACGGCTCGCCCCAGACTATTTTCTTCGATCATCCGACGGCGCAGATGGCAACCCGATCGGATGACATGATAGGGATTGCGATGGATGTACAGGAATTTTGCGTTCGGAAACAGCTCCACCAAAGTCTTCACATGGTAAGTGTGGAACGGTGATTTCAGCATGATTCGTTTCTGTGACTGATACGTCAGCTTTTTCAGCAAATGCACGAGGCAGCTTTTGTAGCGATCAAGTTCTGCGGCGGGCAGAGTGTCGAAATCGAGCGTCTTCCAGAAACTTTGCACGTCATGCGGACGTGACAAAAACATATACGGCGAGACTTGGCTCATGATCGCCGTGGCGATGTCGTCTTCCTGCGGTGCGTCCCAGGACACAGCCATGTTGTCCATCGGCCGCGCCTTGGGCACAAAGGGTGAGGTTAGTT
>Ga0075117_1000376_pt1 | contig 30593 bp, 23 predicted proteins | sample AntAceMetag02UKJ_FD_69789 | JGI IMG/M metagenome (GOLD analysis project Ga0075117, IMG submission 69789) | Saline lake microbial communities from Ace Lake, Antarctica - Antarctic Ace Lake Metagenome 02UKJ | ecosystem: Environmental > Aquatic > Non-marine Saline and Alkaline > Saline | place... | reverse complement strand
GGGTAGAATAGCGGTCTCCAAAACCGTTGATGGGAGTTCGAATCTCTCCACCCGTGCAGAAAATAGGAATGACTTTTTAATGCATTGATCTCAGATTGGATTTGTTTCAGTTGGAGTTCAATAGAAAAGATTTGGTGTTCTTATCGTTTTTCTTGAAAAAAGAGTATCTTTGCTCTCCTTTTCGAGAATTGGTTAAAAATAAAAAAAGACAGACGTGGCGAATATTATACAATATATTGAAGAATCATTTGGAGAACTAGTTCATAAAGTAACTTGGCCTACTTGGTCTCAATTACAAAGTAGCGCAATTGTGGTGTTAGTCGCCTCACTAATCTTTGCTTTGTTAATATTTGTTATGGACTATGTTTTTGGAATTAATATCAAATTAGGTGCAAATGAAGAGGTTGCTAGTCCTTTATGGAGTGGTGTTCTTGGTTTGTATTACGATTTAGTTGGAGCATATAAATAATCGAAGTAGCATGGCTGAAGTAAATAAACGTTGGTACGTCGTTCGGGCGATTGGCGGTAAAGAAAAGAAAGTGCGCGATTATATCGAACTAGAGATTAAACGTCACAATTTGGAGCATTTGGTTGGTCAAGTTTTGATTCCTACCGAGAAGGTATACCAAATCCGAAACGGAAAAAAAATAAGTAAGGAACGCAATTACCTACCAGGATATGTCTTGATAGAAGCGAGTCTTGAAGGTGAGGTACAACACGTTATTAAAAGTGTGCCAAATGTTATTGGTTTTATGAGCGGCACCAAAGGCGGCGATCCAATGGCAATGAGATTGAGCGAAGTGAATCGGATCCTAGGTAAGGTTGATGAGCTCGCTGAACAAGAAGAAGAAATGAATATCCCTTTCGTTGAAGGTGAAACTGTCAAGGTAATTGATGGACCATTTAACGGATTTAATGGGGTAATCGAGGGCGTGAATGAGGAGAAGAAAAAACTACAGGTAATGGTGAAAATCTTCGGTCGTAAAACACCGCTAGAATTGAGCTACATGCAAGTAGAGAAAAATGCGTAAATAGTATATTAACGTGTAGGAGTACTGCTCAGGTGATATTGAATGTTTCCCGCTTGAGAATAACGGTATGATTGACTACAAAAATTCACATATATAATGGCAAAACAAATTGATGCATTAATCAAGCTCCAAATCAAAGGTGGAGCAGCCAATCCCTCTCCTCCCGTAGGACCTGCTCTAGGTGCTAAGGGTGTGAACATCATGGAGTTCTGTAAGCAGTTCAATGCTAGAACACAAGATAAACCAGGGAAAGTACTTCCAGTTGTAATTACAGTTTATGGTGATAAATCTTTCGACTTCGTCGTTAAGACTCCTCCTGTTGCTGTACAATTATTGGAAGTGGCAAAACTTAAGTCGGGTTCAGCAGAACCGAATCGTGTAAAAGTAGCTAAAATCACTTGGGATCAAGTAAGAGCAATCGCTGAAGATAAAATTCAGGATATGAATGCTTTTAAAGTTGAATCTGCAATGAAAACAGTTGCTGGAACAGCAAGAAGTATGGGTATCACCGTTACTGGTAATTTTCCTGGAACTAATTAATTTGAGACATGGCAAGAGTAAGTAAGAAAAGAAAAGAAGTCTTAGCGAAAATTGATCGTGAGAAAGCATACAGCCTAACTGAGGCATGTGTATTGGTGAAAGAAATTACTACAGCTAAATTTGATGCGTCTGTCGATATCGCTGTGCGATTAGGTGTTGATCCGCGTAAAGCTAATCAAATGGTACGTGGTACTGTTGCACTTCCCCATGGTACGGGTAAGGATATTAAAGTCCTTGTTCTTTGTACTCCGGATAAGGAAGAGGAAGCAACTGCTGCTGGTGCTGATTTTGTTGGATTGGATGATTATATCGATAAGATTAAAGGCGGTTGGACTGATGTTGATGTAATTGTAACTATGCCTTCTGTTATGGGTAAAGTTGGTGCGTTAGGTAGAATATTAGGGCCTCGTGGTCTAATGCCTAACCCTAAAACTGGAACCGTAACTATGGATGTTGCAAAAGCAGTTGCTGAAGTTAAAGCGGGTAAAATTGATTTTAGAGTAGATAAATTCGGTATCATTCACGCTGCAGTTGGTAAAGTGTCTTTCGACACGACCAAAATGCAAGAGAATATCGCTGAGTTAATGTCGACTATCATTAAATTGAAGCCTTCTGCGGCGAAAGGGACATACCTTAAGAGTATTAACATTAGCTCAACTATGAGTCCAAGTATCACAATTGATACGAAAGGATACGCTAATTAATTAACCCCGAAATTATGACAAGAGAAGAAAAATCACAGTACATTGATGAATTGGCTGGAAAGCTGTCTGAATCGGGTGTTTTTTATTTGACGGATGCAGCAGGTTTAACTGTTGAAACCGTTAACCAACTAAGAGAGAGATGTTTCAAAAACAATATTGAGTTACGTGTTGTAAAAAATACGTTGCTTCGTAAAGCTATGGAACGTGTCGAGGATAGAAATTACGAAGAACTTTATGGCGTTCTTTCTGGTCCTACTGCAATTATGTTTGCAGAAGTTGGGAATGCACCTGCGAAGATGATCAAAGATTTCCGCAAGAAAAGCGAAAAACCACTTGTTAAAGGTGCGTATATCGACGAAGCAATTTTTACCGGTGATGCAAACTTAGATTTCTTAGTTGCTATCAAAAGTAAAGAAGAGCTTGTTGGCGAGATCATTGGTCTACTTCAATCACCTGCTAAAAACGTTATCTCTGGACTTAAGTCTGGTGGTGGCAAGTTAGCTGGTATTTTAAAAACGCTATCGGAAAGAACCGAAGCATAAGTAACATTAATAATAACCTTAATTAAAACAAAATAAAATGGCTGAATTAAAAGAATTCGCAGAACAACTAGTTAATTTAACAGTTAAAGAAGTTAACGAATTAGCTAATATCTTAAAAGATGAGTACGGTATCGAACCTGCTGCTGCTGCTGTAGCTGCTGGTCCTGCTGCTGCTGCTGAAGGTGCTGTTGAAGAAGTGCAAACTGAGTTTGACGTAATCTTAAAAGCTGCTGGAGGTTCTAAACTTGCAGTTGTGAAATTGGTGAAAGAATTAACTGGTCTTGGTTTGAAAGAAGCTAAAGAATTAGTTGATAGCGCACCAGCACCTCTTAAACAAGGTGTTTCTCAAGACGAAGCTAACGGTTTAAAAACTGAGTTAGAAGCGGCTGGAGCTGAAGTTGAAATTAAGTAATAGAACTTAAATTTTACAGGATAGGCACTGCCCTTTTGGGCTAGTGCCTACTCCTGTTTTATAGTTCGCAATTCGAAAATTTATATTTTTAACAAAAATAAATAGCCTTGGTACCAAATAATATAACTAAAGAAAGAATAAATTTTAGAAGCCAATCGGCACTGTTTGAATACCCTGATTTCTTAGATATTCAGTTGGAATCGTTCAAACAATTCTTTCAGTTGGAGACAACACCAGAAAACAGAAGTGACGAAGGTCTTTTTAAAGTATTTAGTGAGAATTTTCCGATCACTGATACTCGGAATCAATTCGTACTGGAATTTTTAGATTATTTCGTTGATCCACCAAGATACACCATAGCTGAGTGTATTGACAGAGGATTAACGTATAGTGTGCCATTAAAGGCTAAGTTGAAATTGTACTGTACGGATCCTGAACATGAGGATTTCGAAACTATCGTTCAAGACGTATACTTGGGTACAATTCCTTACATGACTCCTAAAGGTTCTTTTGTTATCAATGGTGCCGAGCGTGTTATCGTTTCTCAGTTGCACAGATCACCGGGTGTATTCTTCGGTCAATCACGTCACGCTAACGGAACGAAATTGTATTCAGCTCGTATTATCCCTTTTAAGGGTTCTTGGATCGAATTTGCTACGGACATTAATAGTGTCATGTATGCGTATATCGATCGTAAAAAGAAATTACCTGTTACTACACTTTTCCGTGCACTCGGATTTGAAAGTGATAAGGATATCCTTGAGATTTTTGATCTTGCTGATGAAGTAAAGGTCTCTAAATCTGGATTGAAAAAAGTATTGGGTCGTAAATTGGCCGCAAGAGTACTTAAAACTTGGGTAGAAGATTTCGTAGATGAAGATACAGGAGAGGTAGTTTCTATCGAAAGAAATGAAGTGCTATTAGATCGTGAGACCTTGCTTGAGCAAGAACACTTGGATCTAATTGTGGATGCTGGTGTAAAATCAGTGATCCTTCATAAAGAAAATGTTAATTCAGCTGATTTTGCAATTATTTATAACACATTGCAAAAAGATACTTCTAACTCTGAAAAAGAAGCAGTTGAACATATTTATAGACAATTAAGAAATGCTGAGCCGCCTGATTTTGAAACGGCACGTGGCGTTTTTGAGAAATTATTTTTCTCTGACTCTCGTTATGATCTCGGTGAAGTAGGTCGTTACAGAATCAATAAAAAATTAGGATTAGATACAGATATCGAACAAAAAGTATTAACGAAAGAAGATATTATTTTAATTGTTCGTTATTTAATTGAGTTGATCAATGCGAAGGCAGAGATTGATGATATTGATCACTTGTCTAATCGTCGTGTTAGAACGGTTGGTGAGCAATTGCACAACCAATTTGGTGTAGGTCTTGCGCGTATGGCGCGTACCATTCGTGAGCGTATGAACGTTCGTGATAACGAAGTCTTCACACCAATCGATTTGATTAACGCGAAAACATTATCTTCTGTTATTAACTCGTTCTTTGGAACAAACCAGTTGTCTCAGTTTATGGATCAAACGAATCCACTATCTGAGGTAACGCACAAACGTAGACTTTCAGCTCTAGGGCCAGGAGGTTTATCACGTGAAAGAGCAGGTTTTGAGGTTCGTGATGTTCACTATACGCACTACGGTCGCTTGTGTACTATCGAAACGCCAGAAGGTCCAAATATTGGTTTGATTTCTTCACTTTGTGTTTATGCTAAAGTGAATAAATTAGGTTTCATTGAAACACCATATTGGAAAGTTGAAGACGGGAAAGTAAATCAAAAAGGAGCACCAATCTATCTAAGCGCAGAGGAAGAGGAAGCGAAAGTAATCGCACACGCTAACGTTGAAGTGGATAAAGATGGAAATTTCATCAATGAGAAAATTAAAGCTCGTTTAGAAGGTGATTTCCCGGTTGTAGCGCCAAATGCAATTGCATTAATGGATGTTGGAACAAACCAAATTGCTTCTATTGCGGCGTCTTCGATTCCGTTCTTAGAACATGATGATGCCAACAGAGCCTTGATGGGATCGAACATGATGCGTCAAGCTGTTCCTTTGTTAAAACCAAATTCTCCAATTGTGGGAACAGGTATCGAAGGAATTGTAGCAAGAGATTCACGTGTATTGATTAATGCAGAAGGTGAAGGGGTTGTTGAATATGTTGACGCAAATGAAATCAAAATTCGTTACAATTTGTCTGATGCAGATAAATTAGTAAGCTTTGATGGAGATGTTAAAACGTATGAATTAACTAAATTCCAAAAAACAAACCAAAGTACAACGATAAACTTAAGACCGATTGTCTTAAAAGGTGATACGGTTTCTAAAGGTCAAGTACTTTGTGAAGGTTATGCAACTCAAGCGGGTGAATTAGCCTTGGGTCAAAACTTGAAAGTTGCATTCATGCCTTGGCAAGGTTACAACTTCGAGGATGCAATTGTAATTTCTGAGAAAGTTGTTCGTGAGGATATCTTTACTTCAGTGCATATTGATGAGTATTCATTGGATGTGCGTGATACAAAACGTGGATTGGAAGAATTAACGTCTGATATTCCTAACGTTTCTGAAGAAGCAACAAAAGATTTGGATGAGAATGGTATCATTCGGGTTGGAGCTGAAATTAAAGAGGGTGACATCCTAATTGGTAAGATTACGCCAAAGGGGGAGACAGATCCTTCTCCAGAAGAAAAATTATTACGTGCAATCTTTGGTGACAAAGCGGGTGACGTTAAAGATGCTTCTTTAAAAGCTTCTCCATCTCTTAGAGGTGTAGTAATCGCTAAAAAATTATTCTCTCGCGCGATTAAAGATCGTAAAACAAAAGCGAAGGATAAACCAATGTTGGCACAGTTAGATGCAGACTATGAGGTGGAAGCTGGTAAGTTAAAAGGTGTACTAATCGATAAATTACTCCAAATATTGGGTGAACATAAATCGGGAGGTGTATTCAATAACTTTAAAGAAGAAATCCTTAAAAAAGGTGTGAAATTCACAGAGAAGAATTTAATGATCGTTGATTTTTCTATCGTTAATCCTTACGATTGGACGAAAGAAGCGGATGTAAATAAATTAGTTCAACGTGTATTGCACAACCATTCAATTAAAGCGAATGATTTATTAGGAATCTATAAGCGTAAAAAATTCCAAATCTCAGTGGGTGATGAATTACCAACGGGAATTGTGAAGATGGCGAAAGTTTATGTTGCTAAAAAACGTAAATTAAAAGTTGGTGATAAGATGGCGGGTCGTCACGGTAACAAAGGTATTGTTGCCAATATCGTTCGCCAAGAGGATATGCCATTTTTACCTGATGGAACGCCGGTAGATATCGTTCTTAACCCACTAGGGGTGCCTTCTCGTATGAACTTAGGTCAAATTTATGAAACTGTTCTTGGATGGGCGGGTATCGAATTAGGCGTTAAGTTCGCTTCTCCAATCTTTGATGGGGCTTCAATCGAGCAAATTAACGAATATTCTGATAAAGCAGGTATACCTCGTTTCGGTAGAAGTTATTTAACAGATGGTAATACGGGTGAGCGTTTTGATCAACCTGCTACGGTAGGGGTGATTTACATGCTGAAATTAGGCCACATGGTGGATGATAAGATGCATGCTCGTTCAATCGGTCCATACTCATTAATTACACAACAACCGTTAGGTGGTAAGGCTCAATTTGGAGGTCAGCGTTTTGGTGAGATGGAAGTTTGGGCACTTGAAGCGTATGGTGCTTCGAATATTCTTCGCGAAATTTTAACAATTAAGTCGGATGACGTAATCGGAAGAGCGAAAGCTTACGAAGCAATTGTTAAAGGTGAGAATTTTGGAGAACCTGGTATTCCAGAATCATTCAATGTATTGTTGAACGAATTAGCGGGTCTTGGGTTGAATATTGTAATGGAATAATATTCAAGTACCAAGTAAGTAGAGAAGAAAAGATTTGAATCATTCACAACATCAATTTCTAATGCTGAAAAGCTTCGAAATTGTTAGCGTGTCTTTAATCTAAAAGAATTATGGCTTATAGAAAAGAGCAAAAATCGAGAAGTAATTTTAATAAAATAACGATCAGCTTAGCTTCTCCTGAAATGATTTTGGAAAAATCATTTGGGGAAGTTTTAAAGCCTGAGACAATTAACTATAGAACGTACAAGCCAGAACGTGACGGTTTGTTCTGTGAGCGTATCTTCGGGCCTGTTAAGGATTATGAATGTCATTGCGGGAAATATAAGCGTATCCGATATAAAGGAATCGTATGTGACCGTTGTGGGGTTGAAGTAACGGAGAAAAAAGTGCGTAGAGAGCGAATGGGTCACATCTCTTTGGTGGTTCCTGTTGCTCATATTTGGTATTTCAGATCGTTGCCAAACAAAATTGGTTACCTTTTAGGTTTACCAACGAAAAAATTGGATCAAATCATCTATTATGAAAGATATGTAGTGATCCAAAAAGGGATCGCTGAGCGCGCTGATGGCGAATCTTTAGATTACATGGATTTCTTAACGGAAGAGGAATACTTGGATATCTTGGATGAATTACCAAAAGAAAACCAATATTTAGAAGATCACGATCCGAATAAATTTGTTGCTAAAATGGGTGCTGAAGCATTACATGATTTGTTGCAACGTTTAGATCTTGATACTTTGTCTTATGACTTAAGACATAAAGCAAATACCGAATCTTCTCAACAACGTAAAAAAGAAGCCTTAAAGCGTTTACAAGTTGTTGAATCTATTCGTGATTCTCAAACACGTGTTGACAATCGTCCTGAATGGATGATTGTGAAGGTTGTTCCCGTTATTCCACCTGAATTAAGACCTTTGGTTCCTCTAGATGGTGGGCGTTTCGCAACGTCGGATTTGAACGATTTATATCGTCGTGTTATTATTCGTAATAACCGTTTGAAAAGATTATTGGAGATTAAAGCTCCTGAAGTAATCTTGAGAAACGAAAAACGTATGTTGCAAGAGTCGGTAGATTCATTGTTTGATAACTCAAGAAAGTCTTCTGCTGTTAAAACAGAATCGAACCGTCCTTTAAAATCATTATCGGATTCATTAAAAGGTAAACAAGGGCGTTTCCGTCAAAACTTATTGGGTAAACGTGTCGATTATTCTGCACGTTCAGTAATTGTTGTTGGACCTAATTTGAAATTACACGAGTGTGGTTTACCTAAAAATATGGCTGCTGAGTTGTTTAAGCCGTTCATCATTCGAAAATTAATCGAAAGAGGAATTGTTAAGACTGTAAAATCAGCTAAAAAGATTGTAGACAAAAAAGAACCAATTGTTTGGGATATTTTGGAAAATGTGTTGAAAGGACACCCTGTTCTCCTCAACCGTGCACCAACACTCCACAGACTGGGTATTCAAGCTTTCCAACCGAAATTAATCGAAGGTAAAGCGATTCGTCTTCACCCTCTAGTATGTACGGCATTCAACGCCGATTTTGATGGGGATCAAATGGCAGTTCACTTACCGCTTGGTAATGCTGCAATTCTTGAGGCGCAAGTGTTAATGCTTTCTTCTCACAATATCCGTAACTCTGCAAATGGTGCGCCTATTACTGTACCTTCTCAGGATATGGTTCTTGGACTCTATTATATCACGAAGTTGAAGAAATCAACGGAAGAGTTAAAGGTAGCTGGTGAAGGAATGACATTCTATTCTCCTGAAGAGGTGATTATCGCAAAGAACGAAGGTAAAATTGATATGCATGCGGGTATCAAAGTACGTACGTTTGATGTAGATGAAGAAGGAAATCAAGTACAACAAATTATTGAAACGACTGTAGGTCGTGTGATCTTTAACCAATTGGTTCCTGAAGAGGTAGGTTACGTAAATGATATCTTAACAAAGAAAGCATTGCGTGATATTATCTCTAAAGTTCTTGCGGTTTGTGGAACAGCGCGTACAGCTCAGTTCTTAGATGATATTAAAGGTTTAGGTTATCATATGGCCTTCAAAGGTGGTCTATCATTCGTATTGGATGACGTTATTATTCCACCGGAAAAAGAAGTAATGGTAGCGAAGGCGAACAAAGAGGTGGATGAAGTTATGTTGAATTATAACATGGGTCTTATTACAAATAATGAGCGTTATAATCAAATCATTGACATCTGGACGCATACAAATACACGTTTAACATCTGCCTTGATGACGCGCTTAATTAGCGATCAACAAGGATTCAACTCAATCTACATGATGATGGATTCTGGCGCAAGGGGCTCGAAAGAGCAAATTCGTCAGTTGTCTGGAATGCGTGGATTGATGGCGAAACCGCAAAAATCGGGCGCGTCTTCTCAAGACATTATTGAAAACCCGATTTTATCAAACTTTAAAGAAGGTCTATCGGTATTGGAGTACTTTATTTCAACGCACGGTGCCCGAAAAGGTTTGGCAGATACGGCCCTAAAAACGGCTGATGCTGGTTACCTTACACGTCGTTTGGTTGATGTTGCGCAAGATGTTGTGATCAACGAGCTAGATTGTGGTACGTTAAGAGGTGTTGTTGTTTCTGCTTTAAAGAAAAATGATGATATCGTTGAATCTTTATACGACAGAATTCTTGGTCGTGTAACTGTTCATGATGTTCATTATCCTGGTACTGAAGACGTGATTGTTGAAGCGGGTGTTCAAATCGTAGAAACCGTTGCAAGAAAAATTCAGCAAGCAGATATCGAAGAGGTTGAAGTACGTTCGGTGTTGACGTGTGAGATGAAAAGAGGGGTTTGTGCTAAATGTTACGGACGTAACCTTTCTAGCGGTCAAATGGCTGTTAAAGGGGATGCTGTTGGTGTAATTGCTGCACAATCGATTGGTGAGCCAGGAACACAGTTGACATTACGTACATTCCACGTTGGGGGTACGGCATCTAATATTGCTGATGAATCGAGCTTATTAGCGAAGTTTGACGGTAACTTAGAAATTGAAGAATTAAAAACTGTTGAGTCATTGGACAAAGACGGTAATAAAGTAAACATGATTCTCGGTCGTTCGGCTGAAGCAAAAATTGCACATCCTGTTACAGGTATTGTGATGATGACGGCTAACGTACCTTATGGTGCTCAATTGGTGTCAAATCCAGGACCTGTTAAGAAAGGTGATGTAATCTGTAAATGGGATCCATATAACGCAGTAATCTTATCTGAAAATAAAGGTCAGGTATTGTTCGAAAACATTGTTGAGGGCGATACTTATCGTGAAGAGATAGATGAACAAACAGGATTTAGAGAAAAGGTAATCACTGAGAACAGAAGAAAGAAAAGTGTTCCTACTGTAACAATCATTGACGCAAAGTCGAAAGAACCATTGCGTTCTTACAACTTACCGGTTGGTGCACATATCATTGTAGAAGATGGTGAGAAAATCGAAGCAGGTCGTATCCTCGTTAAGATTCCTCGTGTTGCTGGTAAAACAGGGGATATTACAGGGGGTCTACCACGTGTAACTGAGTTATTCGAGGCAAGAAATCCTTCTAATCCTGCAACTGTTTCTGAAATTGATGGTATCGTTTCTTATGGTAAAATCAAACGGGGTAACCGTGAGGTTATTATCGAATCTAAAACGGGTGAAAAACGTAAATATCTTGCTCCGCTTTCTAAGCATATCTTGGTTCAAGAAAACGATTTCGTAAGAGCAGGTCAGTCATTGACTGATGGTGCGATTACACCGAAAGATATCTTAAATATCAACGGACCAACTGCGGTTCAAGAATACTTGGTAAATGAGGTGCAAGAGGTTTATCGTTTGCAAGGAGTAAAAATTAACGATAAACATTTTGAGGTGATCGTTCGCCAAATGATGTTAAAAGTTGAAATTCTTGAAGCTGGTGATACTAAATTACTCGAAAACCAATCCGTTCACAAGGCTGAGTTCTTTGAAGAGAATGATGCATTGTACGGTAAGAAAGTAGTAATTGAAGGGGGTGAGTCTGATACTATGAAAGCAGGTCAAATCATTACGGCTCGTAGATTACGTGATGAAAACGCTATGTTGAAACGTAAAGATAAGGCGCTTGTTGATGCGAGAGATGCTGTTCCGGCTACATCTTCTCCAGTACTTCAAGGGATCACAAGAGCTTCTCTTCAAACACGTAGTTTCATCTCTGCTGCTTCTTTCCAGGAAACAACAAAGGTATTAAACGAAGCTGCTTTGAACGGAAAAGAAGACTTCTTGTTAGGATTGAAAGAAAACGTGATCGTTGGACATCAAATCCCTGCAGGTACAGGTTTTAGAGAATTCCAAAAATTAGTTGTTGGGAGTCAAGTCGAATACGACGAGCTTACTTCTAAAGAAAGTTAATTCAATATTATTCTAATAGAGAAAGCGTCTCGGCCTAGCCAAGACGCTTTTTTTTTATACCTTTATAAGGACAAATAAAAGAATCATGAGCGATATTAAAGACACTAAAAACCATATCAATATTGAATTACCTGAAGAGGTAGCTGAAGGGCAGTATTCTAACCTGTCTATCATTACACATTCCACTAGTGAGTTCATTGTCGACTTCATTCAATTGATGCCTGGGGTTCCTAAAGGAAAGGTTAAATCACGAATCGTAATGACTCCCGAAAACACAAAAAAATTGATGTTTGCTTTGCGAGAAAATGTAAGTAAATATGAATCTTTACACGGTGCAATTAAGATTCATGACCAAGGACAAGCGATTCCAATGAATTTTGGAGGACCGACGACAGAAGCATAACCAAAGACCTTTTCAAGGCAACGTTCGAAGCAACCATACGTCTCTATTTTAGCCACTGAAGTGAGCCGATTTGAATGAATGACATCTTTCATATCAAAATATTTTCAAAAGGCTAAAATAAATGAGTATATTCGTGTACTATGCAACCAACTTTAAGACAATTATTTAGATTGTCCATTCGACTCATTCTGCTATTTTTCGGCTTTGCTGTATATAATACTTCTGCCCAAGATTTTATCAATGGTAGCTTTGAATCAAATGATGGTGTCGAGTCGATTAACATGACGATACCTGATTTTAATGCATCTGTATACAACTGTGTTGCATTGGAAGATTTTGGTGCAGGAGGTGTTCCTAATATTGACCTCATAGATATGTACATTTGGGGGACATATGCGCCTGCTCAAGATGGTGATTGGTTGTTAGGAATTCATAAAATTGATATCGTTGCTATTGAATTGACGGAGCCACTTGTCTCAGGAGTTACCTATACCATTTCTTTTTGGAATAAATATATTTTTCCCGGAACAACTACGAATATTGAATTAGGTGCTTCTGTTGGCGCAACTGATTTTGGTCTTCCAATTGGATTGACTTATGTCTATTCATTGGGCGAATGGACTTATGTTGAGCTTGAATTTGTGGCGCCAAATAACGCTACACATATCACGGTAAGCTTAGATGAAGTTGGACCTGATGATTGGGTGGGAATAGATAATTTTGCCTTTGTATGTGACCCCCTTACATTAGTTGCCCCCGTAACAGAAATTTGTGTGGGAGACGAACTTACGCTTGAAGCCATTTCACCTGGTGGCGGAGTCATTACATGGGACGGAGGCTTTGACAATGCAGTACCATTTACGCCTGGAGTTGGAACGCATACGTATACAGCAACAAGTTCACTCGATTCAGATTGTCCTATTTCGGTGACGGTATTAGTGCGTGCTTTGCCAGTTATAGAGGCCGGACCAGATCAGTCGGTTTGTTTTGGAGAGTCATTAATGGTTTTGGCAACAGGCGGAGGGTTTGGAACAGTCTATAGTTGGGATGGCGGTATTGCAAATGCCGTTCCCTTTTCGCCTGCCGTAACGACACTTTATACGGTAACGGGCACAAATTTTTACGGATGTTCTAATACAGATAGTTTAACGGTAACAGTGAATGATTTGCCGATCATAGATGCCGGTGTGGATGACACCATTTGCAATGGCGAACTCGTTACACTTTCCGGACTTGGTGCCGGCGTAGGTGGAACGTATGTTTGGGACGGTGGCATAACAGATGGTTTGGCTTTTGATCCCCCCGCAACGGCTACTTATACCGTTATTGGTACTGATGTAAATGGCTGTGAAGGAACGGATGAAGTAACGATTACTGTCAATGCATTGCCTCCGGTGGATGCCGGTCCCGATTTATCGCTATGTATCGGTGAAGAGGTTGTGCTTACAGGTGCTGGCGCAGGTGTTGGTGGAACCTATGCGTGGGATGGTGGTGTCTTAGATGGTGTCCCTTTCAGTCCGGATTTGACAGCAACCTATACGCTCAGTGGCACAGATGAAAACGGTTGTGTTAATGCAGATGATGTCCTTGTCACGGTTCATCTTTTACCCACTATAAATGCAGGAGCAGACCTTTCCATTTGTTTAGGGGATCCTGTTACGCTTTCTGGCACTGGTGCTGGACTTGGAGGTTCTTACGCTTGGGATGCGGGAGTCGTGAATGGTGTTTCGTTTACACCTGGAGCAACGCAAATCTATACAGTTATTGGAACGGACGAATTTGGATGCATTGATGAAGATGATCTATTGGTAACGGTAAATCCTATTCCTGAAATACTTTTTACAGCCGATCAATTGGCAGACTGTCCTGTTTTAGAGGTTAATTTTACCAGTTTGAATCCGGGTGAAACGTATAATTGGTCCTTTGGTGACGGGGGACTTGGTTTTGGTTCATCTGTTAATCACGTCTATGCAAACACAGGAACGTATAATGTAACATTAAATGTGACGTCTGCGGATGGTTGTGTAAATGAAGCAACCTATATGAATTATATTGAGGTGTATCCTGTTCCGGTGGCCCGTTTTTCTTATTCGCCTGCTGCTGTTCAAGTGTCAGATCCGCTTGTTAAATTTGCCAATAATTCGATTAATGCAGATGCTTATGTGTGGACGTTTGGTGATGAATCTGGAACTGCTTCAGAGACTGATCCTGAACATCTTTACCCAAGTGTGGGTAATGTGACGTATACGGTAGAATTAATTGCAACAAATTCATACGGTTGTGCTGATACCACTTCTCAAAATATCTATATCAACGAGGAGATCCTCTATTTTATTCCGAATGTCTTCACGCCAGATGGCGATCAATTTAATGAAGAATTTAAACCGATTTTTGTATCAGGTCTCGACATCTACGATTATCATTTGGTGATTTTTAATAGATGGGGCGAACTGGTTTTTGAATCCTATAATGTTGCCAATGGCTGGAATGGTACGTACGGACCAAATGGTATTGTCATGGACGGAACCTATGTTTGGATAATCAATTTTGGCGAATTAAAAAGCGATAAAACGTATCGAATTGATGGGCAAGTTACGGTATTGAGATAGAAGCTAAATCTATTGCAGGTGAAAGCACGCACTGACCGCATTATTCGATCATTAAAGTGTTTAATTTTTCCTCTTTAATGAGGTTTTTAAATTCCTTTTTAAAAGCTTTAGAGAATTGATTTTGGCGCGAATAAACCAAGTGAAATACTTCTTCTTTTTTCAATAAATTCGGTTCATTTTTGATAAATGTTGCTAAATGATAATACGATATTTCGGGCCAATTATCTTGATAAGAGAGCAGTGCTAACTCTTGTTTAAATTGATTTTGATATTTTCCCAATAAACTTGAAAGGGCTACCATTTCTATGGAATCCAGATTCATTTCAGACCATTTTGATAGAATTGCTAATCTATTTTGTCCGAGTTTTGTTCGTTTATAATAATCTGAAAGAACCATTTTAATCGAAGGATCCATCAATGTAGCAGGATTGGCGTATTGAATGGCGGCAAGCGTTAATTCGTTATCTGAAGAATCAAGAATTGATTTAAAAAGAGTGATAAAATTTAGATTTTCTTTCTTACAGTGATATGCAATCGCCTCTTTTCTGCAATTGGCAACAGAAGAATTTAAAAAGTAAGAAATAGGGTATTTCGTAAATAAATTTGTGTTTGTGTATTCTTTAAGATTTTCAGTTATTGTTCCGTTTGCTAAATGCCAAAGTCGGTGGCTAGAGTATAGCGCTTCGGGAACATAATGACCTCGTAATCCCGTTATTGTAGCACCGCTTACACCATCAACTTTTTCGTGATCAGTCGCATTGCCTGTTAATTCCTTCATTGTATAACGCTTTAATTCACTTGCTGGATTTCTCAATATACTTTGTAATAGTTGATAATCTTGAGGTGTAAAAGGAGCGTGCTCTGTTTTGGTTAAAATTTCGCCGTTTGGCAACTGAAATTTTTGATAATTACCTGCTAAATCCCAATAAAGAATGATTCGAATAGGCAGACATTGTCCAACCAAACAGACTGGAGTAAATACATCACAACTATATGCTGTTGGCATTCCATTTTCATCAAAATTAAGTTCAATTCGATTATCTAAAGTATCCAACATTAAACCCGGAATAATTTCAGAAGATTTCCCGAAAAGATTCAAGTTTGAAATCAGAATGAATAGAATTGAAAAAGCAAAATTTCGCATTAAAATTTAATCATTAGTTAAGCTTACAAAATTAGGTTGAGAATCAGGAACGCACAATACCTTTTTTAGGGTATCCATTTTTTTAAGCTCAAGAAATGGAATTTAAACACCTATTAATCAGTTATATAAATCTTTTAATTCCTCTTATTTTTAATTAGTCTAAATAAGAATACCGTTTTTAGGGTATTGTTTTCCGTGCAATCTACCCCTAAAATTGCACTCAAATTAAATCAAACTAAAATGAAAACACAGTACTTATTTTTACTTTTTGCGGTTGCAGGAATCACTAATTTTGGATTTACAGCTGATAATAAAGAAAAGGATCTTCAGGCAATCAAATCACTATGTGGATGCTTCGAAATAGACTTTGACTATACCGAAACATTTGCTCCTGACTCAAATTATATCTTTCATGACGATTATCACGCAACAGCTTCGGCGGAGTATGCATTTATAGTTGAAGAAACACCAACTAAAATTGTCATTCAACACCTTTTAATAGTAGGCGGTGGAGTGATAATCAAACATTGGAGAGAAGATTGGATTTATGAAAACACAGCGTTTTATGAATTTAACGGCGATTTAAGTTGGACATATAAGAGTCGTAAAAATGGGGATGTAAAAGGAACTTGGACTCAAAAAGTTTACCAAGTAGATGATAGCCCTAGATATGAAGGTTATGCCACTTGGATTCATGTTGACGGCCGTCATTATTGGGAAAACAGATCAGATTCACCACTTCCAAGAAGAGAATATTCGCACCGATCAGACTATAATGTATTGAGTCGTGGTAACAGAATTGAATTAACAGAATACGGATGGATTCATGAACAAGATAATATCAAAATCATCAGAGATCAAGCTGGAGACAAAGAATTAGTTCGAGAAAAAGGATACAATAAATACAAAATTCAAGACGTAGCAAAATGTCAATCTGCAATTGATTGGTGGACAAAACACGAAGCATATTGGGCAGTAGTTAGAGGTGAGTGGGATGCATTATTTAAAATGAGATCAAACCTAAAAATTGCCTTAAAAATGGATGATAAAATGTTGTGGGAAGAGTTGTTTGAAACGGCAGAAACGGCAACAGAATCAGGTCAATTTTCAGAAGAAACTGTTCGTGCAAACGTTGCGGGCATCATGAATAAATTTACAAAAGGATAAAACAAACAAGTTAATAAACGACAACATGAAAAATAAATATATAGGAATAATTACATCAATTTTTGCAGCGGGAACGGTATCTGCGCAAGTAGTGAATGACTCAGTGTCAGTTGCGGCCGGCTATGTAAATCAATCATATTATAGTCTCGAATCAGGAGAAGTTAGTACTATTTCAAACAATGATTGGGATTTAGCGTTTGACACTAGCCCTTTTGGAGCAACAATTCGAATTAATAGAAGAATTGAAACTATTTATGTAGCACCTATCGATACCGCGGCTTGGGCATCATTAGATACGGCAGGATATGCGTCTTGGGATGAGTATGCAAACGGATTTCAATCGTGGGTACAAGGAGCATTAAACGCGCCTGCAAACCCAGCTGTTGCAGAAGATTTAGGTTGGGGTATTTACAGTACAATTACACATGCAACAAATGGAAATCGTATTTTTTTGGTAAAACAATCAGATGGTACTTTCAACAAATTGTGGATCAAAAAATTGGCGAGTGGAACATATACTTTTGTTCACGCAAATCTTGACAATACAGAAACAGAAAATGTATCCATTTTAAAAGCGGATTATTCGAGCAAAAATTTTGTTTATTATGAATTATCATCCGCCACAATTATTGATCGCGAACCAGTTTCATTGGATTGGGATTTAGTTCTCACAAATTATGTTGACGAAATTGCGCCTGGCATGCATTATGGTGTAACGGGTGTATTATCAAATAATGACACACCAATTTTTCGCTCATCTGAAGTTCTTGTTACTGATGCAACTTATATTGGAGGTGATTTTACTCCCGTAATTAATACGATTGGATATGATTGGAAATCATTTAACATGGAAACTTTCAGTTATGATATAGCAGATTCATTATGCTATTTCATTCAAACGCAAGCGGGTGATGTTTGGAAAGTGATTTTTACAGGATTTAATGGATCAGCTGATGGGAAAATGTATTTCTCTAAAGAAAAAATTGAAACAGCTTCAATTGAAATGTTTGAAAATGTAGCTATTTTATGTTATCCAAACCCAGCAAATAATATCTTAACTATTTCTGCTATGGGTGAAGACTTAAATCAGATTGAATTATACAATACAAATGGACAGCGCGTATATGTTGTTAATGGCATTGGATCATCAAATAATCAATTAGATGTTTCTGGTTTGGCAGATGGCATTTATTTCTTACAAGTTGAAACTGCAGGTGGAAATACGTCAAATCACCGAATTGTAATTGCACATTAATTGAATATCACAAAACGATAAAAGCGAATCTTCAAATAACGAAGGTTCGCCTTTTAAAATTCAATTCAAAAGAATTATTTCCACATGAAAATTTCCGCATTTTCCATCTTATTTTTCTTGACCAGTTTTGGTTTGTTTGGACAATTTCGCGTTGTTGTTATCAATCAAAAAACCGAACAACCGATAGAGAATGCCATTTTAAAAATTCGAGAGAATTCAAGAAATGCAGTGAATACTTTTTTTAGTGACAAATCAGGTGAGATTTTATTTGATGGAGATTTTCTCAAGTCATATTTTGAACTGAGCGCATTAGGTTTTGAAACAATTAAAGACACAATCAAAAATAAAGAATTACTACTCATTCGATTAAACTCAATTATCGATCTTGACCCTGTTGTCGTTACAGCGCAATACAATACATCAACCGTCAATAATTCGATTCAAAAAATTACAGTTATTTCGCGCCAGCAAATAGACCAAACCGGAGCAAATAATCTTGCAGATCTATTAACTTATCAGACAGGAATCCGATTAGGTAATGATAATATTTTAGGAACAACCGTCAATTTAAGCGGAATTTCAGGTCAAAATGTCAAAATATTGATTGATGGCGTTCCGGTTATCGGAAGACTTGATGGCAATGTGGATTTAAGTCAATTAAATCTGAATAATGTGGAACGAGTTGAAATTGTGGAAGGACCATTATCAGTGAATTATGGCACGGATGCTTTGGGTGGAACAATCAATATTATCACAAAAAAATCCACCTCCAAAAAGATTGATTTTTTAATTAATCCTTATTACGAATCAATAGGAAATTATAATTTGTCAAGTTCATTAGCATGGCGGATAAAAAAACAAACATTTACAGTTTCTCTAGCACGAAATTATTTTGATGGATGGTCAATGAATGATCCTTTTATTGAATTTCCATATAATCGATTAGCTGATACAAATCGTTTTAGAACATGGAAACCAAAAGAACAATTAAGTGGTGAATTTCGTTATCTAACAACATTAAAAGGATGGAGTTTAAACCCGTTTTATCGTCATTTTAACGAAGTAATTGAAAATCGTGGTTTTCCACAAGCACCTTATCTCGAAACTGCTTTTGATGATTATTATAATACTTATCGAAATGATTTTGGAATTAGCATTAACAAACGATTTAAGAAAAGTGGCTTAACTATTATTGCTGCGAATAATCATTATTTGAGAATTAAAAATTCTTTCATAAAAGATTTAACAACCCTTCAAAAAACACTGGTTCAAACCGAAGGCGCACAAGATACCTCACGTTATAGTTTGATGAATTTTAGAGTAAATTATCAATTTGAGTTAAATAAAAAAGTTGAAATGGAAGTGGGGACAGATCTTAATTATGAATCAGCTTTTGGTTTGCGCATATTAAATCAAGAACAATTTATTGGTGATTATGCACTTTTTACAACTTTGCAGCTGAAACTAGGGAAACAAATCCTATTAAAACCTGCTGTCCGATATGCTTATAATTCGGTTTATAATTCGCCCGTCATACCTTCATTGAATTTAAAATGGACAAAAAAAAATCTTTCCGTTCGTGCCTCTGCAGCACGTGGATTTAGAGCTCCATCTTTAAAAGAATTGTATTTTGACTTTGTGGATATCAATCATAATATTCAAGGAAGCACGACCTTAACTGCAGAGTATTCTTGGAATTATTCGACCTATTTAACCTATTTAAAACCCGTTAAATCAACCTTGATAAAATTCGAATATGGCATTTTCTACAATGACATCAACGATTTGATCACACTCGGGTTATTGGAAGATAATACCTATACCTATATCAATATTGGATCGTATAGCACCGTTGGCAATCAAGCTGGAATTTCGTTTCGAAGCAAACAATTTAATATTGGGTTAAATGCAAATTATATCGGACGTTTTAATCCGCTTTCGAATGAAGATAGTTCGTTAGATCCCTATTTTTTCTCTCCAGAAATTTCAGCGAATATTGGTTGTAGTTTTGGGCAAAATAAATATAGTTTAAACCTCTTTTACAAATATAATGGTGAATTACAGAGCTTTTATGTCAATCAAGAAGGGTTAATAGAGACACGAACGCAAAATGATTATTCGATTTTAGATTTGAGTTTTACTTCTAAATGGATGAATGATAAATTGCTGGTAATTATTGGTGGAAAAAACCTGTTAAATGTTTCAGATGTGCAAATAATTGGGCAAAGTGCAGGCGTGCATTCGAGTTCTGGAAACATGAATGTTGCGCGCGGAATGTCAGCATTTATCTCTTTAAAATATAATTTACAATATGAGCGTAAAAATGCAAAATAGAACGATAATTTTAGCCTTATTTGTCTTATTGTCAGCCTGTCAAAAGGAAGAAATTGCGATTAAACGGCGACCACCGAGAAACTTCATTTCGAATACCGTTGGAATAGGGGAGTTTTACGAAAATCAACTCTATTTTGATCTTGAGACCAATACGATTATTTCAACAAACAAAAAAACAGCTTGGGATTTAGCATTTGAATCTGCTGCGGATGGCTGGCATATCATCTTAAATTCGGGCAGAGGAATGGCCGTTTCAAAAAGCGAATTGGATTTTACTGAACTGACAAGTATTGCAGATGCTAATTGGAATTGGGATGTGCCTTCTGGTAATCTCGATTCAACCTCATTCGGCGATTGGCGAAGCGATTCCTACGTTTATTTAATTGATATGGGATATGACGAATCTGGAACCCAATTAGGCTATAAAAAAATTCAAGTAATAAGTTTTTCAACTTCAGGATTTACATTTTTGGAAGGAAATTTAGCTGATATTACGGGAACAACAATCAACCTAGAAAAAAATGAACTAAATCTATTTACTTTTTACAAATTTGGAGAAGGAGCAGTGACAATAGCGCCACCAAATGCAGATTATGATTTGGTTTTTACGCAATATACACACATCTTTCATGAGCCATTAATACCCTATTTAGTAACGGGTGTTTTATTAAATCGCTACCAAACAAATGGACTTTATTTCACAGACAAACCTTTTGAAGAAATCGTTAGAGAAGATGCGGAAAGCCTAGAATTACATTCTAATTTAAATACGATTGGTTACGATTGGAAATTCTACAATTTTGACGAAGGACAATATGTCGTTGATCCAACGCAGGTTTTTATCATTCAAACCAACGAAGGATTTTATTATAAGTTCAGATTCACTGGTTTTTATAATGAGTTTGGCATAAAAGGTTATCCAAGGTTTGAATTTCAGGTATTGTGATAGGAAAAAATGAGGGATGTAAATAAATCATTTTCATTTATTGGCATTGAGTGGTAGTTTAAGTTCTCCAAAAGAACGTGAATTATTTAAAATTGAACGAAGAGAAATCAAAAGCAGTAGAAACAGTTTGTGAAACTAAACAATCATCATATATAGTAAATTACAAGACACTTCTGCCAAAACAGATTTGTTTATTTTGTAGTTTTAGACGCAAAAAATAGTCAGTGACTCAATTAATAATTCGAAATAAATTAAACTTTTTAGTGCAGGCCTTTTCTTTAAACCCGAAGAAACTTTTTTTGGTTGACGGTATTGGCGCATTAGTAAGTGCAGCATGCTTATTTGGAATTCTTTCTTTTTTTAATCATGAAGTTGGACTGCCAGATAAAACACTTATGCTTTTAATTGGTATTGCTTTATCATTTGCGATTTATTCAATATTTTGCTTTTTCTATATAGATAAACAGTGGAGAATATTTGTACGAATAATTGCAATCTTAAACCTAATGTATGGCTTACTCACCGTTTTTTATGTGGTGTTTTACTTCAAAAACATATCAGCAATAGGCTCTTTATACTTCACATTTGAAATCATAATTTTATTTTGTTTGGCATATTTAGAATTAAAAACTGCGGCGCATAAAATGGGTCGGAATGCGAATGACGAATAGGTGAAACAGAATTAATTACAAGGCTTTTGATTTACATGAAATTTTGTATTCATCCGAAAGGTTCCTTGCTCTAAATCACTAATTTTAGTTTGCTAAGGCTCCTTCTAACTAGAGCTTTTGACTTGGTAAGAAAAGAAGGGTATGATTCGGATCCCGATCTACAAGAAATTGCAATAAACGACTAAATAGTTGGAGTACAGATTTGATTGTGGGATAACTTCCCTGCAAAAAAAAGGGGTCTTGCATTTTTGTTTCAATTGCTATTTCGTGCTAGTTCGCTAAAAGACAGGCTTAGTTTATTGTTTTTATGAATAAAATCCTATCTTTAACCCCGATTATTATTCAGACCATTAACCTATTCATTAGTTGATGAATTGATGTATGTGTTTGTAGACATTTACCAATAAAAACAACTGGTTTCTTTGGAAAATTGAGATACTGGCTTTTTGAGTTATGTCGTGTACTAATTGAACAAAAGTTGAATACAGAAAAATGAAGTTTATAGTGTTCTTTATAAAAAAGGATAGATTAAGAATTAATCTAATTTTAGCAGTGTTATATACTAGTTTTAACACGAGTGCTCAAACAGTTACTAACGGCAACTTTACTTCGGGAGGAGCAGGATGGGGTTGTGCTCCGGAAACAAATCCAGAGTCCGTTTATGGAGGGCCTGGCTCAAATCGAGTGGCAGAAGTAGATATCGAAGCTGGTCTATGTCAAACCATATCTGGTTTTACGATTGGTTCCTTGTATCAAATTACTTTTGATTGTTCAAGAAGAACAACTTGCGGTCCGGCAACCCAAACATTAGACTTTGGTATTGATGGTGGTGCGCTTCCAACCGAAAACATTTCAAGCACAGGAGCGTTTAGCTTCACAGTGGAAGTTTTTGATTTCACTGCCACAGCTACGAGCCATACTATTGATTTTAATGGGACTTCTGCGGGAACTTGTGGTTTAATAATTGATAACATTGTAATATCTTTGGTAAGTGCACTTCCAATAGAGCTATTAAATTTTAATGCCTCTCCAATCAATAATGAAATAGTTCAACTAAAATGGCAAACGGCCTCTGAAAACAACAACGACTATTTTACAATTGAACGTTCGGAAAATGGAACTACTTGGGAGGAAGCAGCCTTAGTAGACGGAGCAGGAAATTCTTCATCTATATTAAGTTATTCTGCAAGTGATAGTCACCCATATATAGGAATATCATACTATCGTTTAAAGCAAACTGATTTTGACGGTCAATTCGAATACTCAGAAATTAGAAGCGTCAATATTGAAAGATTGGAAAATTCGCAAATAGAAATGTACCCAAACCCCATCAAAAATCAGATTACAATACATGCAAATTCAACCGAACTGGCTGAGATTACGATTTATAATGCGCTTGGGCAAGATATCACTTTATTAGCGCTCAAAATTGAAAACGGCAGTAGTAAATTGGTACTTGATGTTTCGAGTTTAAGCTCAGGTATTTACTATATAAAAACAAAAACGACCACTACTAAAGTGTATAAAGAATAGCTCCTTGAGGGCACCATCTGCAGCCCGCCCATACCTGCTGTATACACCAACCGCAGCCACATTCTTTAATTTTATCTAAAACTCCAATCGATAATAAATATTCGGAAAGAAACTTGTTGCTTTTACCACAACTTCTTGGTCAAGCACCGTATCATATTCGCGGTATAAGGCATTTCCATTGTTCAATAAGTTCTTAATTTGTATGGCCCAAACTGATTTACGTTCTTTTTTATTGATGGTATAACTAAAATTAAAGTCTAAAAAGAGCAGTGTTTCTCCTCGTTGCGAATAAGCCAAAGCCGCGTCATAAATGGTAGATTGTTCGAGTTTCGAATTGACAAAATCGAGCGGTGTAAAAGCTTGTCCGCCTAATACATTAAAACTTTCGTTCCAACTGAAGGATCTAAATCGCTCAACACCATTTTTTTTGGTAGAAGCTTTTAATTTATATTCCTTCCCAACGATAAAACGTAAATTATATTTATTGTCAAATGCCGTGCTGCGCTGAATTCCGTCACCGCCTGTATAATAGGATCGCCAAAAGCTCGAATTAATGATATAGTATAAGCCGTTGTCTGTGTATCTCTCAAAACCGATATCAATACCATAGTTTTGTCCTGTTCCTGCATTTGTTAACGCTCTTAAATCACTTAACTCTTCTAGGTTAATGGTAGAGAACGTAAAACTATCCACAGGCACATTATACAGTTGCTGATAATAGGCCTCAATACGCAACCTGTGATTGGTAAATACTTTTCCTCTATAACCCACGATATAATGAATGGCTTTAGCGAGTCCTAAATTTCTATTCGGAAAGTTGATGTCACCCATTGAATTGGTTTCTTCATACAAATAGGTTGCATAATTCTCTACTTGACTGTGCATCCCTGCCGAAAGCGAAAATCCATGTCTTGCATTTAACTGATAATTCAGGCTGACCCGTGGTTCAATTGTTTCTTGCTTCGTCACGTCATAATGCAGGAAATGCACACCTGCAAAAATTTCAACTTTTTCAGTGAGAGCAAATTTAGATTGCGTATACGCTTGCAAAAGATTACTTCTGCCACTTCCATTCATGAGGATAATTTGTCTGGCTTGATTGAAGCTGTATATTTCTGCTCGCCAATCATGTGCCGTTGTATTAAAACTAACCCCTGTAATATTGCTATGTCGCGCACCAAATTTATGCTTGAAGGACAATGCGCCGGTGATCGGCATGGAGGTATATTCATTGATTTTTTGATTGATAACAGAAAAGTCATCTTGGATATACTCTTTATTATCGGATTGCTTTGAATAACTGCCTACCACCGTTGCTTTAAAAACTGATTTTGCACCTATATAGTTGGTGTAAACGCCACCTATGCTCACAGTGGTGGAGGCTAAATACAAGGTTGTTCTATCCAAACTTTCCTTCCAGTCCGCACTGTCGCTTAACGCTGCCCTTGTTCTGTCACTTGTGCCTGCAATGCCAAAGAACTGCAATTTTGCTTTTGACTTCGCCAATGGAATATCAATATTAAACGAAAAATCTTGGTAAGTCGGTGAAGATGGATTTCCAATTCTTCCTAAGCCAACTGTGGCATATCGATAGTTGACGACATAAGACGAATTGTTCTTTTTTGAAAGTGGTCCTTCCGACCCCAAATCAACACCTAAGGTTCCAATTTGAAAGGTCATTTCGTGTTGTTGCGCATTCCCTTTTTTAAACTTAACATCAAAAACACCGCCCAAGGCATCTCCAAATTGCGAAGAAAAAGCACCGGTATAGAAGTCAGATTTATCCATTAATTGCATACTAAAAATCGTAAACGTTCCTCCAGAACCACCGATTCGTGCAAAATGCGTTGGGTTCGGTAATTCTACACCTTCCATTTGGTACTTTAAACTGCGGGGCGAATTACCGCGAATGGAAACAAAGTTGGCAGAAAAACCAGTAGAGGCTGTAACACCCGGTAAAGTGCCTGCAACACGAATAGGATCGTCCAATCCCCCAGCAATTCGTCGCGCATCAAGGGGTTCAATTGAAAAGACACTTGCATTGGCCATTTCGTTATTGGGTACACCCCGTTCTTTGGTGAATGTTACTTCAACTTCATCTAAGTTTTTGGTACTATTTTCCATCACAATATTCAACACCGTCTCCTTGCTAACTGAAACAGAAATAGCGGGTAAAATAAAGGGCGTGTGTCCATCATGACTGAATTGAATGTCATAGAATCCAAGTTCGACATCAGCAAATGAAAAATTACCGGCAGCATCCGTCACCGTCTCCTTATACTTCACGTTTTCAGAAAGTAAGGTAACCACAACACTGTCTATGACACGTTCGGTAAAGGATTCCTTTACAGTACCTCGCACGGTTTGGTAGGATTGCCCATACGCCACTGATGAAATGAATGCGAAAATTAAACCAAGTCTTTGCAACATATACTAAAATTTGCGCAAAATTCGGAGTTTAAATGAATCTTAGTGTCATTATAATGTCATAATCAGACCAACGATAAACTGATTTTAGTCAGTTTAAATGAAATAGGTTGGACTTGATCGTTATTCATTGTTTCAAAACAGGGGTCCTTTCGAAATGGATCATTTAGGTTTGGCAAGATAAGAATGAGACCGGAGTGAATCGCCTATACACCAAACCATTTAAATAAACCAAAAAAGACAGCGAGCCAAATTAAACCTTTTACAAGAAAGAAAAGAAAACCTAAGAAACCAATGCGTTTTAGCCACGGCGTTTGATACCACTTGTTATCCGTGTCTGTATTTTCGTCTGGAGATTTGACTTTCATATCTTGTCTGCAAAATTACCTTTTTTAAAGGATTGTTTAACAAACAAGTCACTAGTATTTTTCGAATAAGAACGAGGAACTTTTTAGACTTGAACGAGCCGCTCTAAAGTTCGATAAAATTCCGCAGGCGTGTAATGTAATTTTCATAACCCATAGTTGCAGGAATATCACCGTGGTGTCCACCCACAACGCGTTCAGCATCTTTATAAACCCCGCCGTAATTTTCATAAATTAATTCACCGTTTTGAATGGCTATATAATCATCATCAATTCCATGCAACCACAACAATGGCATATAAACATCCTTTATTTTTTCAGCATTTTCAAATTCCAAATTCGTAATCGATTTAGGATTGACATTGAGAATTAATGAGCGTTGCGTTAAATTTGCAACCGAGGCAAGCGGAGCTTCGATTATTACTTTCGCTGGTTGAAAATCGGCACGATTTGCGGCACGATCAATGATCGGAATGCAACCTAAACTAAATCCATAATACATGGTGCGCTCTGCCGCAGCTCCTTGATCGATTAACCAATCAATACTCGCATTTACATCTTCAATTAAACCGCTTTCAGAAGAGGCTCCTTCAGACATCCCAAATCCGCGGTAATCCATCATGAAAACGCCATAATTATACTGTTCGGTAATACTTGCTAATAGGGTTGCACGTGGCCAATAGGCATCTAAATGCGCTGCTTGCCCATGTGCGTATAAAATCACTGTATCGGTGGCAATAGTCGAAACATCACCAATATAGACGCCATAAATGGTATACGACTCACCCGTTTTTTCATCTATGGATTGCATAGAAACCAAGGTTCGATTAGCGGCCGTTACCGCATATTCATCAGGTACGGCTTCGTTTCCAGCGGCATAATTTTCAAATTCATACGCATCCAACTTTTCGCCATAAAAGGCCAAGCTGTCCAAATTCCCCTTCTTGCATGCTATCGCAAAGGCAAGTAGAGCAGTGTAAAGTATTATTTTTTTCATCTTAATTATCTTGATTGCCAATTTTCCATCTACATCCAATATAAAAACCGGTTGCGCCGTATCCCCCTGTTAAACTTTTATAAGGTACAAAGGCATCCCAGTTTTTAATATAGGGTGCCAAAAATTTGAATTCAGTGGTGAGTTGCCAACGGTCGTTTTTACCTTTTATCACATGCCCTATTTGCGGATTAAAAATCCAATGGTGCGCTTGCGGTTGATCATTCGCCATAGTTTTGGAAAGTTCAAAATAATTATTCACTCCCGCATACCAATAATTCGTGCGATTCCCATAATTCCAATAGGCATTCAGATCCAAAATTGGCCACAATTTGCCGCTTCGGTCGTCAAGTGTATACATAAAGTTGATACTCGGGGATATGGATACGTTCGGTATAAATTTATTTTGGTCTAGAAACTTATAGGTCACACCTGCGTCCAATTGGATATTTCCAAAATAAGCGGCCGTTGTATGAATAGCTCCAAATACGGTTAAATTCGTATCCAATCCATAACCTACTTCAACGCTCGTCATAGGCATAGGTATAGGGCCATTAAATTCGATAACCGGTCCGCCTAAAGAAAACCCAACGGTTAATTCATCTTTTTCTAAAGGCTCTACAAAACGAGAAGGAGCGCAACTCGTCACCCCAAAAATGGATGCAAAGAGCGCCAATGCAAATGGTCTATTCATATTCAGCTATAATTACACATCAATATCCAAGTAATAAAGGGGAGGATCAAGATGTATTTTTTATCTAAGGTACTATTTTTTAATTATGTGTGCATATAAAATTAATCCCAAATTATGAATTAAATTTGTACCCTATGAGAAAGGTGTTTTTACTTGGCTTTTTTGTTTTTTTAGGATGTCACGTTATGGCGCAAGATACTATTCGCGTAATGTATTACAATTTATTAAACTTTCCTTCTACGTCTCCAGAGCGAATTGTTTATTTAAGGAAGATTATGGCCTATGCAAAACCAGATGTGCTCGTAGTGAATGAATTATTAGATGCAGATGGCTCCGATTTAATCTTAAATGAAGCACTCAATGTTGGGGGCGTTACACATTTTGAAGCGGCCACCTATGTGGATGGACCGGATACTGATAATATGCTTTATTATAATGCGGATCTGCTTGGCTTGCGATCGCAACTTCAAATCCCAACTGGTTTGCGCGATATCAGTAAATACGATTTATATTATAAAAGTCCAGGATTAGTTGAAGATTCAGACACCGTTATTTTGCATATATTCTCACTTCATTTAAAAGCCGGTTCAGGATATTTCAATCAACGGAAAGAGGAGGCTATTATTTTTAAATATCATTTGAATACAATGTCTAATCGTGAAAATATTATTGCGGGTGGCGATTTTAATTTTTATTCAGGAAATGAATCGGGCCATATAGCAATGCGAGAGACAGGTTCAATTGAACTTTATGATCCAATTAATAGCATTGGTGATTGGAATAATAATGCATCTTATGCCTATTTGCATACGCAAAGTACGCGTGAATCGCCACTGGGAGACGGAGCAGGTGGCGGAATGGACGATCGATTTGATCTCATTTTTATTTCCAATGACTTGCTTGAGAATACAAATGGGTTAAGCTATTTAGAGGATTCTTATCAAGCATTGGGACAGGATGGTGCACGCTTTAACCAATCGATCAATATTCCCTTCAACCCGACAATCCCTGATTCAATTGCTGTTGCACTGTATTTAATGTCTGACCATTTACCTGTTATGATGGATTTCATCACTGATTATACTGCCAATTTGAGTCAAGATGCAAATCAACTTCCAATACAGGTTTGGTACGATTATACACACCAAAATCTAATGATTAAAAACGCATCAGCCGGAGCGATTATAACACTTTATGATAGTACAGGTAAAAGGTTATTCAATTACGAATGTACAACATCTTTGATTGCACAAATTCCAATTGAATTGACACATGGGGTGTATTGTTGGCAGCTTGTTTCTGATTCAAAACACCGTACAGGAAAGATCGCTTTTTAGTTGCGAATCAGTTTTTCAGTATGCGTTTGACCGTTTTCAGTAATTGACACAAAATAAAGACCTTTCGTCTCGATATTCAATTCAAAAATTGAATCCGAAGAACGGGTAGTTAAAATAACTTGACCTAAAGCATTCAACACAGTAATCTCACGTTGTTCATTCGTGTTAAAAATGAGTGAAACAGTTGCATTTGCTGCCGGGTTTGGCACGATTTGGAAATCCAATGAACTCGGAATCTCATCTACCGAACTCGTTAAAACGTTGAGTGTATATTGACTAAAAAATCGCCAAATTTCAACAGATGCATTAAAATCATTGTTCGTTCCGGCGCCACCGAAAGCAGATCCTGGCCACGTATGTTCTCCTCCTTCAATTTTAAAGAATTCAACGGTGCTGCCTAATAAACCATCTGTATAAACATAATGAGTCGCCGTGCAGCCGTCGGTAGCATCAATATCTGGAACAGCAGTTGTAATCGGAATGGGATTGCACGCGTTAAAACTGACGAAATGATCAACTACATCCTCTATAGGCATAAACAAAGCGCTCCCTTCATAGGGAACCGTAGGGTCTGCTGTGCCGTGTATTTGCATCACGGGCATAGGATGATTGGTAATACAATCACTTAATTCCGCAGGTGTAATAGAACCTGTCACTGAGGCAACAGCCGCAATTCGACCACTCAATAAACAAGCTAATTTGTAGCTCATAAAGCCCCCATTACTCATCCCTGTGCTATAAATGCGATTCCCATCAATATTATAATCCGCATAAATGGTGTCAATCAATTGAGACAAGAAAGAGACGTCATCAACAGTTGATGTTCCAAATGTATTCCAGTGATTTGTACCAAAAAAGTCGGGCAGCCCTTGAGGGTGAACAATGATAAAGTTTGCAGTATCAGCAATGGGTCTAAAATCGCCATAATTTTCCTGCTCTACATTATTAGAGCCGTAGCCATGCAAGTTAAAAACGAGTGGCATAGGTGTTGTGCCATCATAACTCGCAGGAATATAAAGGCGGTAACTACGGAGTTCACCGTCGTGCATAAAATTACCAGTAGTTGTGGTTTGAGCAATTGCTCCAACAGAAGAAATGAGGAGTGAAATAGAGAGTAAATATTTTTTCATGTTCGTTGTTTAAGTACAGACAAGATAGTGATTTTATT
>Ga0075117_1000375_pt1 | contig 30662 bp, 25 predicted proteins | sample AntAceMetag02UKJ_FD_69789 | JGI IMG/M metagenome (GOLD analysis project Ga0075117, IMG submission 69789) | Saline lake microbial communities from Ace Lake, Antarctica - Antarctic Ace Lake Metagenome 02UKJ | ecosystem: Environmental > Aquatic > Non-marine Saline and Alkaline > Saline | place... | reverse complement strand
CCTTGGAAGACTGTAAAAAATGCCTTACTCCTGTTTTTATGATGCTACCACCAATGTTGTATGCATAACTGCGTCAAGTAAACTGCCTTAGGTCAATTAGACCTAGTACGTAAGAAAAAACCAAGTAATAAATAGTTGATTTTCATCAACCTAAATTCTAAAAGTCTTAGACCTTTACGTCCTATGTCAATTTTTAAAACTTTATAATAGAACCACACTAATAGTGGTAGTGCCCATAAATTTAGGATGCGCTATTTTTTGTGGTATCTTAGAAGTCAAAATAACAACACGCCACTTTTATGCCTCTTGTAATAGTCATTTTAGGAATAGTTTTGCTGTTCCTTCTTATCGCCCGATTAAAACTGAATCCTTTTATAACCTTCATCATTGTTTCCTTGTTTGTGGGAATAGCGCAAGGCATAAATCCTGTTCTGGTCGTAGATTCCATCCAGGAAGGAATAGGTAGTATTTTGGGGTTTTTGGTACTCATTCTAGGTTTGGGCGCTATGTTGGGCAAATTGGTTGCTGATAGTGGCGCCGCACAACGTATTACCATGGAACTCGTAGATAAATTCGGCAAAAAGAACATTCAATGGGCCGTAGTGCTTACCGGTTTTATTGTGGGCATACCTATGTTCTACTCCGTAGGATTTGTAATTTTGATACCCTTGGTATTTACCATTGCGGCTGCCACGGGACTTCCCCTACTCTATGTAGGGATGCCCATGTTGGCCTCGCTCTCGGTAACCCACGGATATTTACCGCCGCATCCGGCACCGACTGCCATTGCGGCCACCTTTAATGCAGATATAGGGAAAACATTACTTTACGGAATCATTGTGGCCATCCCCGCCATCATCGTAGGCGGACCCTTGCTGTCCAGAACCATGAAACATATCAACGCAACGCCGTTAAAAGAATTTGTGAATCCCACCATTTTAAAAGAGGAGGAAATGCCTAGTACAGGTATCAGTATTTTTACGGCGCTCTTACCCGTAATCTTAATCGCGCTTGCCGCGCTTGCGGAACTCCTATTACCCAATGGGACGGCACTAAAAAAGATTATCGTTTTTATAGGAAACCCGGTCATTGCCATGTTGATTTCCGTGTTGGTGGCCATCTACACCTTGGGACTAGCAAGAGGAAAAAAAATGACCGAAGTAATGGATTCCGTAGCCAGTGCCATCACAGGAATTACGATGGTATTGCTGATTATTGCCGGTGCAGGCGCCCTAAAACAAGTCTTGGTAGATAGCGGTGTGAGCGAATATATTGGGGACATGCTTAAAGGTTCGGCTATTTCACCTTTGATATTAGCATGGCTCATAGCAACGGTAATACGGGTTTGTGTGGGTTCCGCCACCGTGGCCGGACTTACGGCGGCGGGCATTGTACTGCCCATGGCAACAGGTGCGAACGTGAGTCCGGAATTAATGGTACTGGCCATTGGATCAGGAAGTTTAATGCTTTCACACGTTAATGACAGCGGCTTTTGGCTATTTAAACAATATTTTAACCTATCGGTAAAGGACACCCTTAAAACGTGGACCGTAATGGAAACCACCGTTGGCGTTATGGGACTGGTAGGGGTGTTGGTTTTGGATTTATTTTTATGAAAATACGAATGCTGAATGATAAATTTAAAATCATGAATATAGAAAATGTTTCTCGCTTGCAAGAACTATCCCCCTCCTTGGGAGGGGCTAGGGGAGGTCTTTTTGAAATACGAATGACGAATTTAAAATCATGAATATAGAAAATGTTTCTCGCTTGCAAGAACTATTCGCCTCCTTGGGAGGGCATTGGGGAGGTTTTTGAATTTAGAATAGAGCTAACCTTGAACCTTGAACCTTGAACCTTGAACCCTGAACCCTGAACCCTGAACCCTGAACCCTGAACCTTGAACCTTGAACCTTGAACCTTGAACCTTGAACGAATTAACAAATAAAAGATATGAAACCATCTGAAAAAATAAAGCAACTCGGACTTATCCTACCTCCTGCCCCACCGCCAGCGGGACTTTACAAACCCGTATTGGTCGTAGACAACTTTTTATACGTCTCCGGTCAAGGGTGTATGAAAGCCGATGGCACTTTGATCGTGGGCCGTGTTGGCGATACCTTGACTTTGGAAGAAGGAAAGGCGGCGGCACGCCAGACCGCCCTAACCATGCTCGCGACCATTATCACGCATTTTGGTGATGTAGACCGTATCAAACGTCTGGTAAAAACCTTGGGGATGGTGAACTGTACGCCAGATTTTGGCGATCAACCTCTCGTTATAAACGGCTACAGCGAATTGATGGCCGATGTTTTTGGTCCTGATCATGGCGTAGGTGTACGAAGCGCGGTTGGTATGATTCTTCCCGGCGGGATTGCAGTGGAAATAGAGGCGATGTTCGAACTTCATAAATAAAAACCAATGAACCAAAATCAATGGTATAGCATCACTAATTCTGATGCGGTCATCTCACCATCCTTATTGGTGTATCCAGATCGTATACGCCATAATATAGAGGTCATGTTGCGCATGGCGGGTGGTCCAGAAAACCTAAGACCGCATATAAAAACGCACAAGAATGCCGAAATTATTGCCTTGCAACTAGAAAAAGGCATTACCAAGTTTAAATGTGCCACCATTGCAGAAGCTGAACTTTTGGCCGATTGTGGTGCTGCCGATGTGCTTTTGGCCATGCAGCCCGTTGGTGCCAACCAAGAGCGTTATGTAACATTGATGAAAAAATATGCGAATGTGAAGTTCGCTACGTTGGTGGATAACCAAGCAACAATGAACCAACTTGGGGAGCTTGCGCGACAGCATGACACCAAAATATCGTTGTATATCGATTTGAACGTGGGCATGCACCGCACCGGTATTACACCAGGGAAAGAAGCCTTGGAACTATATAGGTCTGTTTCCGAACATCCCCATTTGGAAATTATTGGCCTGCACACCTATGACGGACATTTGAGAAACTCCGATGTCAACATCAGAAAGTCCGACTGTGACGAAGCTTTCAAAACCGTGCTGGAACTCAAGAATACTATTGTAGAAGCCGGACTTCCAGAACCGATTCTAGTTGCAGGAGGCTCCCCAACCTTTCCGTTTCATTGTAAAAGGGACAAGGTAATCGCAAGTCCCGGAACCACCTTGCTTTGGGATGCCGGCTACGGCGGACTTTTTCCTGAGATGGATTTTCTACCGGCAGCCGTGCTGTTCACTAGGATCATCAGCAAGCCAAAAGCAGGAATAGTATGCTTTGATCTTGGTCATAAATCCATAGCTCCCGAAATGAATTTCCCAAGGGTGAAGTTCCTGACCTTGGACCATGGAAAACAGATCAAACAATCCGAAGAACATCTGGTGGTAGAATATGACGACCTTAAAATCAGCAATGTGGGCGATGAGCACTACGCCATTCCCATGCACATTTGCCCTACCGTAGCGAAATACGATAGTTTACTTGTAGTCGAAAATGGTACTATTTCCAAAGAATGGAAAGTGGTTGCCCGTAACCAAAAACTAACGATTTAGGCATGTTTATTTTTGATGCACATTTAGACCTCGCCATGAATGCGATGGACTGGAACCGAGACCTTAGGTGGTCTGTTGAGGAAATCCGAAAAAGCGAAGAAGGAAAGAAGGACAAGCCGGACCGCGGAAACAATACCGTTTCTTTTGAAGCCATGCGCAAAGGAAACGTAGGGCTATGCGTCGCCACACAAATAGCACGGTATGTACATACGAACAATCCACTTCCCGGTTGGAAATCCCCTCATCAGGCATGGGCACATACCCAAGGACAGTTGGCATGGTACAGAGCCATGGAAGCTACTGGTGAATTAAGGCAGATTGCCAATCCCAAAGGCCTTTTGGAACACCTTGAAGTGTGGAAAAAAGATAGTGCCACTACTCCCATAGGGTACATTCTAAGTTTAGAAGGAGCGGACTCGATCGTGAATTTGGACTATTTGGAAAAATCATACGAGCAAGGGCTGCGCGCCATTGGCCCCGCACATTACGGGCCCGGAACTTACGCTTTTGGAACCAATTCCGTTGGCGGTATAGGAACTAAAGGCAAGGAATTATTAAAAGAAATTGAACGGCTCAAGCTCATTTTGGATGCCACCCATCTCTGCGACCAAAGTTTTTGGGAAACGATGAAGGTATATAATGGCCCTGTTTGGGCGAGCCACAATAATTGCCGGACTTTTGTAGACCATAACCGCCAATTTTCAGATGAACAACTATCGGAACTTATACATAGAAAAGCGGTCATAGGAATGGTATTGGACGCTACGATGTTGGTACCGAATTGGCAACGAGGTATTTCCCACCCATCAAATACCAACGTTACCCTAGCACATACCATACAGAATATTGATCATATTTGTCAACTGGCAGGAAACGCGTTACATGTCGGTATAGGTAGTGATCTAGATGGCGGTTTTGGAGCGGAACAAGGGCCTTCCGATGTAAATACCATTGCCGATCTACAGAAAATACCACAAATGCTAACAGATAGGGGATATGCTCCAGAAGACATAATAAACATCATGCACGGTAATTTTATTCGATTTTTAACGGATACTTGGGAATGAACAGAAGAACATTTATACAAACTTCAACCTTCGCTGCCCTGGGCACATTGCTTTGGGATTGCAGCAACACCCATAAAATTCGATTAAGAAAAGGACTTACCATCGCATGTTTAGGCGATAGTATTACGGCCACGAAAGATGGTTACGTGCAACTATTACAGGACTATGTGGATACAAACCATCCCGATTTGGACCTCACATTTCTAAATTGGGGCAAAAGCAGCGAGACCATTACAGGGCTTACGGAAAAAGACCATCCTGGACCAAGGCCTTATCTTTTTGACCGCTTAAATGATTTATTGGAAAATACTCCCGTAGATATCGTCTTCTTCTGTTACGGTATCAACTGTGGTATCTACGGAAAACCTTCGCCAGCACTATTCGATAGTTACACCATTAGCATTTATTCCTTTTTGGAAAAGGTAAAACAAAAAGGTGCAAAAACGGTGCTCCTTACCCCGCCGCCTTTGATTTTAGAAGCTGTAACAGATGATAAAATTACCACTCAAACCGACTTTGGCTATAAAAAACCATACCCCCAATATCAAGAAGAAGTACTGCAGGAATTTTCTAAAATTGTAATGAGAATAAAACACGATACCCTATTGGGTACAATCGATATCCATACCCCATTATTAAACCACAAAGACAAGTGTTATTCGGAGGATCCCATTCATCCCAACAAGAATGGCCACCAATTGATCACGAACACCATCGTAGAGAATTTAACAATTTAACAAGCTCTTAAGTCCCTATGGCAGGGTAATTGCTATCTTTATTTGAATTTTAAGGGTCAATGAACAAGTACACTTCTATATTTTTATTTTGTTGCTTCTTATGGGGAACCCCAGCCATGGCGCAGACAGATTTACCTACACAAAAGCCGCTGAAAATTGAAGCCATAAAAAAAGAAGACCCTAAGGGCGATACTAAAAAGAGTCCTTTGCTCAATATGCCTTCTTTGATCAAAGAACCAACATCGCTGGATTACAAAAACCCAAATCCTGTTAAAATGTTACCAGACGAAGAACTCGTGCAAGCTGGCACCGGACTAAAAATTGACCCCCGCATAGGACCGGGCGAACGTTTTGGTGGTTCCGGCCAATATTTTCCAGATCAGTATTTGGGAGATGTGAAAAGTGAAGGGAAATTCATAGGCATCGTTTGCCGGGACCATGAATATGTAGATGGTGATCGTGTCAAAATATGGGTAAACGATATCGTAGTGGAACATAACCTTTTGTTGACCGCCGGATTTAGGGGCATAAATGTTGATCTCCAATCGGGCTTTAACAAGATAGAATTTGAGGCGCTAAACCATGGCTCCTCCGCCCCTAATACAGCTCAGGTAGATATTTATGACGACACCGGAAAACTACTCTATTCCAATAAATGGTTATTGTCTAGCGGTTCAAAAGCTACGCTGATCGTTACTAAAGATTAGCTCGCTTAAGCGGCATGAATTTTTTGGTTGAATCATATCAATCATAGTAACCCCATTTTTTTACAAGCACTTTATTCCTATATTTATTTTATTTTTCAATTATATCCTTCAATGGCAAAAAAATATAAAGTAGCGGTATTGCAATTAAACCTGAACAATACCGCAGATGAAAACAGGAAAAAATGCACGGCATGGAGTCGCAAGGCGGCTACGCAAGGCGCCGAAGTAATTTGCCTGCCCGAACTTTATAGCAGCCACTATTTTTGTCAAAGTGAGGATGTTGAAAATTTTTCCCTGTCCGAACCGTTAGGGAACATTTCCTTTACCGCTTTCAGCCAGCTGGCAAAAGAATTGGGCGTTGTCATCATTGTCCCTTTCTTTGAAAAAAGAATGGCCGGAATCTATCACAATAGTGCCTATATCATTGATGCCGACGGTTCACAGGCCGGTCTTTACAGAAAAATGCATATTCCGGACGACCCGCATTTTTACGAAAAATTTTATTTTACACCGGGAGATTTAGGATTTCAGGCTATACAAACAAAAAAAGGGAAAATTGGCACTTTGATTTGCTGGGACCAATGGTACCCGGAAGCGGCGCGCCTAACTGCAATGAAGGGCGCTGAAATCCTGTTTTATCCTACGGCCATAGGATGGCATCCCTCCGAAAAAGAACAGTTTGGTGAAAACCAATATGGTGCTTGGATGAACGTGATGAAAGGTCACGCCGTGGCGAACGGTATTTTTGTTGCCGCCGCCAACCGCATCGGTTTGGAAAAATACCTTCCCAATACGGATGGTATCCAATTCTGGGGCAAATCCTTTATCTGCGGCCCGCAGGGCGAAATCTTGGCGATGGCATCGGAGGACAAAGAAGAAATTCTTATCGCAGAGGTAGATTTGGCACTACAGGAAAATGTACGTCAAAATTGGCCCTTTTTCAGGGACAGGCGTATAGACGCATTTCACGACATTACTAAAAGAGCACTGGATTAACAATGGCAAATAGAAGATTTCCCGCGGAATGGGAACATCAAGAAGGCGTGCTTCTTTGTTTCCCCCACACTGGCAATGATTGGCCGGGTAAATACGCTGCCGTACAATGGGCGTTTGTAGAGTTCATTAAAAAAGTGGCATCCGTAGAAAAGGTGTTTTTAGTGGTAGCTACTACTTCTTTACAGGAAAAGGTCAGAGACCTGCTGGAAACTGCGACGGTCGACTTAAAAAAAATTCATTTTATACTTCAAAAAACCAATAGAAGTTGGATGCGCGACTCCGGTCCCATTATTGTGCAGAATGGCAGTAAGCGGGAAGCGTTAAATTTTAATTTTAACGGTTGGGCCAAATATTCCAATTGGCAACTGGACAAACAGCTGCCCGCCTCCCTGGCCGCAGTTTTAAAAATGCCACTTACCCAAGCAAGCTACAAAGGGAAAAAAGTGGTCTTGGAGGGCGGTGCCCTAGAAGTTAACGGCAAAGGCACCTTAATCACTTCTGAAGAATGTTTGCTAGACCAAAAAATACAGGTGCGAAATGCTGGATTCTCAAAAGCTGATTACGAGGCCATTTTTAAGGAATATCTTGGGGTAACCCATACCATTTGGCTCGGCGATGGCATCGTTGGGGACGATACCCACGGCCACATAGACGATCTATGCCGATTTGTAAATGCAGAAACCGTTGTTACGGTTATAGAATCGGATGCAAAGAACAAAAATTATGCGCCATTGCAAGACAACCTGAAAAGACTGAAGAATGCAAGATTGGAAAATGGCCAACCACTCAAAATAAAGGAACTGCCAATGCCTAAAAAAATTATTTTTGATGGTCTGCAACTGCCCGCGAGTTATGCCAACTTCCTTATTTTGAACAAAATGGTACTAGTACCCACCTTTAATGACGAAAATGACCGGTTGGCCCTAAATATCTTGGCAGCGTGTTTTCCTGATCGGGAAGTCATAGGTATTGGCTGTATCGATATAATATGGGGTTTCGGCACGCTACATTGTTTAAGCCAACAAATTCCTTCTTAATTCATTTTCCAGCTTTTCCCGCAAATAACCTTCCTGCGCTAGGGACTGGATTTTATTTGAATCTCTTTAGGTTTTACCTGCCAACCGGCCTGGTTTGAAGTTTTTCCAGTTTGGCCTTGAAATTTTGGGAGATTCCACGCAAGTTTGCTCGACGTAATTCATTCTCCTTGGATTTAATTATGCTAGCGTCCCCCGCTTACTTGAATCCGGTCATTGCAATTAGGCCCCACACACGGACCCGATTTTGTCAACCGGGCTAAAATAGTATTCGGCCTTAGGTAATCGTCAAATTATAAAACAGTCTAAAATCCAGTTTTTTTCGCACTAAATATTCTTTTTCAGACAGGGGTAAGTCCCCAAAAATCAAAGTTCCACATAGAAATACCAAAAAATAAGATGCCGGGAAATTGTATTTGTATCCCTATCGGCAGCCGATTCTAAAATGGAGCGAATTTGCTTTTGGCAAAATTCTTTGGATTGATTTTGGTTTAAATGACCGAACGATGCCAAAAAGTAGTTCCTGAATTTTTTGTCTTTTTACTGTTCTCCTGCACAAATGTCCTTATTTCTTTATGCGATATGGCTTCTAACAAAATCGCTGACCTGTTGGGTAACCGATCTTGATTTTTTTGTTTTTGAGTCCGTAGTATTTTTTTTCCTGTTTCAGGGAATCTTGTTGTGCATAAAAGATAACCGCCACAACATGTTTACAGATAGGATCCAAATCGTAAGGGCGATCACACCTATACTTTACAACGTCATTATTGATGATTTCTAATTGAACATTATAGTTTTGGCTTCCGGAAACCGTGGCTTCATATTCCCCGTTTCCCAGTTCTGTAAAATCCCTTACAGCACCGTCTTCAAAATAGCGGAGACCCCTGCCAAGGATTTGTTCTTCTGTAAACTGCTCGAATTCATTTTGGGCTATTTTCATTTAGTGTTGGCACTAGGAGTAGGTAGGATTGATTGCTTCAAGATAGGAGGTTTAAGACCATTTATTGCATTACTTCCGATGGTTTTCAATAGGTATGATTCCTACCCAAAGACTTCCTCACAATTTCACGACCGGCTTGCGTTCCAAATCGTATACCATGGTAGAAATTTCAACATGAAACCACAATCGGAACATTTTGTAATCCCGTTTTTTAGGCCAGTCCTTACCATAATCATGGTAGTCTTCCAATTGTAACTTAAAAATAAGGTCATATTTTTTTTTGAGCCACTTTTCCACATCCTCAACATCCTCGCCCAATAAATAAGTATTGGCCTCCTCTACATCGTCTACAGCTCTATCCTCGGGGTAAATGTTATAATACCAGTCTAAAAAGGGCTGAAGGGGTTTTACCATAATAGCAATGCGGTCTATATAGTTTTCCTGAAGGTCATTTTCAGTAGGTTCGTTCTCCATGCCCCCGGCCAGCATATCCAGATGGTCTTCTTGTGTTTGCGTAATTACCGAGAATTTGGAATCGTCCTCTTCATCACCTAGTTCAAAATCTACTATAAAACTGGTATGCTTTTCATATTCCGCAGCTTTATGCGCCACCATTTTTTTAAAGAGCCTATTGCCTTCCTTTGGCATCCCTGACATGAGTTTGTTGAACTCTTCCTTAGGTATCAAGGTTTTCATGTTGCCAAAATTCCATGCCACCATGGCAAACTGGATAATGTCCTCAAAATATTCAAAATCCTCGAATTCACTATTAAACTTAGTAATAAATTCTTCCAGCAATTCCGAATAGTTATGGCCATTGTTGGGCGTATACTTATTTTTAAATAGATCGATTACCTTTTTCATTTTCCTTGAATTCAAATATGTTCTTCCTTAAAATGTGTTAGACGTATCTTGGACTGTAAATGACTATCATCCGGAACTTTGAATTGTTCACTTTAAAAACAAGCAAGACCCTTAAGCTAAAATTAAAATAAATATTGAGCAATCCAACATCCAAATAAATGGATAAAATTATTCCCGCTTTCCCGGCGCATAGGTCTCCTTGGCCCTTTTGAGTACATCTTCCTTATAAAAGACCGCATCTTTCCATTGTACATCGGCATACCTTTGTATCTGGTCATCAAAATGAGGCGAGCTCGGATCACCACTTTGTCCGCCTGCCAAGATGGTCTTTGCCTTTACCTTATTGCCAAATTCCACTACTGCCACAAAGCTATTGCCACGGGTACCGTAAATTTTCTTGGCACCTTCGGTAGTGTAGCGCGCACCGTAAGCCGCCAAAGCACCCCATGTTCCGGAAGCAAAACCAATGGGAATACTTGGTTTGCTGTCATCAAACTGTTGGCGTACATCTCCTGTGTTTCTTTGGTAGCGGTTGACTTCGCCCCAAGGCATTTCCCAAGTACCAAAATCGGCGGTAAGTTGATCTATTACTGCTTCAAAAATCCTTAGTTTCTCTGTGTTCAGTGCCGCGCTGCCCCAATATTGAACACGTTCCATGGCGGTTAATCCCTCGGGATACTCGCCTTCTTTATAATAACGCGTGCCATAATAATGAGCCAAGGTCATAGCTACGGATTCTTTGGAAGTTTTGAAATCCCAATCTTTTAAGATATCCATGCCTCCTTGCAATTTTGGATTTCTGTCGTAATCTTTATAATACGCTGTTACCAACCCCGGAATCAAAGCTTCAAAAGCTGGGAGATAAGGGTCATGGGCCAAAGCTATCAACCCATCTAGGGTAAAATCTTTTTTATCCTTCAACAAACCAATGGCATGGACACCCCTAAAATTCTCCTCATCAACGGACATATAGTAGGGATAGTCCTCCTTCTTGGGACTGAACTCCAAGGCCGAGGTATAGGGCGTGGAATTACAGTTCTGTATCCAGCCATTTTGGGGATTAAAGACCAGTATATTTTCGTCTACGCTGTGCAGCCCTTGCCAGTCGGTCTTTGGATTGCTACCATCCACCGGTTCCGAATAATCAAAGGCGACATCGCGTTTAGGTACAAAATTGCCGTGAAAATAGGCGATGTTCCCATCGGCATCCGCATAAACCGTACTATTACTGGAATTGGTACGGATGTCCATCATCTCCCTAAAACCTTTGTATCCTTCTTGCTTGGTTCGGATGTAGGATTGCTCCAAGGCCTTTACCGGTTCCCACATCATGGCAGAAGCTGTCCATTGTCCGTCCACGGCATGGGTAATGGGGCCGTGATGGGTGCGATAGGCCGGGAAGGTCTTTTCATTTATGCCTGCAGGCGTTGTATATTTTAAAGTTACCTCGGTGGAATCTACGGGTCGCATTTCTTCACCATATTGATAGAGCAACTTCCCATCTTGTTTTACAATGGTTTCCTTAAACTCGTCCATCACATCGGTATAGGTAGAGGTATGCATCCAACCCGTTTTTTCGTTAAAGCCCTGATACACAAAAAACTGTCCCCAAGTAACCGCTCCGTAAGCATTTAGTCCCTCTTCCGAAACCACATGTACTTCGCCCCGAAAAAAGAAAGAGGTATGCGGATTTATAAGCAACATGGCGTTCCCCGATTGTGTTGAACTACCGGAAATGGCAATACCATTGGAACCTTGTGTTTCGGCCATTCCTTCTTCTTTTTTAAGCTGTAAAAGTTCCATTTCGGGCAGCACCATATCGCTTTCATAAAAAGCTTTTAGTTTCTGGGTAGATATGCGCTCTATATCGCCCCCGATACTTCCTTCGCTAAAATACATGGGCATCCAAGGCTCAAAGCGGGTCAGTAATTTAGGTGTGACTTCCGGATGGGTTTCCAAATAATAATTGACTCCATCCGCAAAGGCATCACACAGTTTTTTTAGCCAAGCGGGACTCTTTTCATAATTGGCCTTTGCCTCTTCTTCGGTCATGAAGAGCTTTGCCCTAAGATCACTATAAATGGCGTCCTCGCCTTCCACTTCCGCCAAGCGGCCCGTGGCCCAAATATAATTTTGTTCCACGCGGTTAAAATCGTCCTCACATTGGGCATACAATAGGCCAAAGACCGCATCGGCATCCGTTTTTCCATAGATGTGCGGCACGCCAAAATCATCTCGGATAATTTCTACTTGTTCCGCTTGGGATTGCCATTTTTGGAGTTCTGTCTTCGGTTGCCCCGCACAGGACGCAACTAAAAGAAATAGGATAATGGCACATGCTTTCATAATGGTGTAGTTCAAAAGTTAGTCGACTTAAAGATAACTAACCCTCACCAAAAAAACAATCCTGGGCTAGAATCCAAATTTAATTTTGAATTGCAGTACCTTGCAACTTCTTTATGAAACAAGGAATATGGCAGAGAAAAAGGTGACTATTTTAAGTGCGTTCAAAACTATTATTTGGCCAAGGAGAAAACTGGTTTTTCTTGGACTATTCCTAATAGTCATAAGTAAAGCGGCAAGTTTTGTGGCACCCTTGTCCCTCAAATATTTAATGGACGACATTATTCCCAACAAGGATATCGACTTTTTAAAACTGTTGGTGGCAGCAGTTGCCATTGCCATTTTTGTACAGGCGGTAACCTCGTTCCTACTCACAAAAATATTGAGCGTACAGGCACAGTACCTCATCTCGGAGCTTAGGGCGCAGGTGCAGAAAAAAGTACTTTCCTTGCCTATTCGTTTTTTTGACAATGCAAAATCGGGCGCGCTGGTGTCCCGAATCATGACCGATGTGGAAGGCGTCCGCAACCTTATTGGTACAGGATTGGTGCAACTAGTCGGCGGTACTATTACGGCAGTAGTTTCACTTGTACTTCTTTTGCAGATCAGTTGGACCATGACCTTGTTTACCTTGGTGCCTTTGGCAATTTTTGCGCTTATTGCCCTCAAGGCATTTAAAATAATCCGCCCTATTTTTAGAAATCGTGGAAAAATAAATGCCGAAGTTACAGGCAGGTTAACGGAAACCTTGGGCGGTGTTAGGGTCATAAAAGGATTTAATGCAGAAGCCCAAGAAAACAGCATATTTGAAGAGGGCGTGGAACGCTTGTTTCAAAACGTAAAGAAAAGTTTGACTGCCACGGCATTCATAACGAGCTCCTCCACTTTTTTATTGGGGATTGCCACAACCGGCATAATGGGCATTGGCGGGTATAAAATTATGATGGACGAGCTGACCATTGGCGAATTCCTGACCTTTACGTTTTTATTGGGATTGATGGTAGCCCCGATCGTGCAAATGAGCAATATCGGCAGTCAGTTGACCGAAGCCTTGGCCGGTCTGGACCGTACCGAAGAACTCATGAACATGACGCCTGAATCGGACGAAAAGAACCGCACCATTGTACTGGATAAAATCAAGGGGGATATTTCGTTTAACGACGTTTCCTTTGCCTACGAGGAAGACAAAGAAGTGTTGCACAACATTAATTTTGAAGTAAAATCCGGCTCCGTAGTCGCTTTGGTGGGGAGTTCCGGCTCCGGAAAAAGTACCATTGCAGGTTTGGCCGCCACCTTCCTGAATCCCGAATCCGGCACTATTACTATAGACGGAAATGATATATCCAAAGTGAACCTCAACAGCTATCGAAAAAACCTTGGAGTTGTATTACAGGACGAATTTTTGTTTGAGGGAAGCATACGTAACAATATCCTTTTTCCAAGACCCAATGCCACGGAAGAAGAAATACTGGCCGCCGTAAATGCCGCCTATGTGAATGAATTTACGGATCGATTTGATGATGGACTAGAAACCCTGATCGGCGAGCGTGGTGTAAAACTATCCGGTGGACAACGGCAGCGTATTGCCATTGCAAGGGCTATTCTGGCCAACCCGAAAATATTGATATTGGACGAGGCCACCTCCAATCTGGATACCGAAAGTGAAGCCCTGATCCAAAAAAGTTTGGCGACTTTGACCGAGGGTAGAACCACCTTTGTCATCGCCCACCGGTTGAGTACCATTAGAAAAGCCAACCAGATTCTGGTCATTGAAAACGGACGCATTGCCGAACAAGGCACCCATGACGAACTGATCGCAAAAGAGGGAAGGTATTATAACCTGTTTACCTATCAGGCAAGAATTTAATCGAAAAAGCTCGTTGGGAAGTGTATTTTGAATGATCAAACAGTTCAAATAGAACACGTATTTGCGAGAAGCTTTTTTTACGTCGAATATAAATTGTAGGCTTAAACAGAAAACACAAAAGTCCTAGGCCCTTTTGGCTTGTGTAAAGTCTTAAGAACTATATTTTCGGTCTACTGAGATATTTCTTAAACTGAGAAAGGGCACTCCAGGCACTATTTGACCACCAATTTCCGATTGATAGATTTCCCATTCTCTGCAACCTGTACCATATAAATACCAGGGGAAAGTCGGGAAATATCCAAGGCCTTGCTAGAAATTCTATCGGTTATAACTAGTTCCCCAAATACGTCAAAAATACATATCTCTTTTACGGCGTTTTGTTCCGTGGTAACATAAACGATGTCCGCGGTCGCCGGATTGGGATATAGCTTAAAACCGGATATTTCCGTGTTTCTCTCGCTTGTTGATAGGCTATCCTCTTGTGCATAAGCACTAAGGCAAAATGCTAAAAAGAGCATAAGGTAGATTTTTTTCATTTGGTATCGATTTGGGATCAACACCCTAAAGATATAGTAGCTGGGAAGGGTTTATCGGAAAATGTTGTGAAAGCTGGGATTTTGTAGGTCAAGAGGATAGGCTCCGTATTTCATCGGAATTATATACCGATGGCCGAGAGGGAATAAAAAAAGAAACTGTTAAAAGTGAGGGTAGGAATCTATTTGATAATCAATTTTCGGGTGGCCACTTTGTCCTTTTCAAAAACGCGCAGTACGTAGACTCCGGCATCAAGGTCGCCCACATTGAGTTCTTTACCTAAAATAGTAGTTTTTAGCACCAAAGTACCCAACACATCGTAAATAAGTATTTGCTTTGCATCGTTCTTGGTTGTTGAAATATAGACCTTTCCTGTGCTCACGGGATTAGGATACATACTAAAACCGTCTATATCCCCTTTGTTCTGGGCGCTTTGCCCATAACTGAAGGAGATAAAAAGAAAACAAAGGATAAAGTAGATTTGCTTCATATATAGCCGGTTACAAATGCTATGCCATAAAGATAACAATTCTGCCGACTGATTGTAAAAGTGTGCAGCTGTTTATTGTTTTTTTTCGATGAAAGGTAAAAAAGCCCATAAATTGCGGGCTTTTTTTTGATTTTATAAGCAAGTATAGGGTCTGTTTTGAAACGATATACTTACGTTTTTAGAACTGGTAGCTGTAACCTAAGGAAATAGCCTGACCTGGATATCTAGAGGAAAATAGTTGGTCTTCTGCACCAAAAGACTGATAAACACTTTCAATTTTATCATTTAAGATATTCTCAAATCGCAGTGAAATTTTACTGTTCTTTTCCTTGCCAAGTTCCTTACTCAAATTAAATCTTAAGTTATTGAATGGAAGAGTGAATACATCAGGAATATCTCCATTACCAACAATCTCTAACGTTTTCCCTTGAACATTGTAGATAAGCCCCCCTTGCCAACCATTTTCGTTGTTATCATAATTAAAACCTACGTTCAGCAATAATGGAGATTGCCCTTGTAATTGACGACTATCCCCAAGCGTCTCCCCTTCCCTTAAATTGTCCCTTCTGGCTGCCGCTTCATCCTCGGTAAAGGATTGTTGCGATTCGATAATGGAAATATTCGCGCTGAAAGAGAAATCCTTCCATCCAGGAATGAAATCCAGACTTCTTCTTACTTCCAATTCGCCTCCAAAAACATTTGCGTCTCCTAGGTTTAAAGGAATAAATTGACCTCGTGCCTCTCTAATGAAAGATAATTCTATTGGGTCTTGAAAGGTTTTTGCAAATGCACTTACAGCAAAAAAATTAGTTCCCTCCCCATAGGACTCAAAACGCAGATCAAAGTTATTTATGTACGTTGGTTGTATGTTGATATTACCAATAAAAAATGTACTTGAGACAGGGTCAAAAATTTGAGCATTGGAAGCTTCTTTAAAGGAAGGTCTGGCTGTGGTACTCGAGAAAGATGCTCTTACCTTTTTATTTGCCTCTTCATTTAATTCATAAATAAAATTAGCGGATGGGAAAAAGTCCATTTTATCCAGAATATTAGCGTTGTCAAAAACTTCTCCATCTTGGTTTTCTCCTGAATAAAGTAAATCAAATTTTTCTAGACGCAAACCGATAATGGCATTGAACCTATCTGAAAATTTAAATTCGTCCGACAAATAGCCCGCAGATACCGTGATTTCCGAGTCAAAAGAATCTGAAATATTTGAATCACGTCTAACATAAGTTCCCTCTCTAGTAATGGTGCTATAGATATTTTCGGGAGCTAATACTTGGTCTGCATCTCCCCCAAAGCCTAAGCTAAAATTACCTACTCTAGATTGCACAGGATGAGAAAATTGATCAACAATAAACTCCCTTTGTTTTAAAGTATGTGCCCCACCAAATTTAAATTTAGCATCCCTTCCAAATAACTTATGCTTTCTTGTTAAATCTAGTTTTCCAGCTATGTTTATTTCTTCAAGATCTCTCCATATTCTGCTAGGGTCTCCAGATTCACTGGGCGAGATTGAAAAATTTCCTGTTTCGTCATTAAATCTAAAGGGTGTGGTTCTTAGATCCTTATCGTATATTTTGGACAAAGTGGGTGAAAGTTTCCAAGAAACCTTCCAGGAACCGTCTTCATTCGAGTGTTCTCCGTTTAACAATACATTGGTAATAGAGCGCTCTGTATACGTCAATACATCTTTAAAGATAACGTTAGAGTTTACATTGAAGTTATCTTGCCTAATGTAGGCAGCACTGGATTCTCCATTTTGAATATGAAGTACATTCAATTTGTATTTTGATGTCAACCCTTTAAAAGAAACACCTGCAAGCCCGCTGATCAATACATTATTAACTCCTAAATTTCCAGATTGCGTTCGATCATCGATTAATTCAAGAACGGATTTATTCTGGTCTTGTTTTCTAAATACTTGTCCGTTTACGATTCCATCATAGAATTCTGTGCTGTTCCTATAGCTCAGAGAGGCCAAATATCCTATTTTTTTACTGCTATCATCATTCAAATTGTATTGATTGCCTGCTGTAAGCCCTAAGTTGAAATCCATTGGGCTTTGCTCCTGTAGTGCTTTTAAATTTGGCTGGAATAGTTGTGTTAATTGTCTCGCTCTTGCACCATTTTCAGCGGGTACTGGAGTTTCAACACTTTGGGGAAGGACTAAATTTCTTAGACCATTGTCAAATCCAAAGGCATCGGTATTACTACCTTTATAGCTTAAATAATCGTTATTAAAATGCATAGTGGAATTATATCCTAAGCCCATTGAAACACTATATTCTGCCCTAGTAGGAAAGTCTTTTGTCACAATATCTACAACACCTCCAGTGAAATCGGCTGCTTGATCGGCTGTTGCAGATTTGACAACAATAATGTTGTCTAGAATGTTTGTAGGAAAAATATCTAATTGGAGTGTATTCCTATCGGGATCTAAACCGGGTACATCAACACCATTTAGGATCGATTTTGTATAACGATCACCTAAACCACGAACATATACAAATTTACCACCTTGAACGGAGACGCCTGGGACGGATTTAATGGCACTGGCAATATCGCTTGCGCCAGATTTTTTGATACTTTGGATAGAAAGTCCGTCTAATAGGGCAACAGAATTTTTTTGAAGGTTTAACACCGATGCCTCTGTATTTTTTGAAACGGTGGTGGTAACAACTACTTCATCCAAGGCGTTAGCAAGTGGATTTAAAGTAATGTCAATAATTTGTTCTGCTCCAGCCGCTATTACTACCTCTGAAATTTCCTTTGTTTCATAACCTAAATATGAAAAAGTAACGGTATAGGTTCCAGGTTCCACTTCCAGCACATATTTGCCATCAAAATCTGATGTGGTTCCCTTAGTTGTTCCTCTGATAAGAATATTTGCAAACGGCAATACATCATTTAATTCTCCATCGTTTACTGTTCCGGATATAATACTGTTTTGTGAAAAAATAGATTGTAAAGAAAATGCGGCTAGACAAAATAATAATAGCTTAATGTTCATCTGAAAAATGTTGTTTGAAACAATTGTCTTTAATATGTAAATTGCTCGACTTAAATAGTTTTAAGTCGAGCAATTTTAAATGATTGATTTGTAGTTCACGGTTTTCTAGAAACCTAAACTAGCTTTTGTATTTGAATAGGTCCATGAAAAAGCAGAAGTTGTTGCTCCTACAGTAGCTGTATCAGCGGTAACGGCAGAAGAGAATGTGGCAGCATCAGCCTCAAAAGTGGAACTATCTGTGGTATCGTTAAAAACATCAGCAGATGCAGTTACGCCAGTAGGAAGTACTACCTCCCAGTTAGAAAATACTAATGTACCTGCAGTATAGTTAGCAGCAATACCTACATTATCTAATTCAACATCAGACAGTTGTAGATCTGTTCCCACACCCGTAAAGCCAATTACCAATACATTGCTATTTGTTCCCGTAGCACCAGATCTAAAATCGGCTATTTCTCCATTTTCAACATTGTTGTTGAGACCTATAAGGGTAGCGTTTGTTAATGTGTAAGATCCAGCAAGCGACCCTTCAGGACCATCAATTTCTAGTGCGTGGTCAGAGATATTTCCTTGCACAACGATAGCGTTGTCAATTGTACCTGAATAAGCTTGATCAATATCAAGACCATCATCGCCCACGGCCCATACAAATAGGTTGGTTGCATTGACGGATCCGCCAAAGAACTCGATACCATCATCAACATTACCAACAACTTCAACATTGTCAATAGTAGTTCCGGAACCAACACCTCCTAGCGTAAGCCCGTTAATTTCGTTTCCTTCACCTATCAAGGCACCACCATGACGAATGGACACATATTGTACTGTTCCAGAGTCATCAGCAGCATCAGTACCGCCATATAAACCTTTGTCACCATCCGTATCAGCAGGGATGCCTTCAATTTGAGCAGATTCAGCATCGCCATCAAAAGAAGAAGGAGCATTGCCTAATAGGATTAATCCACCCCATAGCCCACGATCGTTTTGATCAAGGTTGGTTCCCGCAGTTTCACCGAATGCGATATTATCTGAAGCAGAGGTAAAGATTATAGGAGCGGCAGCCGTTCCTACAGCTTCAATTTTACTGCCTCTAGTTATAACTAAAACGGAAGCATTGGCGCCTGAACCCGCATTTGCTTTAATAAGAGTGCCTGCTTCTATGGTTAACGTAGCACCACCTGTAACAAAAATTCTACCATCTAAATTGTAAACAGAGTCAGAAGACCATGTGGTGTCAGTAGTGATATCGGAATTTACAATAACAATTTCTCCTGTAGGAGGTGCTGCACCATCATCGATAGGATCACAAACATCACCAATACCATCACCATCACTGTCAGCTTGATCTGCATTAGCGGCACCGGCACAGTTATCAATATCATCATTTATACCATCATTGTCAAAATCTACATCTACCTCTACAGGTGGGATAATAGGAGCATCATCATCGCTACATGCTATAAATGTCAAAGAACCACAAATCGCAATGAGACTAAGCATTCTTTTCGTAATAGTTAATTTTTTCATTTTACTTAATTTTTAAAATTCAGTTTAGTTTACTACCACTTTATATTTTGTGGCTATAATTTTTCTCATGCAAAGGAAATCACATCTTGTAAATGTGGTGTTACGCTGATGTTAAACCTTTATTTTATTAGTGTTACCTAAACGTTACTACATTAAATCAATGTTAAGCCGCTGTGTTGTAAGGGTATTATCTTTACTTTTGGTAAAATAACTTCACGCAACAAACCATGAAAAAGAAGGACATTAGAATACTTTTAGTAGACGATGAACCAGATATTTTAGAAATAGTGAGCTACAACTTGCTGGCCGAGGGCTATGACGTGTATACCGCAAAAAATGGTGTGGAAGGCGTAGCCAAGGCGAAAAAGAAATTACCCCACCTTATTATATTGGATGTAATGATGCCGGAGATGGATGGGATAGAGGCTTGTGAAATACTACGCAGAACAAACGGGCTGGAAAACGCTGTCATTACCTTTTTAACGGCACGAGGGGAAGATTACTCCCAAGTGGCCGGTTTTGATGCCGGGGCGGACGATTATATCACAAAACCCATAAAGCCAAAGGTATTGGTAAGCAAGGTAAACGCCCTGCTAAGAAGGCTGATGAAGGATGAAAGCCCACAGGAGGATATTACACAAGTTGGCGATATCATCATTAATAGGGAAGAATACAAAATTGTAAAGAAGGGAAAGGAAATTATCCTACCCAGAAAGGAATTTGAGCTGTTAGCTTTGTTGACTTCCAAGCCAAGTAAAGTGTTTAAGAGAGAGGTCATCTTAGATAAGGTCTGGGGAAACGAAGTAGTGGTAGGTGGACGCACCATTGATGTCCATATTAGAAAACTTAGGGAGAAAATTGGCGAGGAGCACTTTAAGACCGTAAAGGGAGTTGGATATAAGTTTGTGCTGTAATGCCTATAAGAGTTAAGAAATCCTATAGATTTGCCCTTAGATCAGCCTTATATATTACTGTTTTTTCGGCTTTTTTCCTGGGTTTTTTGTTTTGGCAGTTTCAGTTTATAAACTGGATATTCTTTTTTTGTCTACTGGTTTTTATATACTTCGTTTCCTTTATTACATTGCAAGTTCGAATTGAAAAATTCATCTACAAGCGCATCAAAAAGATCTATGATGATGTTGCGTTATTGGAATCCTCAACCCTGACCACGTATCCTATTACTACGGACATGCGCACACTAACGGCAGAGATAGAAAAGTTTGCCAAGGACAAGAAAATAGAGATCGATACTTTAAAAATTAGGGAGGAGTACCGAAAGGATTTTCTGGGGAACGTTTCACATGAGCTTAAAACGCCCCTTTTTACCGTGCAAGGGTATTTGGAAACGCTCCTGGACGGTGCCATAGAAGACAAAAATGTACGAAGGAAATATGTGCAACGTGCCAATAAGGCCGTAGACCGTCTCATATATATTGTTAAAGATCTAGATTTGATTACCAAATTCGAGGTAGGGGATCTGCGCTTGGAAAAGCAGGATTTTAATGTGATCGAACTCATACAAAGTGTCTTTGATCTTTTAGAAATGAAGGCTTCCAAAAACAACATTGTTTTAACCTTTGACCTTCCCTATGACAAACCCATTATGGTATATGCCGATAGGGAAAAGATACGGCAAGTACTTACCAACCTACTTGTAAACTCCATAAAATATGGGAACGATAACGGTACTACAGAAGTTAGTGTGGAAAACTTGGTGAGGAACAAGGTCATTGTTCGGGTAACGGACAATGGAGATGGAATTCCTAAGGAACATATCCCCAGATTGTTCGAACGTTTTTATAGGGTAGACCAAAGCGGCAGCAGAAAGGAAGGCGGCTCCGGCTTAGGATTGGCAATCGTAAAACATGTCATCGAGGCCCATGGCGAGAAAATGTATGTAGAAAGCGTAGTGGATGTAGGTTCCGAGTTTTCCTTTACATTGGAGAAGAGTAAACCAGAAACTATCGTGCAGGGCTAGTTTTTTGTTTTTTGTTTCATCTTCCTTAGCCTGTCTTTGCTCCTTTTCCCAACGTGATAATCTGTTAAATTCGTGTTCCAGGGCAACAGATCACTTCGTCCTACCTCCTCGTGAAGACGTTACGTGGTTTTTTTGTTTGTATTTTAAACCTGATACTTGAACTTGAACTTGGAAAAAGTTGGGAGCGGGTAGATTCTAGTGAAGTAGGGCTGTAATCGACTAATGGGAAAATCTGCATATGGCGAAAAGCGAATAGCCTAAAGCTTGTTTTAAACTTAACCCTCCTCCGGTGCCAATTCCACTTCAAGACCGTCCATCTCCTCAGAAATATGAAGTTGACAGCCCAAGCGGGAATTTTCCCTTACATTAAAAGCTTCTGAGAGCATGGCTTCCTCGTCATCCGATTTTTCGGGCAGATCGTGGTCGGATTTCACGTAGCATTGACAGGAAGCGCACATGGCCATACCGCCACAGATACCAATGGTGCCTTCAGGTGCCAATTCGTAGGCCCGTACCAGCTCCATAAGGTTCATGTTCATATCGGTAGGCGCATCTACTTCGTGGGATACGCCTTCCCTATCTATAATTTTTATTTTTATATCCGTCATGTCTAGTAGTATGTTCAAACCTAAAAGCCCTTCGACTACGCTCAGGATGACACTCCAGTTTTAGTATCCTTATTCAATAGCTTTTACTACTGATTTTGGTGCTTCTTTTTTACTGCCATCAAATCCCGAAACCCCACCAACGGTGGTATATTTTAAGACATATTTCTTATCTGGAAAGATGCGTTGGTAGGCACTTTGGCACATTAGTGTGGCCTCGTGGAAACCGCAAAGGATCAGCTTCAATTTTCCCGGATAGGTATTTACATCCCCAATGGCATAAATACCTGGAATATTGGTCTGATAGTCTAATGCATTATCCACCTTGATCGCATTTTTTTCGATTTCCAGGCCCCAGTCGGCAATAGGCCCCAATTTAGGGGTCAAGCCAAATAACGGAATAAAATAATCGGTCTCCAGCATCACGTCCTCGGCAGCATTGGACGTTTTTCTAATAATGACTGCTTCCAAGGTTTTTGCTCCCTGTAGGCCAACGATCTCGCCAGGGGTCACAAGATTTATTTTACCTATATCCTTTAGGTGCTGTACTTTTTCAACCGAATCCAAGGCGCCCCTAAATTCGTTACGCCTGTGTACCAAGGTTACCTCGGAGGCCACATCGGCCAAGAAAATACTCCAGTCCAGTGCAGAATCGCCACCACCGGCAATGACCACTTTTTTATCGCGGTACACTTCGGGGTCCTTGATCATGTAGCTTACCCCATTATCCTCATACTTTGCCAAATTATCCAATAGGGGTCTGCGGGGTTCAAAACTCCCTAGACCACCGGCAATGGCAACAATAGGCGCTTGGTGTTTTGTTCCTTTGGAAGTGGTTACGACAAAACTGCCGTCCTCCAATTTTTCAATAGTTTCAGCGCGTTCGCCCAAGGTAAATCCCGGTTGAAAGGGCTTTATTTGCTCCATAAGGTTATCTACCAAATTGCCGGCCAATACCTCTGGAAAACCAGGGATATCGTAAATCGGTTTTTTTGGATATAGTTCGGAACACTGACCGCCAGGTTGCGGTAGGGCATCGATTAAATGACATTTCAACCTTAAGAGTCCTGCTTCAAAAACGGCAAAGAGACCCGTAGGCCCCGCACCAATTATCAATATATCGGTTTGAATCATCTAAAATTTCTTTTGAAAACACAGCAAAGGTATCACTCTCCAATACTATTAAAGAATGATATTTATCAGGTTGGTATTACGCAACGTTAACGACCTCTTCAATCTGCGGCGCATACTTTTTAATGGTCATTTCCACTCCGCTCTTTAAGGTCATCTGGTTTACGGAACAACCAATACAGTTGCCTTCCAAGCGTACCTTTACAGAAGTTTCGTTATCTATGGAAATAAGGGTAATATCCCCACCATCGCTCTGTAAAAACGGACGTATTTCATCCAGCGCCTTCTCAACGTTGTTTTTCAGCTCATCTGAAGTCATTGTAACCATAACTACTTCTTTTTAACGGCGGCACAACCCGCCATTGTTGTTATTTTAATCGCCTCGGTAGGCGGTATGTTCTCATTTCTATCCACCACCTGCTGTACCACATTTCGGGTAATTTCATCAAAGGCGGCTGCTATCGATGTCCCCGTTTGCATTGCGGCGGGCCTACCTACATCGCCTGCTTCCCTTATACTTTGCACCAACGGTATTTTACCCAAAAAGGGAACTTTTAAATCCTCTGACAGGTTTTTTGCCCCATCCTTACCAAATATATAATATTTATTATCGGGAAGTTCCGCAGGCGTAAAATACGCCATATTCTCTACAATACCCAAAACAGGTACGTTAATGGAATCTTGTTGGAACATGGCGACCCCTTTCCTGGCATCTGCCAACGCAACTTCCTGTGGCGTACTTACGACCACAGCACCCGTTACCGGCATGGCCTGCATAATGCTTAGGTGGATGTCTCCGGTGCCTGGAGGCAAATCCAATAACATAAAATCTATTTCCCCCCAATGGGCATCAAAAATCATTTGGTTCAGGGCTTTGGAAGCCATGGGACCCCGCCAGATGACGGCCTGGTTGGGTTGGGTAAAAAATCCTATGGAAAGGATCTTTACGCCATAGCTTTCCACCGGCTTCATCTTGGATTTACCGTTAATAGTGACAGCCAAGGGTTTTTCCATGGCCACATCGAACATTATGGGCATGGAAGGCCCATAAATATCGGCATCCAATATACCCACCCTAAAGCCCATTTTCGCCAAAGTTACCGCCAAATTGGCCGTTACCGTAGATTTCCCTACACCACCTTTCCCAGAGGCCACGGCAATAATATTCTGTATGCCCGGAATAGGCTTTCCTTTTATTTCATTAACATTAGGTTTCGCTGCCGGTGCATCTACCTTAATGTTTATCTTTATTTTGGCCTTTTCATAGACCTCTCGGTGGATGATCTTTAAAATCTCTACCTCGGTCTTTTTTCGAGCCTGTAAGCTTGGGTTTGAAATAACAATATCTACCTCTACCTCATCCCCAAAAACCTGTATGTTCTTTACGGCGCCACTTTCTACCATATTCTGGCCTTCCCCAGGAACGGTAATAAGTTCCAAGGCCTTTAGGATATCCTTTTTATCTAGCTTCATTATGTATATCGATTCTAAACAACAAAGATAGCCTATACCGTTGAGATTAAGAAGTTATGGTATTGAAAAACGAGATAGGTTGATAGGGGTTGGTTATTACCAGTGTCCTACGAAAAGATCTAAGACCGTCCCGCCAACTCGGAACTAAAAGACACAAGAGGTAAGACGTTGCGAACTGACTAAATTTGAATCTATTTGTAAAAAAAATTCTCAATAATATAATTATCATCGATGACAAAATTTTTGATTTCTAATCGATACCTAAACGATTGCTATGGCCTATTGATTTTCCTCAGTTTGCCTAAAGTAGGTAGCGGATACTTATAGCAAACTGTTTAAATGGGCAAGAATCAAGTAAACATGCTTTTTAATGTTTTATCTTAAATTTTTAAAAAATTTACAAATAATTACATAAATCAGGATCACACCTTCCTCCCATCCAATAAATTAATGGTACGCGAACCATAGCCGGCATTTTTTTCAGAATGGGTGACCTGTATAATGGTTACACCATCTTCCTGATTTAGTTTTTTGAACAGTTGCATGATATCTTCGCTTTGTTGTGAGTTGAGGTTTCCGGTGGGTTCATCTGCCAGTATCAATTTTGGGTTGGCAATCAAGGCACGGGCGACACCCACCAATTGTTGTTGGCCGCCACTCAATTGCGCTGGAAATAGGTCTTTTTTACCTACAATGCTGAACCGGTCCAGCATATCGGCCACCATGGCCTTGCGTTCGGAACCCTTATATTTTTTGTACAACAAGGGCATTTCCAAGTTTTCCTGTACCGTGAGGTCATCTAGCAAATGGTAGGACTGAAACACAAACCCGATATATTCCTTGTAGAGGTTTACCCGATGTTTTTCTTTTAAGGTATGGACGGACTCCTCCAAAAAGTTATACTCTCCTTCATCAAAAGTATCCAGCATCCCAATGACGTTCAGCAAGGTAGATTTCCCGGAACCCGAAGGCCCCATTACGGAAATAAATTCCCCTTCCTCAACTTCCAAATTGATGTCCTTTAACAGAAAAATACGTTGGCCTCCTGAATTGACCCATTTAAAAATGTTGTTTAGTTGTAGTAGCATGTTTTTTAGATAATAGATGTTAGACGTTAGATTTTAGACCTTAACTTTCTTACTGTTTCATTCTTTTGGCCTGTTTTGAGCTTGTTCTGAGATTTTTTAAACTTCTTTTCATATCGATTAATCTTCTAATTAATTATCAAAGTTCTTTGAAATTAGTATATTATCCCCCTTTGGGGGTTAGGGGGCTTTACTCATCCCTCAAAGAATCCACCGGATTGGCGATAGCAGCCTGAAAACTCTGCCAGCTTACCGTTAGCAATGCAATGAACAGCGCGGCAATACCTGCCAAAGCAAAAATCCACCAGCTTAGTGTTGTTTTATAGGCAAAACCCTCCAGCCATTGGTTCATGGCATACCACGAAATAGGGACGGCTATTACAAAGGCAACCCCTACCCATTTTACAAAGTCTTTGTTTAAGAGTGCTAGTACTTGGGGTATGGTCGCACCGTTTACTTTTCTTATCCCGATTTCCTTTTTGCGCTGTACTACCGTATAAGAAGTAAGCCCGAAAAGCCCCATTGCAGCAATACCTATGGCTAAAGCCGTGAAAATCTGAAAGGCAGCACCAAAAGCTTTATCGTCTTTGTATTGCGCTTCAAATTTTTGATCTAAAAAGGCATAATTGAAAGTGCTTTTTGGAAAAATCTTGGTCCATTCCGACTTTATTTGCGAAATAGAAGATTCAAAACCAGCGGTAGATGTTGCGGAACCATCCAGTTTTACCAATAGGTTATCTACATCGATCCGATAACGGATGATCATGGGTAACATGGGACTTTTTAATCCAAAATGATAGTAATCCTTAATTACGCCTACAACCCTCCATTCGTTGTTTCCCCAAAAAATAACTGTTTTATTCAAAATTTCCTCTGGCGATGATATACCCATTATCTTTAACAAAGTTTCATTTACCACAATTTGCCGGTCCTCTCGTGTCGATGACGGTATAAACGTGCCCCCAGCCAAAAATTCAATATCCACTAAGTCAAAATATTCGGGCTGCACATGGTAGGTATAGAAAATTTTATTTTCGGTCTTTCGACCGTCCGGTAGAAATAGACCAGTAGAAGATGAAAGGTTATCATAACTATCGCCTGGGTAGGTTTCTGCAATGGCCACTTTTTCTACAAATGATAACTTTTTCAGTTCTGCCTCCAAAACTTTAAAATCATAGATAAGCAAAGAATCTAGCTTTGTACTTAACACCTCGCCCTTTAGAGCTATAACTTGATTGATATTAGCACCTATAGGTTGATTTTCAAGAAAATTGATTTGTTTAGTAACAACGATAGTACCGATCAATAAAACAATAGTTGCTAAAAACTGTGTGACGATAAGCCCTTTTCTAATTGCCAAACCCTGTGAAGAAGTCTGTATTTTTCCTTTTAGCGCTTTTACCGGCGAATAACTACTTAACAACAAGGCGGGATATAGGCCAGCTAGAATCATCCCCAATACTATAAACAGGAAGTAAGGTAAAAAGCTTGTAAGATTAGTTAAGCCCAGACTCAATTCTTTCCCTGTAATAGTATTATATGAAGGCAATAGTATTGCAATCAAAACTAAGGAAATAGAGACAGCAATTAAATTGAGTAATATAGATTCTATTAAAGATTGAACAATCAATTGTGATTTCTGGGCCCCGGACACTTTGCGTATACAAGCCTCTTTTGCACGCTCCATAGATTTCGTTGCGGAAAGATTCACATAGTTCAACCATGAAAGAATAAGAATAATGAAAGCAATGGCCATTAGAAACTTGATTCTGGTAACGCTACCGTTCGCAGAAACTTCATAAGGCTTGTTGGAATACAGATGAATATCCTCTAGAGGCTCAATATTGTGCCTTTCTTCTTCATCTTCTTCAATATCACTATCAATTATTTTCTGGCGTAGCAGGTCCGCGTTCGTATTTGGTGCTAGCTTCAAAAAGGTGTAGTAATTGTTTGCGTTCCAATTGAGTTCATGCGCTTTTGGCCCCCAATCTGTCCACGTTTTTTGTGTTTCGTAAGAAATTAAAAAGGTATTTCTATAGTGGGCCGTTTCTGGAACATCGGCCATAACTCCGGTAACGGTAAGTATGGCCTCCCTGCCATCCCTAAAGGCAGAGATTGTCTTTTTTATGGGATTTTCCGTTCCAAATAATTTTTGGGCAAATGATTCTGAAAGGACTATAGAATAGGGTTCTACAAGTACCGTTTCTTTATTTCCTTTTACTAGTGGATAATTAAAAATATTAAAGTAGGAGGAATCCGCCAAGGAGCCCAAGGGTTGCTCCAATATACGCTCCCCTAATTTAAAGGTCATTTTTTCAAAGTAGAAAAAACGAACATAATCCAATACTTCTGGGAACTCGTTCTTTAAGGAAGGTCCAGATAAATTATAGGTTTGCGCATCTCCCGCAACAAAGGCATCGCCCTCCAAATAATCCATATAGGTTCTGTAAACATTTTCGGAACCTTCAAATTTGTCATAGCTCCGCTCATAGTTCACATAGAGCATAATCAACACAAAAGAGGCTATACCAATGGCCAAACCAAATATATTGATGAACGAATACAGCTTGTTTTTTAGCAAGTACCGCGTTGCGATTTTTAGAAATAGTTTATACATGGTTTTATCGTTTTTAGTATTTTTTATTTTTTTAGCTCCCCCTCCCGATAGCTATCGGAGTCAAAGGGAGGATTGAGTCATCTAATGTCTATTTTCGCTATTTTTTATAAAATTCACTTGACTAACACATAATCTCTCCGTCAGCAAAGCTGACACCTCCCTTTCAAAAAGGGAGGAGCTTTTAAATACTCATCCTTTTAACAGTCCAGTTAATAATCCCCCCCTTCGGGGTTTAGGGGGCTTTCTTACTCCGCCCTCAAACTCTTTACAGGATTCTCGCGAGCGGCTGCAATCGTTCTAATACTTATGATTAGTAAGGCGATCAAGAGCATGGCCAATCCGCTGGCCACAAATATCCACCAACTCATATCCGTCTTAAAGGCAAAATTCTCTAACCAGTTGTGCATGCCCCAATACGCTATGGGAATCGCAATCAAAAATGCTACACCTATGACCATAAGAAACTCCTTGCACAGCAATAAATTCAATTGTGCCAAGGAAGCCCCCAATACTTTTCGTATGCCTATTTCCTTTACACGCCTTTGGGTGGTGTACATGACCAAGCCCAAAAGACCCAAACAACTGATCAAGATGGCCAAGCCCGTGGCCCATTGCAGCAGCACGGATATCTTTCGTTCCTGCGCATAAAATTTTGCGATGGTATCTTCCATAAAACTATACTCAAAATCGGAATCTGGATAGATGTCCTTCCAGATGGTCTCGATCTGTGCGATGGTTTCCGGCCATTGGGCACTATTTTCTGTGGGCAGCTTAAAACTAACGGTACTAAATTGGGAGCGTTGATTCCTAAATGTGTCGCCCGTGAAGACCATAGGGTCTATTTTTGTCCTGAGAGAGCGTTGATGAAAATCTTGCATCACACCTACAATGGGTTGATTTTCGTTATCCGCTTTAAACGTTTTTCCGACGATGCTTTCCGGATTATCAAAACCCAATTGCTTTAAGTAGGTTTCATTGACCACATATTCCTGTATGGTATCATTTAACGGCAAACGTCCTGCCAAAAGTCGAAGGCCGTACAGGTTAAAATAATCGGCATCGCCATAAATGAGCTGCAAATCTGAATTGACTTCCCGATCGCCGGCTAGAAAGAGTACGCCCATGGAATGGGTACTGAACGAAGCGGGAGGCGGCCCGCCTAAACTTACTTTGGAAACGAAGGGCAAGGCTTCCATTTCGGCCACAAATTGTTGTTTTTTTTCTAGGGAAGGCGTACTCCAAGGCGTTCTAAAATAGGCAATGGCATCGGTCTGGAAACCCATATCCTTTTTCATTACGTAGTGCAACTGTTTGCCTACCAAAAGTGTGGCAATGATGAATATCTGGGCAATGGCGAATTGAAAAATTGTCAGGTATTTACGAAGTCCCGCACGTTGGTCAGCCTTTACGCCTTCTATTTTTAAGACTGAAATTGGTTTGTAGCCCGATAATATTAAAGCGGGATAAAAGCCAGAAAGCAAGGTTACAACCAACAACAACGATACGATTCCAATAATAGGCAGTGGATCGGCATACAGACCAAGATTGACGCCGGCCGAAATAAAATCGCTAAAAACTTGCAGCAAGCCATTTGCAAAGACCAAGGATAGTGCACCTGCTGCCATTGTCAACAAAAAGGCCTCACCCATAAACTGCAGGATTAACTGCTTTTTTGAAGAGCCCAAGGTTTTACGGATTCCTATTTCCTTTGCCCGTTGGGAAGCTTGCGCCGTATTCAGATTGATAAAATTGATGCACCCCAGCAACAGTAAAAACAAAGCGATGAGTGCCAAATTTCGTAACACGGACATACTCGCCCTAGCCTCATCAAAATCGAAAGTATAGTAATTGGGGTCAAAATGTATATCGCCAAGGGGTTGCATATAGAAGGAATCCGAGCGACCGATCGCCACCAATTCCTTGTCCGCATGTTCTTTGGAAAGTGCGTCCAATATTTTTTGCACTTGGGTTGTACTGGCGTTGGCCGTCATTTTCACGAACAGTTGGGAGGCCGAATTGGTGTTGTTCCAATGCCCATCTTGTACGGCGCTGGTCATATCCTGTAAGTCGGCCGTTTTTAGGGATATAAATTCTTGAAAGACCAAATCGGTTCGTTC
>Ga0075117_1000371_pt1 | contig 30994 bp, 25 predicted proteins | sample AntAceMetag02UKJ_FD_69789 | JGI IMG/M metagenome (GOLD analysis project Ga0075117, IMG submission 69789) | Saline lake microbial communities from Ace Lake, Antarctica - Antarctic Ace Lake Metagenome 02UKJ | ecosystem: Environmental > Aquatic > Non-marine Saline and Alkaline > Saline | place... | reverse complement strand
AGAAGAAGAAGAACCAGCTATAGAAGAAGCTGATGCTACAGTAAACAAAGGAGATATCCTTTCTGAAGCTAACTATTCTAAAGTATATCCTAACCCAACTAATGGGAAGGCTAACTTCGAGTTCTCTTCTATCACTAATGATAAAGTGAACATGAATGTTCTTAATATCAATGGTTCAGTAGTAGCTAGCTTATTCGCTGGTGATGTTCAAGCTGGAATGATCTATAACTTAGATCTAGATGCTTCTGAACTTCCTGCCGGTCTATACATCTTCCAAGTAACGGGAGAGAATAGCATAACTACTGAAAAGTTCATTGTAACTAAGTAAGACAAATACACGATAATTAATTAGTCGATTATACATTGTTTATTCTAAAAGCCCCGTGGGAAACCACGGGGCTTTTTATATATAGATTTTTTTTGATGAAAATTTGTAGGTTGTTCGTACGTTGAACTAATATGAGATATATACTATTTATCCTATTGTTTATTGGCTGTGCATTTCCAGAACCAGAGTTAGTAAAATCAATTAGTATAGAAGAAGAATCTCCTAGCTATAATTAAGTACATTTTAAATGAATTCCGGAGAATGAAAGGGGATTGTGATTCGAAACGTATAATAGAAATGGTCTACAATGATTATTGGAGTCCGGCAGTGGTGATGAGATATTATAGCGAAGACGATACTTTGAAGTTGATGTCATACACTTTTGAAAAAAACATTGATGCATGGCAGAATCAAGAGCCGTCTAGAATTATCACTGAGTTAGCACGGACTTTTTCAGAGTCAATACATTTCTCTCTTCAAGATTCATTAAAGAATAAAATTGAGAAATATGATTTGATGAATATGCCTGCAGATTCAATTCATGGAGAAGAGGATTACTCTGTTTTAGTGAATATAACGATGGATGAAAAATCAAATTCAATAACTCGATGGGTTCCGCATAAGCGTCCTCAAGAACAAGAAAGACACTTCACTCAATTTTGCAAGTATCTCATGAATTCACAAACAATTTGAATGGACTGGAGTAAGTTTCATGAAGTGAATTAGGAATAACCTCCCCAAAAATTAACTAATATTTCCCCAGTTAGGCTTAAATGCTTTTAGCCGTTGAAGTTCCAGATTTAAGGAAGCATGTTTAGGTTTGGCTAGAGCCTCATCGTCATTCAGAATGTTAACTGCTAGTTCTCTGGCTTTGGCTAGAATTTTTTGGTCTACTGCTAAGTCGGCTATCTTTAAATCTAAAGCTCCACTTTGTTGAGTTCCCATAATATCGCCTGGCCCTCTTATTTCTAAATCTACTTGCGCTATCTCGAAACCATCATTCGTAGAACACATGGTTTGGATTCTTCGTTTAGATTCTGGTGATTTTAGCTTGCCGGTAATCAGAATACAGTGACTTTGCTCCGCGCCTCTTCCTACTCTTCCTCTGAGCTGGTGAAGCTGAGATAACCCAAATCTTTCTGCATTTTCTATAACCATTACAGAAGCATTAGGCACATTAACTCCCACTTCTATTACTGTGGTGGCTACTAAGATTTGAGTCTCTTTTTTTATAAAGCGATTCATCTCATACTCCTTGTCAGAAGATTTTTGCCTGCCATGAACTATGCTAATCTGATACTCTGGTCTTGGAAATCTTTTCTCTAGCGCTTCATGCCCGTCATAAAGGTCTTTTAACTCTGAGAGCAGCTCACTTTCAGATTCTTCTATCAGTGGATAAACCACATAGACTTGACGTCCTTTTTTTATCTCCTCTTCCATAAAACCAAATACGTGCAGTCTACTGCTATCGGTTTTATGCACCGTAGTTATAGGTTTCCTTCCTGGCGGCAGTTCGTCTATGGTGCTGACATCTAAGTCGCCATATAAAGTCATGGCTAATGTTCTAGGGATAGGAGTGGCGGTCATGACTAATACATGCGGAGTTATTTCCGCTTTTCCCCAAAGTCTAGCCCTCTGTTTTACACCGAATCTGTGCTGTTCATCTATGATGGCCAAGCCTAAATTCTTAAACATAACCACGGGTTCTAAAAGGGCATGGGTTCCTATGAGAAATTGCAACGCGCCACTTTCTAATTCCTCATGAATCACCTTCCGCTTAGACTTAGGAGTGCTCCCAGTCAATAGTTTTACCGTAATGGGAGAGTCTTTCAGGAGTTCAGAGATGCCTTCAAAATGCTGGATAGCCAGTATTTCGGTAGGCGCCATCAAACAAACTTGATAATTATTATCAATCCCTAATAGAGCTGTGAGCAGAGCTACGATAGTTTTACCGCTTCCGACATCTCCTTGGATTAATCTGTTCATGTGAGCTCCGTAGCGCACATCGTGCCTCACTTCTTTGAGTACCCTTTTCTGTGCGCCTGTTAAATCAAACGGAATTCCATTTTCGTAGAACTCAGTAAATAATTTCCCTACTTTTTTGAATGTGACTCCTTTCATTTTAGTGGTCACTTTCACTTTATTGGAGACCAGTATAAGTTGAAGGAATAGCAGTTCTTCTAGTTTTAGCCTAGTAAGTGAGCGTTGCAATAAAGCCAATGCTCTCGGTCTATGCACATGAATAGAAGCTTCTTCTTTAGAGGGTAGTTTATACTTCTCTAGAATTTCTGGTGGGAGTGTCTCTGGAATTTGATGTCTCAGTAATTGCAGTAGGTTGATCACTATACTTTCGATACCCTGAGAGTTTAGGCCAGTTCTGTTGCATTTCTCTGTGCTGCTATATACAGGCTTGAAAGGGGTCAGTTTTAATTTGGCCTCATTTACCTTAGTAACTTCGGGGTGTGAGATAGACCAGGTGTTTTTAAATCTCTTAGGTTTTCCGTAAACGACAAATTCTTCATCATAATTCAGTCCGTTTCTAACCCATTGAACTCCCTTGAACCAAGCCAATTCTATTTCCCCAGTTTCATCTTCGAATAAGGCATTTAGCCTTTTCTTATTTCCAACCCCAACTTCTTTTAGAGATTTGAATTTCCCTTTAACCTGCACTGGTAGTTCATCAGATTGAATTTCAGATATACGATGAAATTGAGATTTATCTATATATCTAAAAGGATAATGCTCTAATAAATCCCGATAGGTAAATATCTGAAGTTCGGTTTTTAATAGGTCGGCTTTTTTAGGGCCTACACCTTTTAAAAACTCGATAGGAGTTCCGAGTATGCTTGTTGTTTTTATTGAGCTCATTTAAACGTGGTGCAAGTTAGTGCTGCTGACAGAAATTAAAAAACATAAAGAAGGAGTTAGTTAAAAATATAAGGCTCTTTTGAAAGAAGGGAATAATTGTGTAATTTCAGCAGATGTTAAAACTAGATCTCTCAAGCTTATTAGGCTTTATGCTCATCTTAATTTTCTCTCACTCTTCTTTTGCACAGCTCACTTGGGCTGATGATGCTGCTGAAATTGTCTTTGAAAATTGCACCGCCTGTCATAATGATAATGGAATAGCACCATTTTCTTTGATGGATTATGAAAGTGTTTTAAATAATTCTGGAGCTATAGAAGAAGCAGTTTCTGATGAGTATATGCCACCATGGACTGCTGATGATGGTTATCAGAGTTATGCGCACAGCAGAAAGTTAACGCCAATAGAAAAGAGTACTCTTCTTGCATGGTTAGATGATGGAATGGCGCAAGGGAATTTAGCTGATACTCCTCCAGCCCCTGTATACTCTAATGAAGGGTTTATCCAGGCTGAACCTGATTTAGAGATGACTATGGAGCCGTATACCAGCACTGCTACTTTTAATCAGGATGATTATATCTGCATATCACTTCCGACAGGTTTAACAGAAGATAAAAAATTAATGGCTTATGAAGTAGTTCCTGGAAATCCATCTATTCTGCACCATTGTTTAGTTTATATTGATGATACAGGCAATTACCCTACGGATTTTAGTGGTCAATGCGTAGGCCCTAATGACGATGAAGGCTTAATAGGAGGGTATACTCCTGGAGCTGTTCCTACTGTTTTCCCTAGTAATGGGGATGATATAAATATGGGGATTACTATTCCTGCAGGCTCTAATATAGTGCTGGCTATGCATTATCCCCATGGGAGTGCAGGTGAGATAGATCAAACTAAGATCAGATTGTTTTTCTATGATGACGAGGTGGAAATAAGAGAGGTGCTTACTTATCCTCTTTTATCTAATTGGACGTTTAATATTCAGGCCAATACCCAAGAAGAGGTGATGGCTCAGTATGGTCCTGTTGCTCAAGATTTATCTGTTTTGAGTGTGTTTCCTCACATGCACTTATTAGGTGAGTATATTAATAGTTATGCGGTTACTGGTGATAATGAAACGATTCCTTTAGTTAAAATACCTCACTGGGACTTTGAATGGCAAGAGTTTTATTTCTTTCAGAACATACAACATGTTCCATCTGGATCTACTTTTTACGCGAATGGAACTTACAATAACACAACTACAAACCCACACAATCCAAACAGCCCACCGCAGAATGTAGGGGCTGGGTTGAATACTTCTGACGAAATGTTCTTGGTTTATTTCCATTTCCTAGAATACCAGGAAGGAGATGAGGATCTAAATCTTACCGAACTCACTGCGCTTCCTTCATCTTTAACTGAAATTAAAGTGAATGAGGAGGCTTTTATAAATGTATATCCAAACCCTGCTTCAGAGACAGTACGGTTTTCATTCAATCTAAATTCAGCAGCCAGTGGTAGCTTATATGTTTATGACGGTTTTGGCGGAATAGTGAGTAAGGTCATCGATAGAGAATCGGTAGCACAAGGGGTTTCTGAGTATTCCATGGACGTTTCCAGTTTGAGTTCGGGTGTTTATTACTATTCACTAAGAATAGATGGAGCGCTTAAAGCAGGAAAGTTTATAGTGGAATAAATTAGTAGAGATTATTAGATGTAGCTTAAAACTGCACTTAAAAGAATTAGGGCTAGAATAGTGTAAACTATTGCTAGCCTTTTTTTTAGGTTCTCTTTTTCTTTTCTAGAGTCGTCTATTATCTCATTTTTCAGTTCTTGAGACAATTTTTTATTTGGAATTATTCCTTCTACAGTTTTCTTGGTACTTGTTCCAAATGCTTCCCTCTTCGGCTTTCTCCGTTTGTTAAGATTCTCTAAGTAGTTGTTCTGAAATGATTTGATAGGTCCCATTGGTAATTGAACTGTATGAAACTTTAATACACAAAAAAGGCCATTACATTGTAATGGCCTTTTAAATTTTTATGTTCTATGTGAATAAGCCTAAGCGATCATCATAATAGGGTTTTCAAGCATTCCTTTTAAGGTTTGAAGGAATTCAGAACCGGTAGCTCCATCTACTACTCTATGGTCGCAAGAAAGAGTTACTTTCATCCTGTTTCCTATTACTATCTGCCCATTCTTCACTACAGGCTCTGTTCTAATTCCTCCTACTGCTAGAATACATGCGTCAGGTGGATTTACTATAGCCGTGAATTCTTCTATACCAAACATTCCTAGGTTAGAAATAGTGAATGTGTTTCCTTCCCACTCATGTGGTTGAAGTTTTTTCTCTCTGGCACGAGTAGCATAATCAAATACTTCAGCGTTTATGTCAGACATAAGCTTAGTGTCTGCATGCCTGACCACAGGAACTAATAACCCTTCGTCTACAGCTACAGCTACACCTATGTGAACGTGCTCGTTGTATCTTATTTTATCTTCTAACCAACTAGAATTAATTTTAGGGTGTTTCTTTAAAGAAACAGCAGTAGCCTTAATCACCATATCATTGAATGACACTTTGATGTTTTTAGCTTTTAAACTAGCTCTGGCAGCCATGGCGTTATCCATGTCTATATCCATAGTTAAATAGAAATGTGGTGCTGTAAACTTGCTTTCGGCAAGTCTTTTTGCGATCACTTTTCTCATTTGGGATACATTTTCCTCAGTATATGATTCTACTCCTACAGCAGATCTAGAGGCGATTGGTGCCGAAGATCCTGAGTGATTTTCTATATCTCTTTTTACCACTCTACCTCCGTCTCCACTTCCTGCTACAGCGCCTAAATCGATACCTTTATCATTAGCCATTTTCTTAGCCAAAGGAGAGGCTTTAACTCTACTGTTGTCGTTTTGAGTCTTCTCTGCTACTGGAGCAGTAGCTATAGGTGCAGGTGCTGTCGCTGGTGCAGCTACTTCTGCTTTGGGTGCTGGTATTTCTTCTGCCGGAGCAGCTGGTGCAGAATCACTTTTAAGTAACTCTGTAATATCTTCTCCTTTTTCTCCTAGAATAGCGAGTATAGAATCCACAGGAGCAGTTTCTCCAGTTTGAACTCCAATATGCAATAAGACTCCATCTTGGAAAGAATCAAACTCCATAGTAGCTTTGTCGGTTTCTATTTCAGCTAAAAGTTCTCCTGATTCTACAGGATCGCCTACTTTTTTATGCCATTCAGCTACTACACCTTCAGTCATGGTGTCACTCAATTTCGGCATTTTTACTATCTCAGCCATATCTTTAAAATATATCTAGGGTGTTTTATTTAATCTCTTACGTATGGGTAATCTGTCTGCGTATATACATCTTCGTATAATTCATGCGCTTCAGGTAATGGAGATTCCTCTGCGAACTTCACAGACTCTTCCACAACATTCTTTACTTCCGCCTGAATTGTCTTGATTTTAGCTTCAGTTAACCATTTATTCTTTGTAATCACATCTAATACATGATCGATAGGATCTTTAGCTTGATAATCCTTTACTTCATCTTTAGTTCTGTACTTCTGAGGATCAGACATAGAATGACCTTTGTATCTGTAAGTCTCTATGTTCAATAAAGTAGGGCCATCTCCTTTTCTTCCTCTCGCTGCAGCCTCTGCTATAGCATCTGCTACTGCCTCAGGACTCATTCCATCTACAGTGAACGAAGGCATATCATAACTAGCGCCTAGTTTAGACATGTCTGCTACGTTAGAAGTTCTTTCAATAGAAGTTCCCATGGCATACTTGTTATTTTCTATAACAAATATTACAGGGAGGTTCCAAATCATAGCCATATTGAATGTTTCATGAAGAGATCCTTGTCTAGCAGCTCCATCTCCCATAAATGTAATGGTTACATGATCTTCACTTCTATACTTGTCTGCGAATGCTATTCCAGCTCCCATAGGAATTTGAGCTCCTACAATTCCGTGTCCTCCAAAAAGATTTTTCTCTTTATCAAACATGTGCATAGAACCACCTTTACCCTTAGATAGACCTGTAGTTTTCCCATATAACTCAGCCATTACTCTTTTCGGGTCTGAGCCCAGAATTAGAGGGTGAGCGTGATCCCTGTATGCAGTGATTACGTTATCAGTAGGTTTTAGACCTACTGACATGCCTGCTAATACAGCTTCCTGTCCTATGTAAAGGTGGCAGAACCCTCCAAACTTTTGTTGGATGTATAACTGGCCGCACTTTTCTTCGAACTTTCTCATAAGTAGCATGTCTTCATACCACTTTATGTAAGTTGCTTTTGAATATCCTTTTTGCTTCATAGTAGAAGCAGCCCCTGCTTTTTTAGCGGGTGCTGTTTTCGTTGTTTTCTTGCTTGCAGCTGTTCCAGTTGCCATATCGTTCAGAATTGAATTACAAATATAGAATTGCTTACTGTAAATGAATGTTTTTAGTTCTTCTTTTTTAATCCTTTCTCAAAAAAGTATATGGGGAGCAGGCTACGCGCACTGGATAAAGTGTATATTTTACCCTTACTGCCCTGTAAAATTATTTCAATTTCTTGGTCTTGTTGCAGCTCTGTTTCTAATAAAACTTGTCTACAAACTCCGCAAGGAGCTATGGGAGAAGACACCTCAAAATCATCTGTAAATACGGTTATGGCCATTTTAATAAGGGGGATGCCTTTAAATTGATGAGCCGCATTATAAATGGCAGACCTTTCTGCACAGATTCCTGCTGGAAATGAGGCGTTTTCTTGGTTCGAGCCTAAAATTATTTCACCATTGCGAAGCAAAGCTGCCGCTCCAACCTTAAAATTGGAATACGGACTGTAGGAGTAACTTAATGCTTCCCGTGCTTTTAATAAAAGAGACAAGTCTTCACTGTTCATCTCTTGTTCCGATTCATACTCTCTTAGTTGAACTTTAATTTCTATATCCTTCAATTTAATTCTAGGGGTTTTCGCGAGTGAAATGTAACTATATAATCGTCTAATAAATACCTTATTTTTGGCAATTCTGTGAGTGAAATTAATGAAATATTAAGTCGGTTCCGACCAATCTCCTTAGATGAGATGGATTCTGTCAAGTTAATGGACAGAGTAGACACCAAATTTATGCTTAGTTCCAGAGGGTTTGGAGCTTTGTTGAATGAGCTGCGTAAATCTTATAAGTGCCTAGAGGTAGAGGGGAACAGGGCTAGTAGGTATGAAACGGTTTACTTAGATACTGAAAAACTTGATTTTTATATCAAACACCATAACGGTAAAAGAAATAGATATAAAATCCGCTACAGGAAATATGTAGAGTCTGATTTAACTTTCCTAGAAATAAAGTTCAAGAATAATAAAAAAAGGACGGTAAAGAATAGGATGATAGTCCCTGGAATAGAATCATCACTTAGTGAAGATTCTGCTCATTTTATAAACGAAATATCAGGAATTGATTATGAGGTTTTGAATGTTCTTAGAAATGATTTTAGTAGAATAACTCTTGTAAATGAGGAACTTCAGGAGCGGCTAACCTTGGATATGTCACTGAAATTTGAAGCTTTTGGAGGAGTGGCAGAAATGGGAGATGTCATAATATGTGAGCTAAAACAGGAAAAAGCGAAGAGAAACTCTCCTTTTTTAAGCGCTGTAAAAAATCACATTCATCGACCGATGAGGATAAGTAAATACTGCATGGGAATAGCCATGTTAAAAGAAGGAGTGAAGAAGAATAACTTCAAGGAGAATTTATTAAAATTAGAAAAATTTAACGATGATAATAGGGTGGCTTAATGAATCAATAATGAACATTTTACAGAATGTTCCATTACTAGATGGTGCAGAGGGATTAAAATTCTTCGGGGTGAAGCTTATGGATGTGAAGGATTTTTCCAAACTACTGGTAAGGTTTTTGTTCAACTTGTTGTTTGTGGTCTTGCTTGTGAGAGGAGTTTATTACCCTGCTCAGAGAAGGAAGGATTTCCTATTTAGTTATATCTCTCTCGGGATGATTATTTTCCTGCTTTGCTATGTGCTAGTAGACGTAGACATGGATACGGGATTTGCTCTAGGACTCTTTGCTATTTTCGGAATAATTAGGTATCGAACCGATGCTATTCCCATAAAGGAGATGACTTATCTATTTATAGCGATAGGTCTGTCTGTTCTAAACGCTCTAGCTGGGTCTAAGGTGAGTTATGCTGAGTTGGGATTTGCCAACATGGTTGTAATTGCGGGTACTTATGGATTAGAGAAAGTTTGGCTGCTAAGGCATGAAGAGAGCAAAATAATAGTCTATGAAAAAATAGAACTAGTTAAATCTCAGAATCATGAAGCTCTTATAGAAGATATTCAAGAAAGAACTGGAATTAACGTCACTAGGATAGAAGTGGGAAAGGTTGACTTCTTAAGAGATACTGCTAATGTCACCATCTTCTATTATGAAGACGACCAGCCGAATAAGTAAAAGAATTAATTCTTGTAGATGAGAGCGGTAGCGTATGCGCTAACACCTTCTTGTCTTCCTACAAAACTTAGCTTTTCTGTAGTCGTAGCTTTGATAGAAATTTGATTTTCTTCAATATCCATTACTTTAGCTAAGCACTTTTTCATTTCTGGAATGTGCGGGTTAACTTTAGGTAATTCCAAGCATATAGTAGTGTCTAAATTACCTAGCTCGTATCCTTTATTGCGGAGCAATGAGAACACTTCCTTTAGTAGTTTTTTGCTATCTATGCCTTTGTATTGTGGGTCTGTGTCCGGGAAGTGAAAACCTATATCTCTTAAGTCAGCTGCTCCTAAAACGGCATCACAGATTACATGAATTAGAACATCAGCATCTGAATGACCGACCGCTCCTTTAGTATGTGGGATTTTGATTCCTCCCAGCCAAAAATCATGGTTTTCTGCTAGCTGATGCACGTCAAAACCAAAGCCTATTCTGAAATTCATTTAGATCTATTATGAGTCTGAACCGCCTCCAGACAAATTCATATTTAAACCAAATCGTAGCGTGTTCGCCAGAGGGTTTTGGTTTCTAGTAGATATGAGGTATGACATATCTATAGAGAATACTTGAAACTTAACTCCAGCTCCCAGAGTAATGAATTGTCTATTTCCTTTTGTAGGATCTTCGTGAAAGAATCCAGTTCTGAAGGCAAACTGGTTAGCGTATACATACTCTAACCCTGCTGAGATGTTGATTTCTTTCATTTCTTCTCTGAACCTAGAGCCATCTACTACATAATACTCCTCATTTTCGTCCAGTAGAACAGAGCCAGGAGCATCGTTAAATGAACCAAATATTCCCGCAGCTACCCCTACGTCAGGATCTCTACCAGAAACGAGATCTCCTATGTTATACAGCTCAGTATCTTGTTGAGCGTAAGTCCCATTTGTAGGAACTAATAGCTTATTGAAATCAGCCGTAAAAGTCAACTCGTTATATTCATCTAAGTACATACTTAAAGCTGTCCCGAGTCTTAGGTTGGCGGGCAAGAAATCTCTGTCGGCAGTCTCTGTGTATGCTATTTTAGCACCTATATTAGAAACATTCATTCCTATGTTCAAGCGCGCGTTTTTCCCTCCGATATTAAGGTCTGGGTTAGTATAAAAGATAGAGACATCTGCTGCAGCACTTCTACCGGCTTTAGAACCTGCTCCGTTTACTCCTATACCACCTGTTAAGTTTGAATGAATATATCTTCCTGCGAATCCTCCACTTAATTTGTCGGAAAGTTTCTGAGAGAATCCTACATCGAAACTAAACTCGATAGGCTTAAAATCTCTAATTACGCTTCCGTCAAAGTCCGTGAAAGTAATGGTGCCTAAATCAAAAAACCTTAAAGCTCCAGTGACAGCTTGCTTGTCATTTAAAATTTTATATCCGGATAAATACGCTAAACTCATGTCGTCTACCAAACTCCTAAGCCATGGAGAATAAGAAAGTGAAATACCAAAATCTGGTCTCTCTGATTTCACTCTGGTTCCACTCATCTCTCCCAAGAAAGCAAGTTTAGCCACATTCCAGTGTAAAGAATTAGCATCTGGTGACGTAGCTACCCCAGCATCTCCTAATGCTCCTCCTCTAGTGTCAGGTGCTATAAGTAAAAATGGTACTGCGGTAGTAATTGTGTTTAACTGAACAGCAGCAGCAGCTTCTTCATTAGTTAAGTTTTGCGCGTTTATTTGGATTGAAGCCAATAAAACGGCAGTAATTACGATTAGTTGTTTAAACATTTTGGGCCTTTTATAAGGTGTGCAAATATACGTGTTGTTTAGGCTTTAGGTTTCTATTTTAGTAAGACAAGCTTCTGAAATTCTTCCGTACTCAATCCTTCGGGAGTGGTTATTTTAACTTTGTAAACATAGACTCCTCGAGCCAATTCATCTCCGAAATCATCTTTCCCATCCCAGATAATGCCGTTAGCTCTGTATCCTGAACTCTCTATTCTTCTATTTATTGTTTTGGCTAAATTACCTCCTACGGTGAAAACTTGAATTTGAACATCAAGGGTACTACACGCAGCATTATGCTCAAACATAAACTCTGTTCTCGTGGTAAAAGGGTTTGGGTAATTAAGAACGTGATCCAATGCGAGCTCTTCACTTGTAACCACCGTAAACTCCAATATTTCTTCTGAAGAGTTGTTATGCGTGTCCCATGCCTTTAATGAAAGCGTATGATTCCCTTCACTAAGCTCAGATAATTGGAAACGGACTTCTCCGCTTTGATAGGAGTCTTCGTCTGCAGCGTAATATTTATTGAGGATTATAGCTTGAGAAGTGTTCTCATCAATGACGGCTTTCAAGTCGTGACCAATTCCATTTCCTACAGTATTAATGCCATTTTCATCTTGTAGTTTAGAGAGAAGAATAGGAATTTCATCGGTAATTCCTCCATCTATAAAGTCAGTATTGTTAAGATATAGTTCTATAGTAGGGCCTTCTTCATTTAGAACTATATCATCAGATGACCCTCCGATGAGGAAGTCACTGTAGTGCCCATGACCATCTAGGCTTCCATCTACAGCATAGTATGAAATTCTACCAGCTCCGACTTGATAGTTAATATCACGAGGGATTACAAATGTAAATTCGAAATTTCCATTGGTTACGGTTGCTTTTCCGTTATAAAGTACATTCTTAGTAAGGTCAAATGGGTAAGGAACTATGCTGTTATCTCCTGCGTCATTTGCTAATGAGAATAAAATTTGTTCTTTGTCATATACTGTAGGATATACAAAGCCATTGAAATCTGATATGATGTCCCCGTTCTTGTCGCCAACATAACCGCCAACAGTAACCGTTTCTAAGGCACTCAGGGTGTCTGTGAACTGAGTGACCTCAGTGCCATTAATAGAAGATGTATATACCTCTTTCTTAGGGTGAGCTAGAGCTAATGCCGGATCACCTATCAACGAGAAGTTCTTCTGATTAATTCCATTGACCGCATTTTTGGTAAGTCTATAGGACTCGCCAAGAGTTTGTCCAGGTGTCGTTTCAGGGCCGAAAGCCGCATGGTAGTATGCCCTAGCCAGAGATTGATTGCTGCCACTAAAGACTATTCGAGTAGTAGTCATCATGGCTATGGCACCTCCATCGGGGTTTAGATAAATTAATTCTCCTGCAGATAAAAATTCGGGGTCATCGAATCTGGTTAATTCGCATGTTGCAGTTACAAAAACCGGCATTTTAGTAGTGTTCGTCCAGTTTCTGATTGTAGGAATGTCTAAGATACGTTCATGAGCCCAGCCTTTCTCTCCCCCATGACCGATGTAGTTTACTACTAGGGCTCCATCTTGAACTGCACGCTGAATGCTCTCTTTGGCATCATCATACCTTTCTCCACCTGGAGTTGAGGTTTGAACGTAAGCATCCGCATAAATCTTATCTATATTAAATTCTAAATGGTTGTTTTTTATAGTGTCATGCAGTTCCTCAGAATACCGCATATGAATATCACCATCTATGTTATTGCCATCTTGATCATCTGAGATAAATAATATTTTATTTCTCCAAGACCCAAATGTAGAATTAGTCCCATCACCTATGCAAGCTGACCCTCCGTCTAGAGTGGTGTTCTGAGATTTGTACCTTCTCACTTTGTCCACCATTTGAAATGCTTCTTGCTCAGATCGAGCTATTATCCTTCCTATTCCGATATCCATTTTATCCGAGGTTGATTCAGACTCATCATCGTCCAATAATCCATAATAATCATCAGACACATAGCTATTAACTGGTGAGAAGCTATTTTTTGACTGATACGAGATGACATAAGGGTCTGAGGAGGTTAAGCTTCTGTTTTGATAAGTTCCATCGCCAAAAACACAAAGATATTTAGGCGCTAGCTCTAAATCCCCAGCAGCATCATCGTAAAGCATTTTCATAAACATTTTTATAGCGGTAACATCAGGGTTTCCGCTGCTAAATTCATTATAAACTTGAATCGGAGTAACGATTTCTACTACCAATCCATCTGCTCTGTGAATTTCTGCCAATTCCTCTGCCGCGCTTAAAAAGTTCGGATTACTTAAAATAATGTAGTCTACATTGGATAAAGCGTGTAAGTTTTGATTCGTCACTTGACCTATCATTTCTGGTGATATGAAGGAGCTATTGTTAAATGCGATAAATGTTTCCAAGTCTTCACCAGAGTAGTTGAAATTTACGCTGCCATCACCCACGTTAAAAGGAATGTTTCTAGGAGAAGTTGGGTTGGTGGTATTCCAGATTGAAAAGTTATTAGGATTGAAAACATTGGAAATAGTGTATTCTACTAAGTTATTCCCTACAGCCTCCACATCTCTAAAATCCATAAGATTCCCCGACATTGAGAGCTGTCTTTTGCATTGCAACGCCACATTGTCAAGCCATCCCTCTGATTCATCTGAAAATTTATCAAAATCGATAGAAAGTTGAATATTGTCATTAGATGGAGTAAATGGAATCGTTTGTGAGTTGGCTATAGCCACTTCTTGAATCACACCTATGGATATAGCAGAATAGGGTTCTAAAAATACTTCTCCAGAATTTAGTGAATATGAAAAAGTGCTCTCTCCGCCTATAGATCTCGCAGCTGTGGTGATTTCCATAAAATTTGTTTCAGAGATTATATTAGGAAAGTTAAAGTTCAGTAAGAGTTGAGTATTTAAATCAAAGTTCTCTCCTAGCCATTCTCTGCCGCTTTTCACTAAATTCACTGATTCAGTTTCGTACAAAAAGAAATCATCGAATTCCGTGGAGTTATAATCTGCAGGCCCATCTGGGGTGACTCCATCTGAAAGTCGAACTGGGCTCATGTCATCTAACCTCAGGAAATAATACCCTATGTTGGAGTAGGAGTGCTTTTCCAAATTAAAGTCCATGCCATTCTCTGAAGGAGCGAACTCCCAAGAGTTAGATCCATCTCCATAGAACAAGAGATACTCTCCATTGTCCCAATCCGAATCTGTATTTCCGTTGAAGAAAGTAGGGTTTACCACTAAGTCATCATGTCTAAAGACGCTGTTATCTATAGGTAATTGGTCCCCCGTGTTTCCATAGATATTCACGTTATTCGGGTTAACTGCAGTGGGGTCAATTCCGTTTTCCTCCAAAAAAGCTTTATCGATACGATAAATGCCGTCACTTTCTATTTTTATTTTGTACCAGAGCCCTTCAGATAAAACTGAGTTTCCTGCAGATCTACTTCGTGGCTTTATTTTTCTATTTCCACGCGTGGCAATTTCTAACTCATATGAAAGCAGTCTTTCAAGTTGACCATTGAAATTTTTTCTTACGGGGGTGATTTTAGCTATGGCATATGCTTGGTTGGCTCCGTAACGAAGGCTGCTTTCTACCTTGAAATCAGAAGGTATTTTAGTTCGGCTTAAGTTTTTTAGATTTCCCGCCTCGTACTGAATATTAGTCAAAGATATTTCTACGTTTCCAGGGGACCCTTTTATTTCTTTCGAGATTATTATATATGGAAGACCTGCATCGTCAAACTCTTCATTTTCGAAAAAACTTTCAATTATGGGTGTAACCTTTTGTGAGTTTTCCGTTATCCAGTTAATTTTAAAAGAATCTGAATTGGTTTTTTGACCAATAAGAATGGAACTAAATCCTACAAGGCAGAGTATAAAAGATGAAAATCTCTTTATCATATTATGAAAATGTTGTTTTTTCGCCTTTAATGACGAGGCAACAAAAAAACGATGAATAGGTATTCATATTGTAACAAACATGAAATATTAACCACAGTCGTTATATTTTGTATAATTGCTGTTTGAAATAAATGTATATAGACTGAAGATGAGAATTACACAAGTACTAATAACCCTTGGACTTGCTTTCGTGCTAACCTTGACTGTTTCTTCTGAGGCCAAAGCCCAGGATCCGCAGTTTACTCAGTTTTACGCGAATCCATTGTATCTAAACCCAGCTTTCGCTGGTACCGCTAGGTGCCCTAGACTAGTTATGGCCTATAGAAATCAATGGCCCTCTCTGAGTGGAGCTTATGTCACTACTAGTGCCAGTTACGACCAACACATCCCTACAATTAGTGGTGGATTAGGAGTTATCGTGATGAATGACCAGGCAGGTAGAGGAACTTTAAGAACTACTTCTGTAGCCGGCATTTACTCTTATCAGAAAGCTCTTTCTAGAACATTCTCTATAAAAGCTGGGTTAGAAGTGAAGTATTTTCAGAAAAGTTTAGACTGGTCTAAGCTTACTTTTAATGATATGATTGATGAAAGAAGTGGATTTGTCTACCAAACAGCTGAACTTCCAAGAGGAGGTCAAGCGAATAATGTAGACTTCTCTGCAGGTCTTTTGGGATTCAGTGATAGATTTTATGTCGGAGGAAGTGTTCACCACCTTACAGAGCCCAATGAATCTTTAGTGGTAGGAAATTCTCCTTTGCCTATGAGGTTTACTGGACATGCTGGAGCAGTTATTCCTATCGATAAAAGAAGAAGAAACAGTGATGCTAAGTTGTCTCCGAATATCCTATACCAGCGTCAAGGAGAGTTTCAGCAGATTAATATAGGTCTTTATGTAAGTAAAGGTCCATTGGTAGGAGGGGCATGGTATAGATTCGATGACTCATTCATAGCATTGGTAGGAGTGCAGACAGATGTAATTAAATTTGGTTATAGTTATGACGTTACCATTTCTCAATTGACACCTAGTAGTGGAGGTTCTCATGAGCTAACCATGACTATTCAGTTCGATTGTAAGCCTGTTAGAACAAAGTTCAGAACAATAAACTGTCCTTCATTCTAGTTTTAAGATATTAAGAAGAAACCTAAGGAAAAGAAATCATGAAAAATCTACAAATTTTAAATTCATTAGCCGTGCTTGGGTTAATGTTCTTTCTTTACTCATGTGGAAGCAGCGGAAGATCTGGAGCTACAGGATGGTCATATAATAACTCAGCGAATGGAGGTTTTGAGAAACCACAATATTTGGAACAAGAAACTGGTCCAGGGTTAGTTCTTATTGAAGGAGGTACTTACACCATGGGTAGAGTAGAAGACGATGTGAATTTTAGCTGGGATGCTCAGCCAACAAGAGTTACTGTGTCTTCTTTTTACATTGATGAAACTGAAGTAACGAACGTATATTGGAGAGAATATCTTTACTGGTTAAAGAGAATTTATGCTGATTCATATCCAGAGGTTTATAGAAACGCCCTTCCCGATACGCTAGTTTGGAGGGAGAAAATGGAATACAACGAGCCATATATTGAACTTTATTTGCGTCACCCTGCTTATGATGATTATCCAGTGGTAGGGGTGAATTGGCTTCAGGCAAGTGACTTCTGTGAATGGAGAACTGATAGAGTAAATGAACTAATATTAGTGAGGGAAGGACTTTTGGTTCACAACCCATCTTCTCAGGTAGATGAAGAACACTTTACTACTGACTCCTATTTCGGTGGTCAGTATGAAGGTGAAAAAGCGAATGATGGAGTTACTGATTTAAATCCACTTAGTAGTGGGTATAGAAATGTAGAGTTGGAAGATGGAGTGCTTCTTCCAAGGTATAGATTACCTACAGAGGCTGAGTGGGAGTATGCTGCTTTAGGTTTAATAGGGAACTCTTACCAGGAATTAATTACTAATAGAAAGACATATCCATGGAATGGACACTATGTTAGAAATGACGATAATGGTGACAACTATTATGGTACCATCAACGCCAACTTCGTAAGAGGGAGAGGGGATATGATGGGGGTAGCTGGAGCATTAAATGATAACGCAGATATCACTGCACCTGTTTATTCATACCCTCCTAATGATTATGGCCTGTATAATATGGCTGGAAATGTTAGTGAGTGGGTGATGGATGTTTACAGACCATTATCTCCAGATGACAAAAGTGAATTTAGAGCTTTTAGAGGAAATAATTTTCAGACTAAAGTATTAGACAGTGAAGGGTTTTTGACTCCTAAGTATGATTATGTAGTTTATGATATAGACGGAATTCAGGCTTATTTAGAGACCTATAAAAAATTAGCTCAGTCTAGATTGAGAGATGCAGATTTAAACCTTCTAGATAACGTGAATAGCTTCTTAGAAGGGGCTCAAGAAGATGTAAACGAGAACAACGAAGAAGAAGCGATGTACAAAGTTCAAGAAGGGATAGATGCGATAAAAGATTCTGAATCTCAATTCGCTCCTGACCTTTTAGATGGGATTTCTGAGTATGTATTAGCTCAGCCGGGAGAGCTTAGAAAGAGAGATGTTTCTGTAGCAGAGAATATTGACAGAAGAAATTACAGAAAATCTGATAACATAGATTATTTAGATGGAGACTTCGAGTCTAGTATTAGATATACTGACCCGTCATACGAAAACAAACAGGATACTAGGATGTATGACTGGGGTGTGACTACGTTGGTTAATGACAAGGCTAGGGTGTATAAAGGGGGTTCTTGGAGAGATAGAGCTTATTGGACTATACCAGGTTCTAGAAGGTTTTTAGACGAAAGACAAAGAACAGCTACTATAGGATTCAGATGTGCTATGCACAGAGTGGGAAGTCCTGTAGGAATAGCCTCAGAATAAGAATAGAACAATTTAGTTTTTATAAAAACCGTCTAAGAGCTTCTTAGGCGGTTTTTTTATGGCCTTATTTTACCTAAAATATTTTTCATGAATAAAAGAGAACTTTTATTGAGCAGATTTCTTTCATCTAGAAAGGTCTGCACAGATACTAGAAAGGTAGAGAATGGAGCAATTTTCTTCGCTCTCAGCGGAGAAAATTTTAATGGAAATACATATGCCCAAAAGGCGTTAGATGATGGATGCGTTTTGAGCGTAGTAAGTGATTCCAGTTATGAAGGTGTGGAGAAGTTCATGGTAGTAGAGGATACATTAACCGCACTTCAAAACTTAGCTCTTGATTATAGGCTGACACTAGACTTGCCTATAATAGGAGTTACCGGAACTAATGGTAAAACCACGACTAAAGAATTAGTACACGCTGTTCTTTCTTCTCATTTAAATAGCTATGCTACCGCAGGCAACTTCAATAATCATATAGGGGTGCCTCTTTCAGTCCTAAGTATTTTACCCGAACACGAGATAGCCATCATAGAAATGGGCGCTAATAAGGGTGCGGATATAAAAGAATTATGTGGAATCTGTTTGCCTACGTGCGGTTTAATTACCAATGTAGGAAAGGCTCACCTAGAAGGGTTTGGTAGCTTCGATAATATTAAGAAAACTAAAAAAGAGCTCTACGATTTTTTAGGAAATAATGATTCTCTGGTTTTTATGAATAAAGACAATGAGCACCTTAAAAAAATGGGTGTTGATCTGAAAAATAAATCATACTACAGTGTTCATGCGGAAAGCCCATTAAAAGGGACGATTACACATCATGGGGTAACGTTAAAATTCAAGTGGGAAAGCGAAGGCTATAATTCTACTGAAGTGGAGACTAACCTTACAGGAGCCTATAATTTAGAGAATGCCCTAGCAGCGGTGGCTGTAGGACTTAAATTTAATGTGCCTGTAGATAAAATTATCCATAGCTTAGAGAGTTACACACCTAAAAACAACAGAAGCCAGATTAAAAAAACAGAAAAAAATACACTGATTCTCGATGCATATAACGCTAACATAACGAGCACGCAGGCTGCCCTGTTAAACCTCTCAGGAATGGAATTTCCTAAAAAAAAGAAGCTTTTTATACTTGGTGATATGCTGGAGTTAGGAGATGTGTCCTTGAGCGCTCATAAAGAAATGATGGACTATACTGAAGAGCTTGGCTTAGTAGGCATATTTGTGGGTGAGGCATATTATAAAGTGGGGAGTGAATCTTATAAGTGTTACAGGAACGCTGCGGATTTACTTTCAGAAATAGAATCTTTAATGATAGCTGACAAGGTTGTTTTAATAAAAGGATCTAGAGGAATAAAATTAGAGGTGATAGAAGATAAACTCTAACTATCTTTGCAAGCCAATATTATAAGAAGATGAGTTTAGTACAAGAGTTGAAATGGAGAGGACTTCTTCATGATTTTACGCCAGGAATAGAAGAGCAGCTAGAAAAGGAGATGACTAGTGGCTATGTGGGTTTTGACCCCACTGCCGATTCATTGCACATAGGAAATTTAGTTCCTATTATCTTATTGGTTCATCTGCAGAAAGCAGGCCATAAGCCATTCGCATTAGTTGGAGGAGCTACTGGTTTAGTCGGAGACCCTTCAGGGAAATCTGCTGAGAGACAATTATTAGATACTTCTATAATAGACCATAACTTAAACTGCCAGAAAGCACAGCTAGAGAAGTTTTTAGATTTCGACTGTGGTGATAACAGCGCGGAAATGGTAAATAATTATGACTGGTTTAAAGGAATTAATTTCTTAGAGTTTATTAGAGACGTAGGAAAGCATATCTCGGTAAACTATATGATGGCTAAGGAGTCTGTAAAGCTTAGAATAGATAAAGGAATCTCATTTACTGAATTTAGTTACCAATTAATTCAAGGATATGACTTCTGCTGGCTTAATGCCAATAGAAATGTAAAACTCCAAATGGGAGGTTCTGATCAGTGGGGAAATATTACCACTGGAACCGAAATGGTAAGGAGGATTAATAGAGGTGAGTCATTCGCCCTTACTGCCCCTTTAGTAAAAAAGGCAGACGGAACTAAGTTTGGTAAATCTGAAGGAGGAAACATATGGTTAGATCCTAAAAAGACTTCTCCGTATATGTTCTACCAGTTTTGGCTAAACACTTCTGATGAAGATGCTCGGAGTTATATTAAGATTTTCACGTTTAAAAAAGAATCGGAAATTAATGCCATAATAGCAGACCACGAAGAAAACCCTGGAGCTAGAGCGTTGCAAAAAGCATTGGCCAACGAAATAACTACATACGTACACGGTGAGTCTGAGTTGGAGAAAGCGGTAAAGGCATCTGGAATCTTATTTGGTAAATCTACAAGTGAAGATTTAGCAGAGCTAGATGAGCAAACGTTTAATGATTTATTCTCAGGATGCGCTACTGCTGAAGTTAAAAAAGCAGACTTCGAAGGAATGGGTATTATAGCAGCATTAGGTGAGAATACTGGGTTCTTAAAGTCAAATGGAGAAGCCAGAAGAGCACTAAAGGAAAATGCGGTGAGTGTGAATAAATCTAAGGTAGGAGAGGATTTTGTGCTCGGAGAAAAGGATTTGTTGAATGGAAAGTATGCGTTATTGCAACGCGGTAAAAAGACTTATTTCATTATTAAAGTAGTTTCTTAAATATCCTGAACCAGCAGATTACACCCTCTTACATCGGAGTGGTCAAATCTTCCTAGTACTTCGAAGGTACCGTTTTCTTGAGTTTTCCCTAAATCATCTGTAGCTAGAAATGCACATGAATCGAGGTTAGCCAAGTCTATCACGTTAATTCCACCAGTTCGGTTATGTGCAGTATAAGTAAATGGGTCGTCTACTTCCCTGGTCATTACTTTCATCCATGGAGCAGGTGTAAATATTTCTCCGTTAGAATATCCTTGAGAAAGTAGCTCAGTCATGCCGTATTCTGAATGGACCTCTGAAACTCTTAAGTGTGTCTTTAAGTGCTTGTGAAGTTCCGATCGAGTAAGTTCTCTTCCGCGGCCTTTCATGCCCCCAGTTTCTATTATGGTCACATGGCTCCAATCTAAGCTGGTGTATTTTTCTATTACCTCTAATAAGCCAAAAGTCACTCCGAAAAGTACAATTCTCTTTTCTGACTTTATTAAGCTTTCAATTTTGGAAACTAGCGCTTCGTAGTTATTCTTATAAAAGCCGCTGTGGCTGTTTTCGGTTAGTTCTATGAGTCTATTGACCATGTAGACTAAAGAAGAGTCTTCCCTCTCTAAATAGGACGGTAAAAGGGCTAGAATGACTAAGTCGTCACAGGAGCCATACGTTGATTCAAAAAATGTTCTAAAAGATTGTTTATAAAGACCTAAATCATGAACTAAGTGCTCCGATGTTACAGAGGTAGTAGTGCCGCTACTTCTAAAAATGGTCTTGGTTTCTAGGCCTTCTGTGATGATATGTTTCTTTTTAAAGAACTGAATAGGGAGACAGGGAATGTCTGATATTTCAGTAATGTTAGAAGAACGTATATTAAGAAAACTTAAAAAGTCCTTATATACTTGAACCGAGGAGGCTTGGTGGTGAAATAATTGCACCGCTAATTCGTTAAACTCTTGTGGAGAGTTTATCTCGAAAATGGATTTTATAAATTGTTCTCTTCTAAACAAGTCAGTTAATTACAGAGTTTATTAATTTTGATGAATGCGCGCTAAAGTATTATATTTTCTTTTTGCTGGGGTTTTTTCAGTTCTTTTCACTTCATGTTTGAAAGATACTGACTTTCCAGATGAACCTATTATCGAATATACAAGTGTAGAACGAATAGCTTCAGCTTTAGTTTTGAACTTTACATTCACCGATGGTGATGGGAATTTTGGTCTCGAGCAGTCAGATAGTCTCTCTCCTTATGATGAAGCGCCTTATAATCATAATTTAATTTTAACCTATTATGAAAAACAGGAGGGGGTGTGGCAAAGATTTGGGACAGACTTTCCTCTTTTTAGCCCGTTTTATTCGGATGCGCTTTTTAATCAGACTGTGCCTTGGGTAAAGCCTACAGGTCAAAACCAAACCCAAGAGGGGGCTGTATCATATAGTATCGTGGATCCATACTACAATTTTAATAGTTCATACGACACGTGTAGGTTCGAGTTTTATATTTATGATAGAGATCTTAATCAGAGTAACAGTCAAACAACTGACTTCTTTTTGAAGCCATAAAAAAATTACATAACAAAAAAAGCTGCTCTAGTTAAGAACAGCTTTTATTGTTTTATTTAAAAGAGACGATTATTCGCTGATAGTGAATAGTTCGTTAGGGGCAGTTCCAGCACCTATGTTCCAGAATACGTCTCCAGCTAGAGCTAATTCTCCATCTTGGAATTGCTTGTAAGAATCTTGCTCTGAATCTAGATTTTCGATATCTACTCCTTTAGCCCAATTTACGAAAATAGAGTTGTGGTATTGTCCACCTGCATTGTCTCTAAAAGTTAATGCTCTCCCTTCACCGTTCCCTATGTATGTCGCGTTAAAAATAACTGGAGTAGCGTATGGAGTAGCAGTTTCTGGCTCTGTTCCGCCATCATGCTCTCCACCTCTATCTCCATCATCAGATGCTTGTACTGCACACCAGAACTGACCGAGTCCTCTAAAGCCTTCGTCATAATCGAAAGAATCATCACCACAGTATGCAGTTAATATATGCTTCGTTCTAGCTACGCCTCCGAAAAACTCTACACCATCGTCTTCATTGGCTATAACTTCAACATATTCTATAGTAGTTCCTGACCCAACACCGCCAAGAGTTAATCCATTTATCTCGTTCCCCGCCCCAATATCAGAGCCACCATGTCTGATAGAGATATAAGAAATAGTACCAGAATTATCAGAGTCATTATTTCCTCCATATTCTCCTCTAGGTTCGTTTGTAGGAATACCTTCTATCTGAGTTACTCCAGGAGAAGAGTTTAATGTGGCAGCACCTAATATGATTATTCCACCCCATTCACCTCTGGTAGAAGTAGAAACGCTCCCGTCTAGAGGATCTCCTTCATAAGTAAAAATGATGGGTTGAGTGGCCGTTCCTGTAGCGTTAATAGTAGCACCTCTAGCTATTATTAGTGCCGCAGCATCTTCCCCAGATCCCTCGGCTCCTTTGATAATAGTACCTTCCTGGATGTTTAATGCACCTTCTACGAAACAAAACCCGTTAAGGATGTATACGTTATCATTAGTCCATGATTCAGTAGATCCAGAGGTTACGACTGTTCCAGTAATTTCTACTTCAGTAGTAGGAACAGAGGTAGGGTTATAGCCATCGTAAAGAGTCCACCCATTTGTCCAATTTGAAGAGCCAAACGCGCCTTTATAAGTTACGTTATCGAACCAATTGTCAGTTGGAGCGTTTCCAGCAGAAAGAGTATTAGAAGGCACCAAGCTTGTAGCTGAAACTCCTGGATCTTCATGGCTGTTTCCATTTTCCTCGAAAGAAAGAGAGAAATCTGTTTCTTGACTAACAACTGGATATTCACAGGAGTCGTCATCTTCTTCAGCGTCTGAATCATAGTTTGTAGCGAGTACATCAGTACATCCTTCTTCTTTTGTACACGCTGTAAAAGTTACAGTCAGGACAAGGAATAAAATAAATCCTAAATTTTTGTTCAATTTCATTTTTGTGAGTGATTAGTGTTCTTGATTTTTGACAAATATCTTGAATGAACACATGAACGATTTTACGTTAGGGTTATGAATGTATTATTTAAATGTTACCAGTTATAGATAATAATTATAGGTTCAAAAAAGCCGATTGGGAATTCCCAATCGGCTTTAATTTAGAGTGTGTTTCTTTACTTAGAAAGTAAATGAGATACTTGCAGAGATTGTTCTTCCAGTCCTGAAGGATTGGAAGATGTAATCTTGTCCGTTATAGTTATATGTTCTCCTCGTCTCAGCGTCTAATAAGTTTTGACCCCTAAGAGTAACCTTTAGATTCTTTTTAAGCTCCTTTGTAACGCTTAAATTTAGGTTGTGTCTAGGTTGATCCATTACGTTCGGTGTCCCACCTATTACCACTAAGACTAGTTTTTCACCACTTACATTGTACCCTAAAGAACCACTCAATCCATTTTCGGGATTTTTGTATGACAATACTCCATTAATTATATATGGACTCTGGCCAAACATTCTTCTTGTATTGCTGTGAAGAGGATTAGTTTCTCTGATTTGACTCAATTCGTCTTGATCTATTGGGGTTTTAGATTCTACTAACGTTATGTTAGTTCCTATTTTCCACCATTGGAATTTTTTACCCAAGAAGCCTAGCGTTTTTCTAAAGTCAAATTCAATACCGTATAGCGTAGCAATATCTTGATTCTCCCAGGTGAGCTCTATATTGGCTGCTTCAGGGTTGACAACCAGTTCTATAGGGTTGTGGAAGGTTTTGTAAAAAGCACTGATAGAGAAAATCTCACCAATGTTTGGGTAAAACTCATATCTTAAATCATAATTGTCTATTAAAGTCCTTTCTAGTTCAGGGTTACCAAGCTTTATTAGTTGGTTTTCGAAGTCGAAAGAAGCGAAGGCAGAAATCTCTCTAAAAGAAGGTCTAGCCAAAGTTCTAGTATATGCTAGTCGAAAATTTGTTTTCCTTTTAAATTCCTTAGTAATGTTTAAGGAAGGCAACACATCTACATTGTTCAACTGACCTCTGTACTTTGCTTTGTCCTCTTCTGATTCTACTTCGTAATACTTAGCGCTTATAGATTCTATTTGAGCGCTTTCTACTCTAGCGCCCGTAACGAATCTCCAAGTATTACCTACTCTGTAATCCGTCATAGCATAACCAGCTAAAACATTCTGAGTAGCCTTGTAAGAATTCTTAGTGTCAGTTCTATCTTCTACATAAACGAATTGTTCGTTTTCAGTATTCATATTCCCTTCACTGAAGAAATCATTTACATCTCCACCGAAACCAATACCATTAGAATAGAACTCCATTAACTTCTCTTCAAAATCTCTATTCTTATAGACGTTAGACACCCCTAATTGAATGTTAGACTCTTTGTCTTTTACGAGCTTTATGGGAATAATCACATTGAGTTTAGTGTCATAGTTAGATTCATTCATTTTTCTAAAGAACTTACTAGGCACATTAATATCTGCATCATATAAGTCAAACCCAGAATTATTTGTAGGGTTTTTCACTAGATATTCTAGAACTGTTAAGTCGGGAGTGTCTTGGGCAGCAAATGCAGCAGAACCAATCCAGTTGATTCTTAAGCCGGACTCTTCATTTAAGATATGTTCCCCTTTTAATTGAGCAGCATTTAAGCTTCTCTCAATATATCTAGTTGAAAATTGTTTGCTTAAAAAATCTTGATCGATGTTAGGCACTTCGCCAGTTTGAGATCTAGCAGAACTGATTCCGTTTTGGTTTCTCAATAGTGTCAGTCCAATAGTATTTCCTTTTTTCAAACGAAGACTAATGTTCCCTAAAGTTCCCCAAAGAACACTTTGGTCTCCCCTAGAATCTTTATATAAAGATTCTTTGTTGAGTGTTTCATTTTCGTTAGCTAAGCCGGTAAGTTTATATCTTCCAGTTTGACCATTGGCGTAAAACGTGTTTTTAGTTGAGTAAGTCGTAGCGAAATTGAATCCTACTACTTTTCCGCCTTTAAGCGTTTTTTGGTTCCCTATTGAAAACCCAAATCTCATATTGGGTAAAGCTGTTTGAGTAGATGGAATCCATGTGTTTGAAAATCCTTTAGTTTGCTGCTCTAATAATGCTAAATCTCCGTTAGTGGCACTTTGAACATCGTTATTTGTGATTGATTCAGGAAGCGCTCTGTTTCCGTCATCGAATCCTAAAAAGTCGGTAGAACCTCTCTCGTACCCTAAGAATGATGAGTTGAAAGTAGAATTAGTATTGTAGCCTAATGATAATGAAACGTTGTACTCTAGGCTATCAGGAAAATCTTTAGTTTGAATATCTACTAAACCGCCAGTGAAATTGCCGGGTAAATTTGGCGTAAACGTTTTTCTAATTGTTACATTCTCAACTAAGCTTGAAGGAAAGAGATCTAATTGAACAGAGTTTCTATTTGGGTCTAGCCCAGGAATCTGACCACCATTCAACAGCGTAAGACTATATCTGTCAGATAAACCTCTAACGTATACATACTTTCCGCCTTCTACTGATATTCCTGCAGCTTTTGATGTCATGGTAGCTACATTAGAAGCGCCTAGAGCTTTTGCCGTTTCTGATGATACTCCATCGATGACACCTCCGTCATTCAACTTCATTCGGTCTATGGCATTGTCACTTTTGTTGCTCATTTTCGCTTCGACCTGAGCTCCACCGTTTATTACCACACCATCTTCAGAAAGCACGAAATCTAGCTCAATGTTCTCTCCTTCTTTAATTATAATAGCTTCTGTTATTTCAGTATAAGAGATTACTGAGCAAATTAAAATGTACTTTCCTACAGGAAGCTCCAGCGTGAATTCTCCAGAATAACCAGCGGATGTTCCTAGTTCTGAGTTTTCCACCCAGATATTTGCCATTGGTATTTCTTCACCTGTGGACATGTCAGTAACAATACCAGATACTGTTCCTGTTTGGGCGATTACGGTTGAAATGCTAAACATTAAAGCCAGACAACCTAAAAATAATCTCTGCATTACCTATAATTTTTTTGCAAAATTAATTATTGACCGCATAAAAAACAGAGAAGCAGAGTTATCCGATAATTAAACTTGTGTTAAGGTAATGTTACGAGAGTTGTGTGAGTCAGGCTGCCTAAAAATAATAGTGTCTTATGCTATTCATTGGTGAACTAAACTGAAAGTGTACTAATAAGCTAGAATGAATCCGTTAAGATTCTATTACTTAATTTCTTTCACTTTATAAATACCACCAGCTATTGACTCTACTTTTTCTTTCATTTCTTTAGCAGAAGTTTTAGAAGAGTCGAAATTCACAGTCACCAAATCTACTGGGTTTTCTGAATTGAAGGCTAATTCAGTAGAGCTAACTCCTTCTAGCTTCTCTAGCCCTCTGCATACTGTCCCTCCGCACATTTTCTCACAAGTCATTCCTTGGATAGCTATTTCCACAGAAGAATTAGCTGTCACTCTTGAAGACTGGTTAGTCGATTCGGTGCAGCTAGTGATTAAGAAGAAACTAAAAATTAGGGTAGCGAAAACTCTCATGATTTTGTGATTTAAAAGAGTAGTAAAATTAGTGATTAGCCTATTCAAAGAATCGATATTTGCATAAATTATAATAACCGGAGTGAGTAAAGAATTGAAAAATGCACTTGTGCTTTCTGTTTTAGCCTTAATATGGGGTAGTTCATTCATATTGATGTCTTTTGTGTTAACTGATTCTCATGGCGATCCTCTTTATTCGCCACTTGCTCTAGGCAGTTTACGGCTGGTTTTAGCTGGGTTAGTTTTATTGCCAGTAGCCATTAGACACTTCTCTAAATTGAGAAGTGCACTTTTTTTTCCTATAGCCATCGTTGGAATATTCGGAAATGGAATCCCTGCATTTTTATTTGCCATTTCTCTAAAAGAAATTGATACTGGTTTAGCAGGTATACTAAATTCTCTAGTTCCGTTATTTACAGTAATCACTGGAATGCTTCTTTTTGGTCTCAAATTGAATAAGAAAGCACTTATTGGGGTTTTTATAGGTTTTGTAGGGGCGGTTGGATTGGTGTTTGTGAAAACTGGAGGCGTCAACACTTCCTCAGTATATCTAGGGTACGCAGGCTTAATCGTGATAGCTACCATTTGTTATTCTTTAAGCGTGAACACGATTCAGAACAAGCTATCAAAAACAGACGCCATAGTAATAGCATCCTTGGGCCTCTTTATAGCAGCTATTCCAGGTGGGATAGTGTTGTGTTTTACAGATTTCACAGATGTTTTATTGAACAATGTTGAAGGGGTTAATGGATTGGGCTATTGTTTGTTGTTGAGTGCTGTAGGAACTGCATTTGCTTTGGTTCTTTTTAATAAATTAGTTCAAGATAGTTCTGCTGTTTTTGCCAGTTTAGTGACGTACCTTATTCCTGTAGTAGCTGTGATGTGGGGTGTTTATTTCGGAGAAGAATATTCGTTAATTCAACTGGCGTTTGGGGGAATAATTTTGCTAGGGGTCTACTTAGTTAAGCTCAGTAGGAATCGGAGTATGTCGTCTTCTGCGTAGCAATGTCATGTTTCACGAAAGAATATTGGAATAACCAGAATAAAGTTCTATTTTTGCACGCTCAAAAATTATTAACAATATGTTCGCAATAGTAGAAATAGCAGGGCAACAGTTCAAGGTAGAGAAAGACCAGCGAGTTTTTGTTCATCGTTTAGAAACTGAAGAAGGTAAAAAAGTTGATTTTAACAACGTTCTTTTAGTTGAAAATGATGGAAAAACAACAGTTGGCGCCCCAGCTATCAGTGGTGCATTTGTTTCCGCCAAGGTTGAAAGACACCTAAAAGGAGACAAGGTTATCGTTTTCAAGAAGAAAAGAAGAAAAGGATACAAGAAAAAGAATGGTCATAGACAGTATCTTACTGAGTTAACTATCGAAAAGATAACGTTAACTGGTGGTAAGGCAGCTCCTAAAAAAGCAGTTAAGGCAGAAGATGCTCCTGCAAAAGAAGTTGTAGCAGCTCCTGTTAAAAAGGCTCCTGTTAAAAAAGCACCGGCCAAGAAGGCTCCTGCTAAAAGCAGCGGTGACGATTCGGAGAAAAAATAGAGAAATAAGGCTTTCAGTGTACTGAGCACTTAAACACAGCTAGAATTAATATGGTTACTGATTTATCAGCATCTAAATTAGAGATTCTAAAAAAGAAGGTCAGGATATAATAAAATAAATCCTACTAAGTATAGGTGTAGGAAGCTGTTTTGGCTTCTGCGCTAAGTAGGATGAGTTAAAAGTCCTCCAAGACAAAGTAGAGGGAGGGAGAAAAATAATAATAACTTACTTGATTTAAAAGGCAAGTATCTTAAAATTTAAAACCATGGCTCATAAGAAAGGTGTCGGTAGTTCTAAAAACGGTAGAGAATCACAAAGTAAAAGGCTTGGTGTGAAAATTTTTGGTGGTCAATCTGCCATATCCGGGAACATAATAATAAGACAAAGAGGTACAACTCATCATCCAGGTGATAACGTAGGTATGGGTAAAGACCATACTCTATTCGCTTTAGTTGATGGCAAAGTTGTATTCAAAAAGAAAAGAGATAACAGATCTTTTGTATCAATAGATCCAGCTTAAGGTAGTTCTGTTAACTAATAATACTATTGAATCCCTGAATTGCTTTGTATGCAGCTCAGGGATTTTTTATATATAATATTGTCATGCTTCAAATTAATAAATTAAGAGAAAATATAGAAGGCGCTATCGAGCTGCTTAAAGTTAGAAATAAAGATTTCACTTCAGAAATCAATGGTATTCTAGCAGCAGACGATAAAAGAAAAGCGAGCCAAGCTGAGTTGGATTCTGTTCTAGCAGAGAGTAACAGGTTGTCTAAAGAAATTGGTGATTTATTCAAATCTGGAAAAGCAGCTGAAGCCACAGGGCTAAAGGCAGAGACTGTTCTTTTAAAAGAAAAGAGTCATGCTCTAAAAGAAGAAATGACTAAGGCTGAGGAGGAAATTAAAAGATTACTCTACATCGTACCTAATATACCTCATGTTGATGTTCCCGCGGGAAAAGACGATTCTGATAATCTGAAAATCGATGAGGAAGGTAGTATACCCGATCTTCATGCTGAGGCTCTTCCTCATTGGGAAATCGCTGATAAATATGGTCTAATTGATTTTGAGTTGGGTGTGAAGATCTCTGGAGCAGGTTTTCCAGTGTACAGAGGAAAGGGGGCGAAATTGCAACGCGCACTTATTAACTTCTTTTTAGATGAAGCTACAGAGGCTGGATACGAAGAGGTAATCCCTCCACATTTAGTAAATGAAGCGAGTGGGATCGCTACGGGTCAGCTCCCTGATAAAGAGGGTCAAATGTATCATTCGGAAGTAGATAATCTTTATTTAATTCCTACTGGCGAGGTGCCGATTACTAATATTTTTAGGGATGTAATTATAAAGGAAACTGAATTTTCTCATAAGCTTTGTGGTTATACGCCATGTTTCAGAAGAGAAGCTGGTTCATATGGTAAGGAGGTAAGAGGGCTAAACAGATTACATCAATTTGATAAAGTAGAGATAGTAAGAGTAGAACATCCTGAAAATTCTTATGCTGTTCTGGATGATATGGTAGAGCATGTGAAAAGCCTATTAAGAAAGTTAGAGCTTCCGTTTAGGACTTTAAGATTATGTGGAGGAGATTTAGGGTTTACAGCTGCGTTGACTTTTGATCTGGAGGTATATAGTGCTGCACAAAAAAGATGGCTTGAAGTTAGTTCTATCTCTAATTTTGAGACCTATCAATCAAATAGACTTAAATTAAGATTTAAAAATAAAGAGGGTAAAACTCAGCTAGCACATACTTTAAACGGAAGTGCTTTAGCGCTGCCAAGAATTCTAGCTGCTTTGTTAGAGAATAATCAAGATGAAAAGGGAGTTCGAATTCCTGAAGCACTTGTGAAATACACTGGCTTCGATTATATAGATTAATCGACCTAAGTTTACAATCCATTAAATTAGAGACTATAACTAAAAGAACAAAAGAGAGGAATAAGACTAGCTTATATACGAGGTTTTAATTCCGTCAACATTGAAAGTCCCCTCTCTTTTTCTA
>Ga0075117_1000366_pt1 | contig 31144 bp, 24 predicted proteins | sample AntAceMetag02UKJ_FD_69789 | JGI IMG/M metagenome (GOLD analysis project Ga0075117, IMG submission 69789) | Saline lake microbial communities from Ace Lake, Antarctica - Antarctic Ace Lake Metagenome 02UKJ | ecosystem: Environmental > Aquatic > Non-marine Saline and Alkaline > Saline | place... | reverse complement strand
TGTCGCTTTTTGTCGATAAAACACAGCCCTGGTCTAAGCTAGTTTCATCTCTGGCACTGTCCCATTCACGATGAGTTTTCCATCCGTGGCAGCTTTAATCTCGGCTACAGAAATACCTGGGGCTCTTTCCAATAACAAAAACCCGTCGGGTGTAATTTCCAATACAGCGAGGTTGGTTACGATTTTTTTTACACACCCTACACCTGTTAAGGGCAGCGTACATTGTTTTAGCAGTTTGGATTCCCCTTCCCTGTTCGTGTGCATCATGGCAACGATGATTTGCTCTGCCGAAGCCACCAAATCCATGGCTCCGCCCATGCCTTTTACCATTTTACCCGGAATTTTCCAGTTGGCGATGTCCCCGTTCTGGGAAACCTCCATGGCGCCCAAAATAGTCAGGTCTACATGTTTTCCTCGTATCATACCAAAACTTAGGGCAGAATCAAAAAAAGATGCTCCTGGTAAGGTCGTAATCGTTTGTTTTCCTGCGTTGATGATATCCGCATCCTCCTCACCTGCAAAAGGAAACGGTCCCATGCCCAAAACGCCGTTCTCGCTCTGGAATTCTACATCTATATCTTCACGCACGAAGTTGGCGACCAAAGTAGGTATTCCTATGCCCAAGTTTACATAGTATCCATCCTGCACTTCCTGTGCAATACGTTTTGCAATTCCATTTTTGTCCAACATAGCTTAGTTTCTTTGTCTTACGGTTCGTTGTTCTATTCTCTTTTCATAGGTCTCACCCTGAAAGATGCGCTGCACGAATATTCCTGGGATATGTACTTGATTAGGGTCTAAACTGCCTACTGGCAACAATTCCTCTACCTCTGCAACGGTAATCGTTGCCGCCCCGCACATAGCAGGATTAAAGTTTCTGGCTGTTCCCTTAAAAATAAGATTGCCGGCCTCATCGCCTTTCCAAGCCTTTACAAAGGCAAAATCCGCTTTGTAGGCCTCCTCCAACACATACATTTTACCATTAAATTCCCGTGTTTCTTTTCCTTCCGCTACTTCAGTACCATAACCTGCCGGTGTAAAAAATGCTGGGAAACCACCTTGCGCAGCCCTACATTTTTCTGCAAGGGTACCTTGCGGTGTTAGTTCAACTTCTAGTTCCCCACTTAACATTTGGCGTTCGAATTCATCGTTCTCGCCCACGTAAGAAGATATCATTTTTTTAATTTGACGTTTCTGTAGTAAAAGTCCCAAGCCAAAATCGTCTACCCCTGCATTATTGGATATGCAAGTAATATCCTTTACCCCTAGCGCGACCAACTGTGCTATAACGTTCTCCGGAATACCGCAAAGACCAAATCCCCCGAGCATAAATGTCATTCCATCTTGTACGCCCGCTAAGGCCTCCTTTACATTGGCTACCGTTTTCCGTATCATAAGTTCATTTGATTATTGTCTGCCTAATTTACTCTTTATATTACTGTATTCCCAAAAAAAGACCCCGCGTTTGGCGGGGTCATTCCTTTATCTATAGGCTAAGAACAGTTTTTAGTTCATCCATCTTAAAAATCCAAATCATCTAGATCTTCCTCAATATCCACATCTTTTCGCTGGGAATCGTTGAACTTAGAGCAATCGGTCTCAATGGACATGTCTTCAGGTCTCTCAAAATCTTCCTTAGACACCCCTAGCTCCTCATTGGCGTAATTTTTTTTCATAAAAATGCCCCAAATAGGCAAGGCCATGGTAGCCCCTTGCCCGTAGGCAATGGTCTTAAAATGCGTGGCACGCTCTTCACCGCCTACCCAGACACCGGTAACCAAATTAGGTACCATACCCATAAACCAGCCATCACTATTGTTTTGGGTAGTCCCAGTTTTACCTGCAATTGGATTGGTCAGCTCATACGGATATCCGGTCATAACTTCCTTGTACACGGAGTTGTCCTTGTTACCACTATGCCGTAGTCTGGTGCCGGAACCTCCTTGGGTAACGCCTTTCATCAAATCTATCATGGCATAGGAAACATCTTTACTTAGTACATCTTTAGTCTCTGGCACATACTCGTAAAGGACCGTTCCGTTTTTGTCCTCTATACGGGTGACCATTACCGGTTTCACATAAACGCCTTGGTTGGCAAAGGCACCATAGGCACCCACCATTTCGTACACGTTAACTTCCGGTGTTCCCAATGCTATGGCGGGCACCTCAAGGATTTCTCGGGTTATGCCCAAGTTCTTTACGATGGATACGACCGACTTTGGCCCTACCTTATCTATAAGTTGCGCTGTTACCGTATTGACCGAATTCGCCAAAGCAAATTTCAAGGTCATGTCCTTTCCGGAATACTTGCCATCGGAATTTTTAGGGCACCAAGGTTCCACATTTCCGTGTTTACCTGCTTCTATGCAATACTGTGTGTCGGGCAGGGTTTCGCAAGGCGATAAACGCAATTGGTCCAAAGCCGCGGCATAGACAAAAGGTTTAAAGGTAGAACCCGCTTGCCGTGCCCCTTGTATGACGTTGTCATATTGAAAATGCTTATAATCGATACCGCCTACCCATGCTTTAACATGACCGGACTGTGGTTCCATAGACATCATCGATGCCCTTAGGAAGGTCTTGTAATACCGGATGGAATCTAACGGAGTGAGTATAGTATCCTTTTCCCTAGTATCACTTTTCCAATCAAACACCGTCATTTCGGTCTTTTGGGTAAAGGATTCCCGAATCTCTTTTTCAGATTTTCCAGCGTCCTTCATTTTTCGCCACCGGTCCGAGCTTGTCACCGCCCGTTCCATAATGCGGTCTGTCTCCTCTGTCGTCAAATCTAAAAAGGGCGTAGTTGGATTGCGTTCCTTGGTGTTCTGTACAAAAAACTCAGCCTGTAGTCGCTCCATATGCTGGGAAACGGCTTCTTCTGCATTTTTCTGCATTCTAGAATCTATGGTGGTATAAATCTTTAAGCCATCCAAGTATAAATTATACCGATCACGATCTCCTTCCATGGCCGGTTTTGGATTTTTGTCTATCCAATCCTTCATAAAGCGCTGCAGGTACATTCTAAAGTAGGTAGCCAAGCCTTCTCTATGGCTTTCCGGATTAAAATTGATGTCCATTTTTAAGGCCTGAAGGGAATCTTTCTCCTGCTCGGTAATATAATCGTAACGCGCCAACTGTCCCAAAACGATATTCCTTTTGTTTAGCGTCATTTCCTCTCGCCGTAATGGATTGAAGAGCGATGAATTTTGAAGCATTCCCACCAGCATGGCCGATTCCTCCACTTTTAAATCCTTGGGTTCTTTTCCGAAATAAATTCGGGATGCAGAGCGGATACCGTCGGCATTGTTCCCAAAATCATAAATATTTAGGTACATGGCTATGATTTCCTCCTTGGTATAACTGCGCTCCAAACGGATGGCCAAGACCCATTCTTTAAGTTTTTGTCCAATGGTCTCTAGCTTGTTTCTGGACCTAACGCCCACAAAGAGTTGACGCGCCAATTGTTGTGTAATGGTACTGGCACCGCCTCTTTTTCCTAAAAAGAAAGCTGCCCTAAGGGTACCCCTAGCATCTATACCGGAATGTTCCCTAAAACGGATATCCTCACTGGCAACAAGGGTGTTGACAAGATTTTCGGATAAATCTTCGAATTTCACATCCGTTCTATTATCGTCCAAATAGAACTTCCCCAACAGATTACCATCCGAAGAAACAATTTGGGATGCCAAGTTGGTCTGTGGGTTTTCTAGATATTCATACGGGGGCAATTCCCCGAAAAAGCCCCATGCAGCAGAAAGAAAAAGCAATGCAAAGAGTGCAATACCCGAAACAAATAGTATCCAAAACCATTTGATATATTTAAGAAACCCTGTGGATCCGTTATTTTTAACCGTCTTTGCCATTGAATTAGGGGTTGGTTTTTGTTATTTCAATGCCCACATCCGTAATGCCTTCCAATCCTACGATACCGGAAACGGTACCGTTTTTACGCATTGCATGTGATACCTGTAACGTATATACGCCAGAAGTAGGAAAAACGATGTTCTCCTTGTACCATAATTTATTCTCTTTAAGGCTACCATTGCCCTTTCCTAGCCAAGTACCGTCTGGCAAGGCCATGGTATATTCTAAAGTATCTTGCATTACCTCTCCTTCGGGAGTGCTTAGGGAGGCAATCAGGAAAAGGTTGCTGTAGCGGAAATTTTGGTCGTTCCTTACGTTGATGAAAATCTGATATTCTTGGAGCGAATCCATCTGGGAAAAGGTAAATTCCATCACGTCGTCCTTGTTCCAAACTGCACCGCCTATACTTTTGTATTCGGATTTTACCACATCCGTAGTGCAGGACATGACCATAATAGAAAGTAAAAAAACGCAGCTTAGATTACGCATTATTAGGCTTTCATTTTCTGTTGTTATTCTTTCTTCTGTTGTTGTTTCTACTACCGCTATCGCCTTTACCAGAATTTTCGCCGGTGGTCTTATTGGTACCGGTGGTATTGGCGGCATTGTTCTTACCATTGGGATTGCGCTTCTTTTTGTTCCTGTTACGGCTGTTATTCCCCTTAGGTTTATCAAAACGGGTTAAACTGTCCTGGCCAACGGTATTTTCAAAAACTACTTTCACTTCCACAACGTTCTCTATGGCATAGGCTTCCAGGCTAGGAACTTTTTCCTTGTTTTTATTTTTCTCCAAAATTTCATTTACCTGATCCTTGGAGAGCACGTGCCAATTGGCAGGTTCATCTTTGTAAGAGAACCATAACTGTTCCTTAAAAATATCGGTTTTTTGACAAAAAGCCAGTCCTTTTTCGGTAGAAAGCTTGGTTTCTTGGGACGGAAAATCCTTTAAGGCATCTAAATAGACATCCAACTCATAGTTCAGACAACATTTGAGTTTTCCGCATTGTCCTGCCAATTTTTGAGGGTTTAGCGATAATTGTTGGTACCGGGCCGCCGAAGTACTTACCGACCTAAAATCCGTAAGCCATGTGGAACAACACAGTTCCCGGCCACAAGAGCCGATACCGCCCAAACGCTGCGCTTCCTGCCTGTAACCGATTTGACGCATTTCTATACGAATGCCAAAAGCCTTGGCCATATCCTTTATAAGCTGCCTAAAATCTACGCGGTCTTCTGCCGTGTAGTAGAAAGTGGCCTTGGAGCCATCGCCTTGGAACTCCACATCCGAAATCTTCATTTCAAGCTTTAGAATAATGGCGATTTCCCGGGCACGTTTCTTGATCTCATCTTCCCTGTCCCTGCATTTCTGCCAGATATCGATATCTTTTTGAGTAGCTTTTCGGTAGACCTTGGGAAAATCTGCTACCTTGAAATCTTCCTTTTTACGCTTCATCTGCACACGCACCAGCTCGCCCGTGAGGGTCACCATACCAATGTCATGACCAGCTGTCGCCTGTGTGGCAACGATGTCGCCAATAGAAAGGGAAAGGTTTTCCGTGTTCTGAAAAAATTCCTTCCTGCTATTTTTAAACCTGACTTCCACAAAATCAAAAGGCTTTTCCCCATTGGGAAGCGCCATATTTGAAAGCCAATCGAAAACTGTTAATTTATTGCAACCATCCGTACCGCAAGTACCGTTATTCTTGCATCCCTTTGGCTGTCCATCCGTACTGGTAGAACAACTGCTACACCCCATATTTTATATATTGACTCCAAAAAACATGTCGTTTTTTGGATTAAGGTTCGTAAATAATTAAATCTCAACTGTAAAGATACTATTTTTTTGATGTGAAGTGAAAGTTGGACAGTTTGTAGCGGGTATCGTAAAAATAAACTCAAATACAAATATCAAATTCAAACACAAGTTAAAGTGAGTTGATTTCGCTAAGGAAGAGAGTATTCCCAATTTGTTTCAGGTTTCTGTTGTTTCAGGTTCAAAGTTTATGGTTCAAAGTTTATGGTTTAAGGTTGAGGCAGAAGGAAGTTCATCAAGAGACAAAAAAAGTGGCTGACGCTTACGTTATAGCTTAAAATCATAGTTGTGCTACAGAACATAAAGCGCAAAGCATAGGGCGCAAAGCAATTTTTACTTCTTAAATTTTAAAACCTCGGAACGCCCCTTTTTAAAAATTTTATTGCTTTCCGTTTTTCCCCTTCGCAACGCTTTCTGCTCTTCAAAAGGGAGCTCGTGGGTTTCCTTGCAGTCATCGGAACAGCAATCGTTCATTTTGTTGGCACAGGACGCACATTGTATAAACAATAAGTGGCATGCCTCGTTGGCGCAGTTCACATGCTCATCGCACGGCTGGCCACATTGGTGGCAACTGGCGATAACATCGTCGGAAATACGCTCTCCACGGCGGTGGTCAAAAACAAAATTCTTACCCTTAAATTTATTTTCTAACTCCTGTTTTTCTACTTGTCTAGCATACTCTATGATTCCGCCTTCCAGCTGGTACACTTGCTTAAAACCTTTGTGTTTGTAATAGGCACTCGCTTTCTCGCATCGGATACCTCCTGTGCAGTACATGACCAATTTTTTATCCTCCTTATGATCCGCTAGGTCCTTTTCAATAATATCCAAGGAATCCCTGAACGTATCTACATCTGGCGTAATCGCGTTTATAAAATGGCCTATTTCGCTTTCGTAATGGTTTCGCATGTCCACCAAAACCGTATCTGGGTCTTCTATTAGTCGGTTGAATTCTATCGCGTTTACGTGGATTCCTTTATTGGTCACATCAAAAGAGGCATCATTAAGTCCGTCTGCAACGATTTTATGCCGCACTTTTACCTTCAACTTTAAAAAGGACATATTATCCTGCTCAATGGCGATGTTTAGGCGTACCCCTTCCAAAAAAGAAATACTATCCAAATGCGATTTAAAGGCATCAAAATTCTCCGCCGGAACAGATAGTTGCGCATTAATGCCTTCCTGGGCCACATAAATACGCCCCAAAACGTCTAGGGCATCCCAGTTTATAAACAAATGGTTTCTGAATACGGAAAGATTCCCAAGGTGCGCATAGGAGTAGAAGGAAATCGTAAGCCGTTCCTTTCCGGCTTCTTTGATCAAAGCCGCTCTCTCCTTTGCACTTAACGTATTGTACAGTTGCATGCTATACCAATTTTTAAGTTAAAAGAATTTTGAAATGCAAAGGTACTATTTATTGAAAAAGAAAAAGGAGGTGGGGTCTGTATGATCGTAGCGGATATAAAAAAGAGCCTTGGTTTCCCAAGACTCTTTATCGGCTATTCCATTTTTTCCTCTTCATAGCATTATTTTTAGGACACTAAAAAGGAGATAGCCACCGTATGTCCGTTGACACTAAAAACAACGGAACTTGTCGTATGTACCAAAACTATTACTTACTAGATGCAACTTATAGCAAAGGGTTGCGTGGAAATATGAAATTTTATTGTTTTTTATTTCACCAGGGAATAAAAATCAATACTAAACACGAATTTCAAACTCAAAAAATTCAAACTAACACTCAAAAAAACCTAAGGTTTTAAGGCTGACGTCTGGAGTTGATTAAAAAAGTCCGCCTTGGCAAGCGAGAAAGTCCAACGAAGTGCTCTGCTTCCAAACAAAAATATCCCACTATAATAATTTCAAAAAAAGAAATGCTAATTTAGCACTCCGTAAAATTTTCTTGCTGCGAGCAGACATTCGATCTAAAAACGGGAATTTTACGTCTCAAAATAGAGGTTTGAATAAAGTCGCGACCGCTCTTACCGAGTGGTGTTCAGAATACTTAAAAATAATATACTATGAGTGCAGAAAAAGAAGCAAAATTAAAAGCCCTTAAATTAACCTTGGACAAAATGGACAAGACCTATGGAAAAGGTGCTGTCATGAAAATGGGAGATAGCGTTGTTGCAGACGTAGAGGTCATTCCTTCAGGTTCTTTAGGGCTTGATATTGCTTTGGGCGTAGGCGGATATCCGCGTGGAAGGGTTGTTGAAATTTACGGTCCGGAATCTTCCGGTAAAACAACTTTGACCTTACATGCTATTGCCGAAGCTCAAAAAAATGGAGGTATTGCCGCTTTTATTGATGCGGAACATGCCTTTGACCGATTTTATGCCCAAAAATTGGGCGTGGATATCGATAACCTTATCATTTCACAACCGGATAACGGGGAACAGGGATTGGAAATCGCCGATAACCTGATACGTTCCGGTGCTATTGATATTGTAGTAATCGATTCTGTTGCCGCGTTAACGCCAAAAAGTGAGATCGAGGGCGAAATGGGCGATTCTAAAATGGGCCTCCATGCACGTTTAATGTCCCAAGCGCTTAGAAAACTCACGGGATCTATCAGTAAAACAAATTGTACCGTAATCTTCATCAACCAATTACGGGAAAAAATAGGGGTCATGTTCGGTAATCCTGAAACTACTACGGGCGGTAACGCCCTAAAGTTCTACGCATCTGTGCGTATAGATATTAGACGGTCCACCCAGATAAAGGATACCGACGGGAACGTACAAGGAAACAAGACCCGGGTTAAAATCGTAAAAAACAAGGTGGCGGCACCATTCCGCACTACCGAATTTGATATCATGTACGGCGAAGGCATCTCCAAAGTAGGCGAGATTATTGACCTTGGTGTTGAATATGAAATTATTAAAAAGAGTGGCTCTTGGTTCAGTTACGGGGATACCAAATTGGGTCAAGGTAGAGATGCCGTAAAAGCCCTGTTATTGGACAATCCTGAACTTTTTGACGAGTTGGAAAGTAAAATCCGTGAGGCCATAAAAGCGCTCAATTCTTAAAAAACAGCCAATATTTGCTAATTTTTTGATTCCCCACGCAACCTTTGCGCACTATTTTCATCTTACAACTAAAATGAAGTGTTATGATGATTAAAAAGTCTGTTATCCTACTTTTGTTCATAGGAATGTTTTTAGGGGGTTGTTCTTTGGATGACGATAGCCCAAATTTTCATTTTACGTTATTACGCATAGATTCGGTGGATCTTCCGGAGTCCTTTGAACTGAACGAGACCTATCGTATAACGGTTGATTATATCTTGCCGGACGGTTGTACCTTTTTTGACCGTTTTAATATAACCGATGGGGACACCACAGTAAGGAACGTAGTAGCTGTCGGTGCCACCAGAACAGACCTCGAAGCATGTACCACGGCAATTGTTGAGGGACAAGCTTTTTTCAATTTTGTCGTTATTTATGACCAGCCCTACACCTTTCGTTTTTATCAGGGAGAGGATAGTGACGGTGAACCCCAATTTTTAGAAGTCGTTGTACCCGTAATAAACTAAAACATCATATAACCCAACCATTTCTGTGAGTCTAGAAGAGCTCATATACCATTGTAAAAAGGGCGATCGAAAGGCGCAAGCGGTGCTATACCATAAATACTCGACCGTACTTTATGGTGTTTGTCTCAAATATTCCCGCAACAAGGCAGAAGCGGAGGACAGTCTTCATGATAGTTTCATGACTATTTACGATAAAATAGGACAGTACACCTCTAAAGGCTCTTTTGAAGGTTGGATGAAACGGGTTACCGTAAACACGGTCTTACAGAAGTATAGAAACGATGAACCCCTTAACGTTGCGCACGAGAATATCGCGGACGATGTGATCGTGGATATAGATCATAACGATGTTTGCGTACAGACCCTATTGGGCTATATCCAAGAACTCCCCAACAAGTATAGAACCACTTTTAATTTATATGTATTGGATGGGTACACCCATAAGGAAATCGGCAAAGTGTTGGGCACATCGGCCGGCACCTCAAAATCAAATCTGGCAAGGGCGCGAATACTTTTAAAAGAAAGAATAGAAACCAAGGTGTTTCAAACCATAATCGCAATAGTAACATTGTTTGGAAACTGTTTATGATTCATTTTGAATCGATATAAAAAATATAAGTCTTAGAAAATGAGCAAGAAGAAATTAGACGAACTGTTCCGGGACACGCTCTCGGATTTCAAAGAGGCCCCCGACGATCGGGTGTGGGCTTCTATTGAAGCTTCGCTGGACAAAAAGAAAAAGAAAAAAGTACCGCCGCTTTGGTGGTCCCTTGGTGGTATAGCCGCAGCATTGCTGATAGGGCTTCTGCTTGTGAACACGTTTACTACCGAAAACACTACAGAGCAGATTATTACAGATGTAGAGCAGGAAAATTCGAATACAGAAGAAAATTCCAAAAACCCAAAAGAAGAACTACAGCTTAACAAAGCTGAAGAAGAGAGCATTGAAGTAGCAACCGATGACAAAACAGATACTCTTTTAGACCAAAACAGCACGGAAATTGCCACAGACCAAAGGGCAGAGGGCATCTTGGAAACAAAAGAAACCCAAATAGCAACTACGGAAGACAAAGAAACCAAGTCTTCCGATGCCATAAAAACAGCCGATACCCCAAAAAATATAATAAAAGGGCTGCTTTGGGACAAAACAGCCGAGGGTGTTGCCCAAACAGATAACAAGGCGATAAAGGAGATTGACAGCACCAAAAACGAAGCCTATGACGACATCAATACCTCTGGGGTTACATCGAATACAAAAATTGCCCAAACCGGGGAATCAAATCCAAATAAGAATACGACATTACCATCTGCGGAACGTCGCGATTCTGTTGAAAAAATAGCGTTCGACACTAAGAATAGAGCGGTTGCCGCCAATAAAGAAGAACAAAAGAAAGACAGCTTAAATTCGGCCGGTAAAAAATCGATATTCGATGAAATAGAAAACCGGGCGGACGAAGCTATAGTAGAAAAGTCGACCAATAAATGGTCCGCTGGGCCTAGTGTGGCGCCTGTTTACTCTGGTGCCATGGGCGAAGGTTCCCCCGTACACTCCATCTTTGTCCCCAATTCCAAGTCGGGCACCATTAACATGAGCTATGGGCTATCTGTAGCCTATGAACTCAGTCCCAAACTAAAAATACGTTCCGGAGTTCATAGAGTAGACTTTGGCTATGATACCAATGATATCTCATTTTCTGCCTCTCCAATAGCATCTACTAACGGACAGATAGATAATATTGACTATAGGCCTACCTCAAGAAATTTGGTGGTCTCGAGCAAGCCAGGCGGAAGTGCTCTTGACCAGTCAGCCGAAAATTCAATAGATGCTCTTGCTGCAAATGCGGAAAAAGCAGGTATTATGTCCCAACAATTAGGATATTTGGAAGTGCCGGTAGAATTAAACTATGCCTTAATAGACAATAAATTTGGCTTGAACGTCATTGGCGGGGTAAGCTCCCTTTTTCTTATGAACAACTCGGTAGCCTTGACCTCCGGTAGCCTGACCACCGAAATGGGAGATGCCAATAACGTAAACAACCTTAATTTTAGCGCCAACTTTGGCCTAGGTGTCAACTATAAGTTTTCTAGAAATATACAACTGAACCTTGAACCCGTATTCAAGTACCAGCTAAATACGTTTTCACAAACCGATGGGACTTTTAACCCTTATACCTTGGGGATTTATAGTGGCCTTAGCTTTAAGTTCTAAAATTGAGCCTACCCAGTGAACTCCAGCGAAAAAGTGAAAGAGATAAAAAGCTACTAATTTTGGCTTAGGTCATTTACTCTTGGTCAGAATTTGGCTTTTTGCCAATTCCCAACAAAAGCAACTTTTCGGATAGGACACAAATTTAAAATAGATTCAGGTTGATTTTATTACTTACTTAATTCAGACAAAATAACCTCCCTAACTTCCTCTCGTAAAGTAGAAGTATCTTCTTGGGCAAGAATACCTGTTTCGAAAAAGGGATGCACTTTTGCACGACTTATACCCGGGCCGCCGCTAAAGAAGGTAAAGGAAAACCGTTTTTTATTATCGTAAAAGGTCATGGGAACCACCGGTATTTTATGTGCTATGGCCATTTTAAAGGCACCGTCCTTAAATGTATCCAAAAGGATATGTTCATCAGGCACGCCACCTTCGGGAAAAATACAAATACTAAGGCCTTGGTCCAGTCTTTTTTGGGCTCTACGGTAAACGCCGGTCCTACTGCGCGTATCTTCCCTATCCACCAAAATACAGACACGTTTGTAAAAAAACCCGAACAAGGGAATGTTGACCAATTCCTTCTTTCCCACAAACACAAAAGGGTTCTTGCTCACATAAAGCATGAGCATAATGTCCAACATACTGGTGTGGTTGGCCACCAACATATAGCTCTGACGGCGCACCAAACGCTGTTCGTATCTAACCCTTGGCGGGCATCCCATGCCATATAGAATCGGCTTTGCCCAGATATTACGCGCAAGCCAAAAAAATTGGGGATACCATGCCCCTTTAGAGGCAAATAACACCAAGAAAGGAAAGAAAAGTAAAATAGGTATCGCTACCATAATATAAAACCAGACCCGATACGCGGCATGACCTATACGTTTAATCATTTTGAACATGAATCAAAAATAGGGATTTCGGCTCTTATTTTTCTATTTGTTTTACCTTTGCCCTCTCAGAAAAAAAGTAGATGGCTAGAATTTTAACCGGTATCCAAAGCACAGGAACCCCGCATTTAGGAAACATCCTAGGTGCTATCATCCCCGCTATACAAATGGCGCAGCACCCAAAAAACGAATCCTTTCTGTTTATTGCAGATATGCACTCGCTCACTCAGATAAAAAACGGGGACGAATTACGAAACAATACCTACGCTACTGCTGCAACATGGTTGGCCTTTGGCCTGGATATATCGAAAACTGTTTTTTACAGACAAAGCGATGTTCCCCAAGTAACGGAACTGTCCTGGTACCTCAGCTGCTTTTTTCCCTACCAACGCCTTACTTTGGCACATTCGTTTAAGGATAAATCCGACCGTTTGGAAGATGTGAATGCCGGACTTTTTAGCTATCCCATGTTAATGGCTGCTGATATTCTTTTGTACGATGCCAATATTGTACCCGTAGGCAAAGACCAGATGCAACATATAGAAATGACGCGTGACGTGGCTTCCCGTTTTCATGCCCAATTGGGCGAAACGTTTGTAATGCCCGATGGAAAGGTACAAGAGGACACCATGTACGTGCCGGGAACCGATGGTGCAAAAATGAGCAAGAGCAAGGGAAATCTTATAAATCTTTTCCAGACCGATAAACAACTCCGCAAACAGATCATGGGCATACAAACGGACAGTACGCCCATGGAAGACCCCAAAGACCCTAGTACGGACAATGTTTTCGCGCTTTACAAGATACTGGCCACACAGCCACAGATAGAAGAAATGAGTGCCAACTACCTGGCCGGAAATTATGGCTACGGGCATGCCAAGCAAGCGCTCTATGAAGTCATCCAGAATAAATTTGAAAGACCTCGTGAAAAGTTCGAGTACTACATGACCCACTTGAACGAAGTAGACGAAGCCTTGGCCCTAGGTGCAGAAAAAGCCAGAAAAGTTGCTGATGGGGTTTTAGAGCGGGTTAGGGAGAAGTTGGGGTATTAATTTATTGTCACTATCCACAAATCTAATATTTCAAAATCAGGCCCCTCATATAAAAACATAGCATGCAATTTGACATATTCCGTAGTTGCCTCATCAATGTAATAATTAGGGCCTTTTCCCTGGACATTTATTATCGGAGGTTTGCTGAGTTTTGGTAACTTCTCTCCGTTTGTCGTAATAAGATTTTTGAAATGGAATGAAACAGTGCTTTCATTAAGTTTTTTGTTATAATGCTTAAGCCCTTGCACCACATAAATTTGAGATGTATCCCTTAATGTATCTTGAGTTTGTGAAACCTTTTGGTTTATTTTACCAAACTCTCTTTTAACATCATTCAAATTCTCAATAGATCTACCTTCCTCTGATTTAAGTGATTCAACCAGTTTCCCATAATTAGTTTCAACGGAATCTAAAGCCTTTATTTTTTCATCCTGAACACTGAATTTTTCTTCAAAATCACTTTCAACGATTTTAGTAATATCTTGATAAGTTGTAAAGCCAAGAAATACAAATAAGAAGATTAAAATTACTGAAACCCCTTTCAAAAGGTTGATATTGTGTTTCAGTTCGAAATAACGCTCATCGGGTAACGATTTTTTCTTTGTTCCAACTGCTTAAATATCTTCCAAAGAAAAAATAGACCAGAAGCTATCAAAACAAAAATTACAATTAAAAGTATTATGGTAAAAGTTGACGTATTTTTAATTTGTGAGAAAAGTACAAAGAATATCGAATGGAGATGCTTTAGCTTATTGTTTATCCTTTAACAACTATCCTTTCTTAGTAGAATCAATAGTTTGCGATAACTAAACAAATCGCCTTCTATTTCTTTATTGTCATAAGGTCTATCTCACATCTTATATATTCCCCCTTCGGGGCTAGGGGGCTTTTTATTCCTCAATCCCCAACAATTCCATCTCAAAAATCAATGCGGCATAAGGGGGGATTTCACCGCCGCCGGCACCTCTAGGTCCGTAAGCTATGTCTTGGGGTATAAAAACCTTCCATTTCGAACCGACCGGCATTAGTAGCAAGGCTTCTGTCCATCCTTGGATCACTTGCGATACTCCAAAAGTAGTAGGCTCGCCACGTTCAATGGAGCTGTCAAAGACCTTTCCGTTGATGAGGGTTCCGGTATAATGCACTTTTACCTTGTCGGAAGCCGTTGGTATGGTGCCATCGCCTTTGTTCAAAATTTCATATTGTAGTCCGCTTTCCGTTGTCACGACTTCAGGTCTTTTTCCGTTCTCTGCCAAGAAACGTTCGCCTTCCGCACTTTGTGCTTTAGCTATCTCAGCTTGTTTTCCCTGAATAGTAGTCTGTATGAGCTTTTGTGCCTCTTGTATCGGCATCTTTTCCTTGCCTTTTAAAGCATCTGTTAAGGCCAAGGAAAAGGCATTGTACGATAGCGAATCAAAACCTACGGTCTTTAGGTTGTTTCCTATACTCGTACCAAAGGCATAGCTAAAGTTTTGTAGGCTGTCCTGTAGGTTCAGTTCTTTGGCTCTGGCTATTTCGTTCAATTGCGCCTGCATTTCTGCCGCTTTTGCCTTTAACTGTGCTACTTCTTTGATCAAGTCTTTTTTCTTCTGGCCAAAACTGGTAAAACCGATTAGGAGTGCTGCTATAATAACAATCGAATGTTTCATTTTTTTTATTTATTGAAGTGCGAAAATAACTAAAATCTAAAGATTAGTGTTTACCCTTCTTAATTTAGATAGAGAGAACCAAAAAGACCACCTAGTTTGTTTTATAAGAACTTAAATACGCACAGCGGATATTGAATTACGTTTTTGGGATGCCTTTTGTCCATAAAGTACACTAAAGCTTAAAGAAAAGCAGACTTTTTTTAAAAATACGAACCGAGTGGTTTAAAAATCGGTCCCACTTGGAAGTAAAAATTTCGTCTAGTCTACTAGATTGGAGACCTATTTTCTCTTTTAAAGGAATGCTGAACCTCGTAATTAGTCTTACGTTAGTTTGGGGTTCAGGGAGAAAAGTTTTCTTTTTAATTGAACCCGTTTATGAAAGAAAGAATTCTTAGTCGTGGGTGTTACAATTTACAAAATTCCTCATTTCAGGAATTTCATATAACTTCCTTGCGTTGTTTGCCTTGCTTTCAGGAAAACGTTATCAGCGCATCAGGGCAGTCTAGGAAGCTCCTTAGAAACGCTAAGTTGTTCTAATCCAACCGACGGCCGGTTTTGTTCGAGTAGAATAATTTACTATATTTAAAAATAGTGAGGTAACAATGAAACGTACTTCAATCGAAAATTAATCGTTATGAAACCGATATATGCCTTTTTTCGGAGGGTTCACCTCACTATAGCCCTCGTTTCCCTTTTAATGGTAAATGGACAGCAACAAGTTTCCGATTTCGACCCTGCGTCCGCTTTAGAACAACATATAGCGCATCAAGGTCTGGAAAGGGCCTATGTGCACATCGACAAGGATTTCTGCGCAACCGGGGTAGACGATATGGTTCAAGACCTACTTGGTCGACGGTACTACACATCGCAAGAGCGACAGAAGCCGGTTAGTTTATGTAGACCTTCTGAACCAAGCAGATAGTCTTGTTGCAAGAAAAAAAATATATGTTGAGCACCTAGGTGCAAACGGCGACATTTTTCTTGACGAAAAACTTGAACAAGGCACCTATACCCTACGCGCCTATACGCGCTATATGCTCAACGAAAAGCAACCGCTATTCTTCGAAAAGAAAATACCAATCTGGGCGCAAGGTGCGATGCCGAATCCAACAAAAGATAATGCTTCGGTCCAAGTTCTGGAGGAACTCGACCTAGCTGAAAATTCTAGTGGCAACATTACATTTTTTCCCGAAGGCGGTCATTTAATTGAAGGTCTGGAAAGTGTTATAGGTATCAAAGTAAACGACAAAACGGGTCAAGGAATAGCAGTGCAAGGAAAAATCGAAGACGATAAGGAAAAAATCGTTGCTTTTTTCAAGAGCCACGAGTTCGGTCTGGGAGCCGTCAAACTCAAACCAAAAAAAAGAACGGCTTATTTCGCCACAATTTCCGGTAGCGACGAAAAAATACCCCTACCGAAACCCTTGGAACAAGGCTATGTCATAAGCGTAAAGAACAAGGGCGAACATCTTGACATTCTATTGGCTACCAATAGCACAAGCGGTCTAGATGGAGCTTATCTTTTAGGCCATTTTAGGGGAAAGGTAATCTTTAAACAACGCATAGAAACCAAAAGATATGAAGATTCCTACCGGGTAAAGTTCCTTACCAAAGGCCTGCCAGACGGCGTGGCGGAGTTCACGCTCTTCGACCCTACTGACGAACCTGTCTGCGAACGGCTGGTCTTCATTGACCGGGACGAAACCAAAACCAAGCTCTTGCTCAGCTCGGATTCCGACAATTATGGAAAAAGGCAACGGGTATCTGCGACCATAGAACTGGTGGATGTACTGGGCATGCCCCTAAAAGGAGACCTTTCTATGACTATTGCGACCGCGGACAACCTCACTTTCGGGAAAGGTTTGGATACCATCGAAAGCTGGTTGCTGCTCAACTCCGATCTGGGTGCCACCGTGCGCGATGCGGCCTACTTTTTCGAAGACCATACTTTTGGGCGTAAATATTCCTTGGACCTGCTCATGATGACCCATGGTTGGCGAAGATTTGTTTGGAAAGATGTACTTGACGACCAAGTCAAAAAACTATTGGACCATCCGCCAGAGGAAGGGATTATGATTCAAGGAAAAGTCACGGAGTTCAATAACAGCTACCGTCCTTTGAAAGCAGCCCTAAAACTAAATGTCTTAGGTCTACCCCAGGGAGTCTATCAAGATAACAGGACCACGGATGCAGAAGGTAAGTTCAGTTTTGGCCCATTTGTATTCGAGGATAGCATCAACGGTGTCATCAATGCGATGGCGCTGGACAAAGTCAAGAATAAAAAAGTGAAGGACCTTGCCGTTATCACCGACACGGTAATGCATGTTGACCAACCTTCGAAGCCTCTCAATCAAAAAATACAAGATATAACAGAGCCGCAGGTGTCCGATTATCTTGAAAAGGCCGAAAAGCAAAGGGTCGTCGATTTTGAGTTCGAAGGAGGTGTTACGCAGTTGGAGGAGGTAACGGTGACCGAAAAAAGAAAGACAAGACAGACTCTTGTTGCCGAAGCTCTCGATGAGCTTAAAAAAACCACCCTGTATAGAAATCCAGATGCACGATTATTTGTGGACTCGTTGCCCGGTACAGAAAATTCAAGTTTTTTGACCTCTTGCGCAGAGTACCCGGCATACAGATAATAGCATCTTATCCAAATCAAAATGCCTCAATTCGTGGTACACGAAGTTTGGCTGGATTAAACGAACCTTTGTACCTCTTGGACGGTGCCCCAGTAGAGTTGAGTTTTGTTCAAATTTTGAGAGACCATCAATTTATTTTTGTCGATGTATTAAAAGGGCCAAAAGCGGGTATTTTTGGTTCTCGTGCAGCAAATGGCGTTGTCGCGATTTACGGTCAAGGCTCCCTTAGCCTAACAGCGGAACCAAAGCCCGTACCCAATGTAGATGGTTTCACGATTGGCGGGTTTTCAAAGGTCAGGGAGTTCTATTCGCCAGATTATGGTGTGCCTAACAATATTCATCAAAAGCCAGATTATCGCACCACCCTGCATTGGGAGCCGTTTGTTTTACTGGTCTCAAAAATAGTTTAAGCTATGCACTTTAGTGCATCTACCTTTAGGTTCTAAAAACTTTTACCTAGTAGCAGTAGCAGTGACTGCCTACTGCCACTGCCACTTAGAATGTTGTAAAATGAATTTTATTCATTATTTAAAAACTATGTACTTTTAGTGCATAGTGGTTTATTTGATGGGGAACAAAGCAAAACGGTCTCGTTCTACACCGGAGATAATACGGGGCGCTACATTATCGAGGTAGAGGGCCTAACTACAGAAGGTAGGCCTGTAAACGGGTTTCACACCATTACGGTAACTGACGATGCATCTAAACTCTAAAAGGGTTATCACCTAACAGTCGGTAAATTCCCTAAATAGCCTCAAACAATTTCCCCGGTAAAGGACGGATAACACCCTTCATTTCCATGGCCAATAAGGTAGAGGAAGCCTTGAAAATGGGGATTTTACAAGAAATCGCGACCGTGTCAAGCATCTGTTTTCCGTTTTGTTCCAGATAAGTGTAAATGGACTGTTCGGTTTCGTCCAGGTTTACGAACAACTGCTTTTGTACGGCCTTTGTTTCCTTTTCTTCCAGTTCCCATCCCAAGAGATAGATCAAATCGGCTGCGGAAGTCAACATGTGGGCTTTTTGCTGTTTAATAAGGTTGTTACAACCTAAGCTATACTTGTCGGACGTGCGTCCGGGGACGGCAAACACATCCCTGTTGTAGCTATTGGCAATATCGGCCGTAACCAAGCTGCCTCCTTTCTCGGCAGATTCTACCACTAAAGTCGCTTCGCTCATCCCAGCAATAATACGGTTGCGTTTTAAAAAATTCTCCCGTTCCGGATTACTGTTGCTCCAAAATTCGGTAAAGAATCCGCCATTGCTGCATATATCCGCTTGGTATTTGGCATGTGTTTTTGGGTAAATTTGATTTAAGCCATGCGCCAAGCAGCCAATGGTCTGTAGCCGATGTTTTATGGCTTCCCGCTGTATACAAATATCTACGCCATAAGCAAAACCGCTTACGATGATGGGGTTCAAGGGCGCAATATCGGCAATGAACTTTTCACAAAAAGCGGTACCGTAACTGGTAATATTCCTTGTGCCTACCACGCTTATGATTTTTCGTTGCCCCAAATCAATCTTCCCATCCTTGAACAATAGAATAGGACTATCTATACAATGCTTTAGATAATTGGGATACGCCGCATCCTGAAAATAGACCCATTCCACATCATTAGCTTTCACATATTCACATTCCTTTTCTGCCGCTTCCAAATGTTCCGTATCAAATAAATGCCGTATCGTATGGGTGCCAATACCATCGATTTGTAGGAGCTGATTTCGTTTGGTTTCAAAAATAGCCAACGGACTACCGCAATGGGAAATCAATCTTTTGGCTATAACATCACCAATATTTGGCACATGTTGCAATCTTAGTATTGCAATAAGCTCATCCGGAGTATGTTGGGGATTTATCATTAGAGGGCACAAAATACTACAAATATTAATGTTAATAAAAAGTTATGGCAAGGGTTTTTATACCCCCTATTTTTTTTGATATTTGTCCTCTATGGTTTTAGAACACTATATCAGCGAATTATTATATAGATATAATTGTGTGGTAGTACCCACATTTGGGGCTTTCCTTACACAAAAGGCATCCGCACGTATCAACGACACCACAAATACATTTTTTGCTCCCACCAAATCCATTGGTTTTAACGGTCAACTGACGTCCAATGACGGACTTTTAGTGTCCCATATTGCCGAGGCGGAAAAATCTTCTTTTGAAACGGTTCTTTCCAAAATAGAAGTCAACGCCAAGCAATGGCAGTCGCAGTTGGCCACCGGAGAAAAATTGAGCCTGAAGGATATTGGTCTGTTATGGACGAATGCCGAAGGTAAAATCCAATTCCAGCCCTATCTGGAGGTCAATTACCTGACGTCCTCTTTTGGACTGGTGCCTTTTAATGCCATACCGATAACGCGGGAAGTCTTAAAGGAAGAAATGGTGGCCCTAGAAGAACAGATACCGTTTATCATAAGTCCGGAACAGCGCGAAACCCGATTTTTTAGGCCGTATTTAAAATATGCGGCGATTTTCCTTTTGGCGCTTTCCACCGGACTTACAGGGTTCCGTTTTTATAACAACGGCCTACTTAACGAACAAGTGGCGCGCCAAGATGCACAAATCCAAGTCGCCAAACAAATACAGGAAGCCACCTTTTTTGACATGACCCCTCTGGAACTCCCTACAGTTAACGTAGATGCAATTTCTATTAGTAAAAAGAATGTTGCCGTTGGAAAACATCATATTATTGCCGGTGCTTTTAGGATAAAGGCGAATGCGGATAGAAAAATAGCAGCCTTAAAACTAAAAGGATACAAGGCCGTGTATTATGGCACGAATGCCTATGGTCTGCATGTAGTTACTTATGCCAGCCATGCCAACCCACAAGATGCGCTGACCGCTTTACGGGAAATTAAGCGTACGGAGTCTTCGGATGCTTGGTTGCTGTCGGAAAAATAAAATTCCCCTAGCCTAATTCGATAAAACTCAGCACAACGCCCGAAGGGGGAACACTTACTGTGGTGGTAAAAGAATAAGGGAGTTCACTCAATAGCATCAAATTATTCCCAATCCGGCACTTCATCCCTTTTTAGCCCCGTATCTTTGCAAAAACTATTTTTTTGATGGAATCTAAAACACCTTCAGCCTCTAGGACTACGATGACCGATATGGTGCTCCCCAGTGAGACCAATCCTTTGAACAACCTTTTTGGAGGCGAATTGTTGGCGCGTATGGACCGTGCCGCGAGTATTGCGGCGAGGCGGCACAGCAGACGTATCACGGTTACGGCTTCCGTAAACCATGTGGCCTTTAACAGAGCGGTTCCGGTTGGAAGTGTGGTTACTGTAGAGGCGGCGGTTTCGCGTGCGTTCAAAACTTCTATGGAAGTTTATATCGATGTTTGGATGGAAGACCGTTTTAGCGGCGAAAGAACAAAAGCAAACGAAGCCATATATACCTTTGTCGCGGTCGACGAGACAGGAAAACCTACCGAAGTACCGCAGTTATCCCCAGAAACCGACTTGGAAAAAGAACGTTTTGCAGGTGCCTTGCGAAGAAAGCAGTTAAGTCTGGTACTTGCCGGAAAAATGAAGGCCGATGATGCCACAGAGTTGAAGGCGCTGTTTATGGGCAGCTAGAGATTTCAGTTTCAAAATCCCAACTCCCTATCAACCATTTAAGGGAAAACTTCTTCTAAAACCAAACAACCCATACCATAGCTATTTTATAAGCTTGGTATGGGTTGTAGGTCAAAAATTCCTTTAGCGCGGCGGCCAGTAAGGTTTCCATACTAAAAAGAAACAGCTATTAAAATTATGGGCAGCATGGTCCAGTTAAAATCCTTTTTATGCTACTTGAAATTTAGATATTTATACTAAAATCGGATTTAAAATGATGCCTTTTTAGACTCTAGATTATTAACTACGGTGGTAAGAATATATACCCAATCCCAATGACCTTAATAGACCTTATTGTTTTGATACTTTGTAAATAACATTTTTTCCACCACCAGAAACATAGATATCCCCAGATTGTCCAACGGCTACACCATCGAACCACCAGGTTGGAGGCAAACCTTCCAGTCCAGGCCCGCTAAGTTCCAGACCCTCCATAATGATAGTCACTTCTCCTGTGGCCAAGTCGATACGGGAAAGTCGGGAAGCACCCGTTTCTACTACCAACAGACCGCCATCCATATCGTAGGCCAATCCTTCCGGATTCAATAGATTAGATATAAGAGGAACTGGTGTTCCTGACGTATTACCTTCAAAACCGATTTGCCAAATAATACCTGTAGCCCAATCGGCCACCCATACCAATTCGCCATCGGTTGCCAAACCTCCAGGTGCAAATATAGTTGCCCCATCTATGGGAAGTATTATGGACCTATCACTTGCCCAGACCACGCCACCTAGACCAAGATCTGAGACTACAATATCTTCCTTAAATCGAATGGCATCGATTGGAACACCCATTGGATAGTTCTCCAAGACATCATTCGTTTGCGGATTCCAGACTTGAACATTAGCACCAAAAAAGGAAGAAATGATGAGGTTGGTCCCATCTGCTGAAAGGGTAAAAGGTAAGGTCAGAGAACCTTCCACAGGCACCAGAAAGCCTTTGTAAATATTTTCCTCCCCACCTGTAATACCATTTAACTCTCGCAACCTGAAAAGGTCGGCAACGAACAAAGCGTCCTGATTGTTGGCGCCTGGCAAAACGGCTAGGCCCTGGGGTGCTATCATCCCCCCCTTACTTATCTTGCGAACCGCACCACTTGGAAGCAATTCTGTTACCCAGCCATGGTCTGCGTTGGATATGTATAGCCCCCCATCAGCGTCAAAGGCTAAGTTGTCTAGCCCTGGCTTCAGATTGGCAAACAGTGTCTTTTCACCGGTAGAAGTATTTATCTTAAAAACCTCCCCTGTTTGATCCAATACTGTAAGCATTCCATCCGGGTCAAACTTTGCGGCAACAGGGTGAGTGAATCCACCTGCCACTACTTGTACAGTACCATCGGTAAAAGGGCTTATTGAAATAGGATCGCCGGGCTCACCAACATCAACACTAATGACCAAACCGGCTGCAAATAATGGGCCATATAGACGCCCATCCGCACCAAAATCGAATGCATTGAAAAAGCCAAGCGGGAAAGGGTTTTCCGGAGTAGCTACAATGATGGGGCGAGGAGCATCGATCAGATTGGGATCAAGCTCATATAGGCCGTCACCTTGAAAATTGAGTGCTGTAAATAGGCGTCCATCAGATGAGAATGTGATGGGGTTAACTCCCGGTGCCAAAAACTGTATGGTCACAGTCCCATCCGGAGCCATGCGCCCTACTTGCCCAGTAAGGGTGTTCGTCCAATAAAGTGAACCATCCGGCCCGAACACAAGATCATCAGGGCTATTTACCCCCATTTCTTCTCCTAAACGATCGATAATATTGCCGTTTTGTTTGTTCATCACAATGATTTCCTTGGCAGCAAAACTAGCAACATAAAGATTGCCATCCGGTCCAAAGTTCATGCCATTGGCTCCTTTCAGCACAGCACCACTGGCCAGCTCCGTTAAAACATACGTTAATGGAGGTTCAATAACTTCTTCCTCAGGTTCTTTTTCGGGCACCACAACCTCTTCTTCAGGGGGTGTCACCACGTCATCGTCACTGCAGGAAAAGGCGAAGAAAAACAGTGTCAAAAAGGCGATATTTAAAACTGATTTTACTAATGGTTTTTTAATTGTTCTCATAGGTTTACATTTAACAGGTTAATAATGGATTTAAATTTATGCTGATGTAGCATTTAAGTCTGGTAGCTTAAAAAGGCTATTTTTGATATAACCAAACTAAATGAACCATCATTTTAAAAACTTCGCAATAAATGGGGGAAAGGAATCTTTGGATGTTATGGCGACCTAACTTTTATAGTTTTCACCTTTTAAATAGTGTTATGGTAAAATTCCTAAGATTCTTATGAAAAGTATTGGATAGAGAGTGCACAAATAGGACTAAGAGTGCTTAAATAGGACAGAGATTACATTACTAATCTTTTGTGGTATTTGATTAATATGGATTTGATTCCTTTATGTAAGAGGCTCTGCAATTTTTGTTGACGTTTGGAAACGTATTAGTATCATAAGACTTTTCAGGGGATTAATACAGAAAAGTGTAGTATCTATGCCTTTATTTGGCTGGCAGGATTTTTAGTAAGCCTATTAAACGGTATTTTGATTTCGCCACTTTTGCGGGGTCATCCCAAATTCCTTTTTGAATACCCGACTGAAATAGGCGGCATCGTTAAATCCGCAGTCAATTGCAATTGCTGCAATTTTAAATCTTGAGTCGATCATCAACTCTTTTGCCTTTACCAATCGCACATAAAGGATAAAGTGGGTAGCGGAAAGTCCTGTCAGCGCGGATAGTTTACGGTGTACCTGGGAGTTGCTCAAGGCTACCGAACGACAGAGTTTTTCAACATCAAAGTCGGAATCGTCCAAATGCGCTTCAATTTCTTTTCTGACTTTGATGACGAACGCATTATCCAAACTATTGGCGAGGGGAATACTCTTATTGTCGTCGCCTATCTGTTCATCTTCCTGATCAGGTGGTGGTGTAATAGCATCCGCTTCGCTAAATCCAACATCCAACGATGTTCGATAATACTGCTGCAATTGCCGCCGTAATTCAAGCAGATTTTTGATGCGCAGCAACAGTTCTTTCTTGTCAAAAGGTTTTGTCAGGTAGGCGTCGGCACCTTGCCCCAAGCCCTCCAACTTACTGTCCAAATCGGCTTTGGCCGTTAACATAATAATGGGGATATGGCTGGTGCGTTGGTCGGTTTTTAATGCCTTGCAAACCTCAAAACCGTCTTTGAAAGGCATCATAACATCCAGTACTATGAGGTCCGGGGTCAAATCAAAAGCCATATCCTCACATTCCTGTCCGTTTTTTGCTATGGCAATAGCATACTCTTTATGAAGGCAAGAGGCGGTATAGGTAAGCACATCTTCATTATCATCGGCAATCAAAACGAGCGGTTTCTCTTGGGTGCTGTTCGTATTCTTGTCGGCACTGGAAATGAAAACGGATGGTGGGCTGTGCTGGTTTAAAACAGGTTTTTTTATAGCGGTAGTCGATCGTGAAACAATTGTTCCTTTTATAGGTGCCCCGATAGCAGAAACATTCCGTATGGGTAAGGTGATTTCAAATTCGGCCCCTTTGCCCTTATAGCTCCTGACCTCGATTGTGCCTTCCATGAGTTTTACCAACTCGCGGGTTAGTGCCAGACCAATGCCTGTACCTTCCCCTTGGCGGGTATGGGAATCGTCCGATTGATAGAAGCGGTCAAAAATATGGGGTTGGTCGGCTTCGGCGATACCCATGCCCGTATCCTTAACCTTAAGGATAAAACGATCATCTTTAGCACCAGTTGAAATATAGATATGACCACCTTTTGGGGTGAATTTTATGGCATTGGACAGAAGATTGGATATTATTTGTTGAAATCTTGTTTCATCAAAGTCCATTTCTAATTGTTCCCCATCTGAGAGGAAGTGTATCTGAACACCTTTGTTCTCGCCCAGGGAATGAAAGCTTTCGGTAATGTATTTTAAAAAGGATACGATATCCGCCTGTCTATACTGCAGGTTTAAATTTCCGGTTTCAAGTTTACGGAGGTCTAACAATTGATTGACAAGGGAGAGAAGGTTTTGGCCGTTACGAACGATCATGTTCATACCTTCCTTGAAATGCTCCTTCGGATGCTCCAATAGCTGTTGCGCAATGCCCATGATGACCGTTAATGGCGTACGAAACTCATGGGTAATATTGGTATATAATTTCGTTTTTACGGCATCCAATTCTTTCAAACGTACCGCCTCTGCCTGTTGCAAACGGCGTTGGAGTTGAAATCTGTAAAGCGTGAACACGCTACCGGCAAAAATGATAAAATAACCTAAATAGACCCACCAAGTGGCCCACCATGGGGGTTTAATGCTGATTTCTATACTTGCTCCCTCTTCATTCCAAATGCCATCGGCATTTGATCCTTTAACTCTAAACGTGTACGTGCCGGGAGAGAGGTTAGTGTAACTGGCTTGGCGGTCTTTGGAGGCTAGTGTCCATTCCGTATCATAATTTTCTAATTTCCATGAATACAGATTGTCCGCTGAACGCAGGTAGTGCAATGCCACAAACTCAAAACTAAGATCTTTTTGATTGTGATTAAGGCTAATGGCATCTGTATAAGCCACTGCTTTTTTAAAGAGTGTCCCATCCGGGGCATCATAACTAGTCGTGTTAATCCCCATTGCCGTGATTACAACAGATGGGGGCGTACTATCTTTTTTTATAAGCTCTTTTGGACGAATTCTGTTCAGACCACTACCCTGTCCGCTACCCATCCAGATATCACCATCATGGGTTTTTAAACTTCCCAAGAAAAATTCAGGATATTTCTGAAAGCCGTCTTTATTAAAATAGTTTTTAAAGGATGTCGTCTTTGTATCGAAAACAGAAAGCCCCCTTGCAGTAGGCAACCATAATTGACCCAAATCATCAGATACCAGTTCAGAACTTTCATAAATATCATTATGTAAAAGGCCTTTTGATTCTCCAAAAAAGGCAACGTCATTTACTCCTGGCCCTACCAGTGCCAAACCGTCCCCACTGTAGGTGCTGATCCATAATTTTCCATTCTTTGCCTTTGCATAAGAATTGATAGATGGCATATTAGAATTGGTATTGCGATAAAATACATCCCTTTCATGATCATAGCGGTTTAATCCACCATCTGTACCTACCCACATGCGACCTAAATCATCATCTGTTATAAATCGAATTTCATTACTGCCCATTGAAAGTGAATCTTTAGGGTCATACCCATAGTGTTTGAAGCGTTTTTCTTTTTGTATGTATTTAAAAAGCCCAAGAGAATTATCCCAGCCATCACCCAGCCAAATGGCACCTCTTGAATCGAGGAATAAATGAGTAATCCCATCGCTAAACAGACCGTGTTCTTCTTTGTTGGCAAGCTCATATTTTTCTCTTATTTCACCAGTGCTTCTATCCAGCAGGTAAACCCCGCGATTATAAACGGACACCCATAAACTACCATCGGAATCTTCTTGTATTGCCCCAACTTTAAGTTTGTCCTTTTGATAATTTACATTCGAAATAATAGCTACTTTTTCAAATTTTTCTTGCGCTTCTTGATAGCGATAAAGGCCTTGCCCATTTGAGCCTAACCATAGGGTGCCCTGCGAATCTTCATAAAATTTATTGTAATAACTAAGACTTATAGGCACTACGTTCTTAGCAGTCGCAATCTGTTGAAAATTACCATTTGGTTTTTTTATAGCGATACCAGATTCCGTTCCTACCCATAGTCTTTTCCTACTATCTTCAAATAGTTGCATGATGGTATCAGAGGGGATGCTAAATGGGTTTTTTGGATCATTTTTTAAAAGCTCTATTTGTCTGGTTTTAGGAGACTCTTTGTGAAAGCCAGGACGACCAAATAGCCAATATAGCCCTGAGTTATCCATAAATGACTTTTGGAATGAGGCCGGTACATTTGGATTGTTTTGGTCATTAAATTTTGAATCATAGTACGTAAAGGATTTCGTACTAAATTCATATGCCATAAAGTGCACGGGGTCACGGTTTTCACTATACCAATTAGATAGTAAAGCAAATGTTATTCCTTCTTTATTTTGTTCGCCTGGAATAATAAAATCAATATTTTTATAGCCCTTATCAAAATTTAGAGGGCCTTGACCAAATGATAAACGGCTATAGCTTTTGTTCTTAGGGTCTATGATGGTTATATCATTATTTACATGTATTACCCAATACCGGCCATAAAAGTCTGCAAAGGCAAACTGCACTTCTATAATAGGTAAAGAATTATCGCTATCGCCATTAGTGGTGTACTGTTGTATGCTTTGTCGTGTAACCGGATCCCAAATATATAGACCATGCTTGCCTATCAATAAAATACTATCATTAGTTAAGGTATTTAATGAAATAAGCGTATCCTTAATTTCGGTTCCCGGTATTTTTTCGCCAAAAGGAATAATCAATTCAAAATCATCGCTTTCGGGTGTCCACACCTTAAGATTTCCAGAAGATTCTATGTACCATAGACTGCCGTCAATTTTAGAGGGTGCAAGATTCTGTAAGCCTATCACATTATTTCTAAATGTTTCTTCATAAGGATATGCTTTTGCAATTTCTGTTTTTATATTAAAACGGGCAAGCACCAAGGTGTCTTGTGCATGGTTTATGAACCAGACATTATTTTGAGTGTCTCCAAATAGCATTTGGGTATTTGTTGTAGCTATTGCTAGCGAGTCTTTAAACTTAGGGGTATACCTACGACCTCTTTCAGTACTTGGATCAAAAGAAAAAATCTCACTGGTGTTTAAATAACCCATCCAAAGTTTACCTTCCTTTGTTTTTATAAGACCGCTATTAGCGTTTCCTAATTTTACAGTGCTTGAATCAATTTCGTGTTTAATGTCTTTATAGACCTTAAAATCATAACCATCGTACCTAACCAAGCCATTTTGGGTCGTTAACCAAATGAACCCTTGGTCGTCTTGTAGCATACTTCCCACAAATTCTTCTGGAAGGCCTTCGGCTACTCCGTATTTTTCGAAGGCTATTTTTTGTTCTTGCGCTAGCATTGATTGCGAGTGCATTGTTAATAGCAGTACGAGAAGTATCGAAAAGGTATGGTTCGTCATTCTTTTCCTATTTTTTTAAATTGGTAATTGTATTGTAAAAGTGGTGCCTTCCCCTTCTTTGGTCTCTACTTTCAACTCCCCTCCAAGCGTTTTTACGATATCGTAAGATAATGAAAATCCCAAGCCTGTTCCCTGCCCTGTGGGTTTGTCTGGTCGATTTCCACTTTAGTTGCTATAAATAAAACTAAGCGAGGTTTACCAGCGGCTACCGTTTTTGCTTTGGATATACTGTTTTGGGTACAACATACCCTTTGGCTTCCACCGTTATAAGCTTATTCTTTCTACTATTCTGCCGAGGATTTTGTTCACAAGAGAAGATAGGGCTCCCCAAGATGATGAGCCCAAAAAGCTTATATAGCTTGCTTTTTAGTCGTCTCACAGTTTTACTGTTTTTGTTAGGCACGTAAACCATCCTCGGGGCAAGTCCATGAGGCAAATAGGGGAATATATTTCAAACGGATGAAAACTAACCGTTTTCAAACTGTACTTTATGGTAGTAGACAATCTTCTGGAAAATAAACTGCCTCTATGCAAGTGTACGAGTATTAAATTCCTAGAAACAAAATTCCAAATTCCAAAATTTATAACAAACGCTGCAAGCAGCCGGCCGGCTGTAGTCTAAGAAATTAAAAACATTCAAGTTTGTACCTATTGGCAAACTTTTAATGACCTTTTAGGAATCTGTCTTTTTTAAATGTGTCCTGCTTTTTATCGCTGGATTAAATATAGGGCTAATCCGTGGTTTTTTTAAAGGAAAATAACAAACCCGTGGAATAAAATATTTCTTGAATCTCCTCTTTTTCCCTACGCAGCATACGAAAACACAATTCCAACTTCGTGTATTCTCCCCATTTACTTGTCAGAGACATAAGGGGAGGTGGCTTCGGAAAGGGCGAGGCTGAGTCGGCGGGGAATCATTAATCTTAAACTCTCAAAAGGAACTTGTTGCGCAATAACCGCAAGCACAAAGTAGCAGCCTCTGGTACTCGCAGGCAAAATGAAACCGGATGAGGCAACGGAGCTCAAGGCTTTGTTTATGCTCCTGACAAAGAGGAACAGTCCAACGGTTTAAGGATTGTTGAAAAGTTTCTGTAGCAGTGCCGCCTTATTGTGCACATTAAACTGCTGGTACAATTTTTTTTGGTAGGTCTTTACGGTGTTGACACTAATACATAAGGTATCGGCCGTTTTTTTATAGGAAGATCCTTTGGCAAATGCAGTTAAAATTCCATATTCCCGTTCTGAAAGTGATGTTCTATATCTTTTTTCTATGTATTCCTTGGACAGGGAAGCCCGTTGTTGTTCTCTCCCATATTTAAAGAGTGCCATTTCTATATTGGCCTTTAGGGTATTGTCGTTAAAGGGTTTTACAATATATCCATATGGCATGGTTTCCCTAGCTTTTTCCAAAGTCTCGGCATCCGATAGGGCCGTTAGGAACAAAAAGGGCAAGGAATACCTTTTGCGAATTATATGGGCTATATCTATTCCTGTAAGACTTCCCTTAATATTGATGTCCAAAAAAACCAGACTTGGCCTTAAATTGTTGATGGCATCCAAGGCCCTGTCCCCGTTCATTACGATTCCTACCACATGGTATCCAAATAATTGTAAGGTAGAGCGTATTTCCTCGGCAATAAGCGCCTCATCCTCTATGATCAAAATTCGTGTATGGTCAATGGTCATGGTCGGTGGTTTTATAGTCGTAAATCTCGATACGTATTGTTGTCCCTTTTGTGGTTGAAATTGATAATTTTCCTTCTAATTGCTGTGTCAATGATTCTATAAGATTGTTTCCAAATGAATTCGATGGAATTTTTTTTGGATCGTAGCCAACACCATCATCACTTACAATTAATACCAAATGGTCTATTTTTTCGTTTAGCCCGATTCTTAGCTCCCCTTTTTTGTTCTCCGGAAAGGCATACTTAAGGCTATTAGAAACAATTTCATTGGTAATCAACCCTAAGGGAACCAAGGTATCCACATCAATATGGATATCATCTATGTTGGTTATGAGCCTTATTTTATCGTTGGATATGTTATAAGTGTCAAACAGTTCTTGGCATAATTTACTGAAATAATGCTGGGCACTTACCGAGGTGAGGTTTTCCTTTTGATAGAGATCTTGGTGTATAAGTGCCATGGAGCGTATTCTGCTCTTACCCTCGTTTATGGCTTGTTGCACGGTAGCGTTATCAATACTCCTGCCCTGAAGGGTTAACAAACTACTTACCAGCTGCAGGTTGTTTTTTACCCTGTGGTGTATCTCTCGCAGGAGAATGTCCTTTTGGGAAAGGGTCAGCGCCAAGCGCTTCCGTTGCCTTAAGTATTTTCTGGTAATGAGATATAGTCCAAGACAAAGTAAGGTCACTAGAAATAGTCCCGTACCGCCCATAAGAATGGTTCTGTTCTTTTGGGCTATGATTTTTTGTGAACTATCATTTTCCAAGTTTAAAAGTGCTATTTCGCTTACTTTCTGTACACTCTCAAACTTGGCATCCTTTTCGGTAATCGCCTCGAGCATATCGGTATTGAAAATGGAATCTGAAATTTTTTTATATAATTTATGGTAGGCCAGGGCCTTGTTCATTTCCTTTTTGGCTTCGTACCCTTGGGATAATATGTGGTATGCGCTTTGTTGATGGTAGAGGGAATTTCGTTCCTCGTAATTAGGGTTTACTGAAAAAGTAATTAACATATTGATTGTTAATACAATACGGTGATTATTTGCTGATTTTATTTGCTAAAAGTGCACTGGTTTTGTAACTTTAGTTCAGATAAGGTTG